>Ga0180431_10001415_pt1 | contig 33639 bp, 47 predicted proteins | sample SS_ome_11_FD_132459 | JGI IMG/M metagenome (GOLD analysis project Ga0180431, IMG submission 132459) | Hypersaline lake sediment archaeal communities from the Salton Sea, California, USA - SS_1_MS_1 metaG | ecosystem: Environmental > Aquatic > Non-marine Saline and Alkaline > Hypersaline >... | reverse complement strand
GATTTGCACGCTCGAGTTCGAGGACCATCGCCCGCTCTACGCCTGGTTCCTCGATCAGCTCGGCGACTATCACCCGCAGCAGATCGAGTTCGCGCGCCTCAACCTCAACTACACCGTGATGAGCAAGCGGCGGCTCCTGCAGCTCGTGCAGGAAAAGCGCGTGCACGGCTGGGACGACCCGCGGATGCCCACGATCGCCGGCATGCGGCGCCGCGGCTACACGCCGGAATCCATCCGCGAGTTCTGCCGCTCGGTCGGCGTCGCCAAGGCCGACAGCACGGTGGACATCGCCCAGCTCGAACACTGCGTCCGCGAGGACCTCAACAAGCGCGCGCCACGCGTCATGGCCGTCCTGCGCCCGCTCCGGGTCGTCATCGAGAACTACCCGGAAGACCAGGTCGAGGAACTGGAGGCGATCAACAACCCCGAGGACCCGAGCGCCGGCACCCGGAACGTGCCTTTTTCGCGGGTGCTCTACATCGAGCAGGACGACTTCATGGAAAAGCCCCCAAAAAAGTTCTATCGGCTCGCGCCCGGCCGCGAGGTGCGGCTCAGATACGCCTACTTCATCAAATGCGAAAAGGCCGTCAAGGACGCGAACGGGAACGTCGTCGAGCTCCGCTGCACCTACGATCCCGAAACCCGCGGCGGCGACGCCCCCGACGGCCGCAAGGTCAAGGCAACGCTGCACTGGGTCTCGGCCGCGCACGCGATCGAGGCCGAAGTCCGCCTCTACGATCACCTTTTCACGAAGGCCGATCCCGACGAGACGGCGCCCGGCACCGATTGGAAGTCGAACCTCAATCCGAACTCGCTCGAGACGCTGACCGCGTGCCGCGTGGAGCCCGGCCTGCGCGGGATCGCCCCGGGCACCCGGCTCCAGTTCGAGCGCCTCGGCTATTTTTGCGTGGACCCCGATGCCTCGCCAGAAAAGCCCGTCTTCAACCGCACCGTCACCCTGCGCGACCCCTGGGCCAAGATCCAGAAGGCCCAGCAGCAAAAATAGGGACAATCACCTATTTTTCAGGACGACAGGGTTAGAACGCCAAGACCTTTGATCCAACGGAAAAGCAAACACACCACGAAGAAAAATAGGTGACTGTCCCTATTTTTGCTAGTATGTTATCGCCAAGCGAGAAGTTGCGGTGACCCCGCGGGAGAGCCGCCTATTGGCACGGGGCGTGCGTAGGTTTTTTGGCGTGGTGGCGATCGTGCTGGCGGCGGTGCTGGTTGCCGGAGTCGCCGGCTACCGGCTGGCCCGGGCGCGGCTCTTCCCGAAGCGCTACCGCAAGGCCGTGATCGAAGCGGCCGAGGAATTCCGCCTCGATCCGCTGCTCGTGGCGGCGATCGTCCACCACGAGAGCCGGTTCAGGCCGGAGGCACGGTCGGCGGCCGGCGCGGTGGGGCTGATGCAACTGATGCCCGCGACGGCCGACGAGGTCGCGGGCAAGCTCGGGCTCGACGGCTGGACCGAAGCGAGGCTCGAGGACCCGGAGGTGAACCTCCGGCTTGGGTGCGCGTACCTGCGCGAGCTGCTGGACCGTTTCGACGGCGACGAGCAGGCGGCGCTCGCGGCCTACAACGCGGGCCGGGGCAACGTCGTCCGGTGGCTCGAGGAGGTGCAGGGCGACACGCGGCGGATGCTCGAGGAACGCGCCTTCCCCGAGACCCGGCGTTACGTGCACGAGGTGCTTGGCACGAGGTGGATCCTCGAACGCCTCGAAGCGATACACGCGTTTTGATGGAGCGGGACATGGCGGCGCTGAGCGAAGGCGTGCTGGTGCTCAACCGGCTGTGGCAGGCGGTCAACGTCTGCACGGTGAAGCGGGCTGTCGGTCTGCTCTATCAGGGCCACGCACAGGTCGTCTTCGAGGACGACGGCCAGCTCATCACCTACTCGTTTCACGACTGGCGCGACTTCTCGCTCGAGGTAGACGAGGACGGCACGGAGTACCTGCACACGGTCAACTTCCGGCTGCTCATCCCGAAGATCATCCTGCTTCAGCGCTACGACAAGCTCCCGATCAAGGACGTCAAGTTCACCCGGCACAACATCTTCGAGCGTGACCGCAACACCTGCCAGTACTGCGGCAGAGTTTCCGAGCGCCGCGACCTCAATCTCGACCACGTGATCCCCAAGGACCAGGGCGGGCACACGACGTGGACGAACATCGTCTGCTCCTGCAAGCGGTGCAACACGCTCAAGGGCAACCGGACGCCGCGCCAGGCGGGCCTGCGGCTGATCCGCCGGCCGAAGAAACCGAGCTGGAACCCCTTCATCACGATGAGCATATCCGGCACGCCCGACGTGACGTGGCGCCGGTTCATTGACCTCGCCTACTGGCACGTCGAGCTCGGCCAGGATTGACGCCCTGTTCCGTTCCTTTCGCCGGCAACCACCATGCGGACCGCTGCGTGACGGGATGACGCTCGACAAGAAAACCCTCGGCGCGCGAGGCGAACGGGCGGCGCTGCGCGAGCTGCGCCGTGCCGGCATGCGCCTGCGGCGGCGCAACTGGCGCTCGCGAAGCGGCGAGGTGGACCTCGTCATGCAGGAAGGGGACACCATCGTCTTCGTCGAGGTGCGCTCGCGCACCTCGGACGCCTCGGCGCGTCCGATGGAGCTGCTCGGCAGCCGGAAACAGCAGCGGATGGTGCGCGTCGCCGAGGAATACCTTTACCGTTACCGGCTCCTCGACCGGCCGTGGCGGATTGACTGCGTCTTCGTCACGTTCAACGAGCGGGGCACGCCGGAGTTCGAGCACGTGCGAAACGCGGTCTGAGCGGCGCGCTCACCGAGGCTCGGCGGCCCGAAGGTAGAGGCTCACCGTCGTGCCGGCGCCGGGCTTGCTCTGAACGTCGAGCCCGCCACCCCACGCATGGAGGCCGGAGCAAACGAGCGCCAAGCCGAGGCCGTGCTGATCCGTCGCCCGCTTGGTCGTGAAAAACGGCACGACGCACGAGCGCACCGTCGCCTCGTCCATGCCGGCGCCGTGGTCGGTGACCTCGATGCGGACCCACTGCCCCGCTTTCTCCCCCGGCGGCACGAGCCATTCCGCGGGCAGCGGCGCGGACGCGGTCCTGATCGTGACGGCGGCCGGCCGCTCGGACGACGCCTCCAGGGCATTTCTGAGCACCTGTGCAACGGCTTCGCGGAGCGACCCCGAGTGGGCCACCACGCGCGGGGCCGCCTCGTCGAGCTCGAGGGTCAAATCAAGGCCGGCGGCAACGACGGCGTGCTTCACCGCGCTTCGTACGACGGCGTTCACATCGGCCGGGCTCGCATCGGCGATCCCCGGCTCGGCGAAATCGGCAAAAGCACTCACCAGCGCCGCCATGTTCCCCCCCGACTTGTCCATGAGGCCGCAGTATCGCGCGTACTCCGGCTCGTCACTGAGGCCGCTCTTGAGAAGGGCGAGGTAGCCAAGGAGGCCGCTCAGGTAGTTGTTCAGGTCGTGTGCGGCCCGCCCAAACGCGTAGCGCAGCACGTCCAGGCTCTCGCCATCAATACCCGCCGGAGGAAGCGGTCGTGACGACATCGTCTCTCCCCTTGGCCCGATTCGGCAGCAGCCTAACACGTCGGCCACCGCGCGACAAGCGGACGACACCGCTTCACGGTTGCCTGGGGTGGCCGTCCCTCGCGCGGATTCCGCTTGAAGGCTGGGGGCGATCCGACTAGACTCCGACCCGCTCAGCCAGGGGACCGGCCCGCTTCGACGGGGGCCCGGAGGTTCAGCCCAGACCATGCAGCAACAGAACAAGATCGCGCTCGTGCTCGGCTCGGGGGGCGTCAAGGGGATCGCCCACGTCGGCATCCTCCAGCGGCTGCGCGACGAGGCGATCCACGTGGACGCCATCGTCGGGTGCAGCGTCGGCAGCCTCATCGCAGGATTCTATGCGGGCTTAGGGCTCGACCCCGGCGAGATCCTCGAGCTCGGCAAGGGGCTGAACTGGTCGAACCTCTTCCACCACAGCATGAGCCTGCGCCGGCTCGGCGCGTTCAGCCGCTACGCGGCGCGCAAGGGCAAGTACGTCGCCGACACGCTCGACCGGCTCGCCCAGGCGCACTTCGACAAGCTCTGGCACGACATCAAGGAGCTTGGCATCGTCGCGTACGACAAGCTCAACGGCCGCGAGATCTTTTTCTGCACGGGGCTCCCCAACGTCGGCTTTACGCTGCGTGACGCCGTGGGCGTCTCGTGTCGCGTGCCGCTCTTCTACCCGGCCCGGAAGCACCGGCAGGACCCGCACCTGCTCGTGGACGGCGGCGTGATCCACCCGGTGCCGATTGACCGCGCGTTCGACAGCCCCATCAACGCGACCAAGGTCATCGCCGTAGACGTCCGCCCACCCCGGAACAAAAAGAACTGGAGCTGGCGCCTCATGATGCGGACGCTCTACCCCTACACCTCGCAGAAGGCCGTCGAGGTCGAAGAAGCCCTCTCGCGCCGGCCCGGCGACGTGGTGCTCGTGCGGCCCATTGCGCGGCACTACTCGATGTGGGGCCTTACGAATCGGCGGGTGGACGAGCTCGTGCGCCTCGGGTACGAGTCCTTCAGCGATGAGTGCCTCGCCACCGTCCGAAGCTGGGCCAAGCAAGCCGCCTGAGGCGCCGCGACCGTTTCATCCTCGGATCGAACAATGAAGAAAGCGACTCGAAAAAAACTCCTCGAGTGGGCGCTCACCATTGGGCTTGTCGCGCTGCTCGTCGTGGTCGTGTACCATCGCTTTTTTGGCCCGGGCAAACAGCCCCAGGCGCAGGTGTGGAACCCGCTGCCGGGGGTCGCCACGGTCGAGGTCGCCGACAACAGGGAGACGATCACGCGCGGCCTGATGGGGCGCGATTCGCTCCCGCGCGACCACGGGATGTACTTCCTCTACGAGGGCGCCGAGCAGGTCCACAAGTTCCACATGAAGAACACGCGCATTCCGCTCTCGATCGCGTTCATTCGTGCCGACGGCGTGATCGCCACGATCAAGGACATGACGCCGTTCGACGAGACGCCCGTCAGCTCCGAGGTCGCCGTCAAGGATGCGCTCGAAATGAACCAGGGCTGGTTTGCCGAAAACGACGTCCGGGTGGGCGACCGGGCCAAGCTCGAAGAAGACGACGGCACGGTCACCTTCTCGAGGCGTTCGAGGTAAGCGCGCTTCTGCCCGTCAGCGACCGTACTGCTTGAGCAGCAGGATGGTTTTGTCCGCGAGCGGCGTGCGCGGGTAGTCCTTGCAGATTGCCTCGAGCAGGTCGAGCCCCTCGGCGAGCTGATGCGTGTCGATGAGCCGTTGGGCCCGGGCGAACTTCTTCCAGCCGCCCGTGATCCACTCCCACTCGCGGATCTCCTCGCGCGCCTTCTTGACGTGCTTCTCCAAGAAATCGCTTTTCTCGTCCACGATCAGATTGAGGATCTCGCGCGACGACTTGGTGAAGGTCCTGTTCTCGTACGGCCGATGCATCCGGTAGTGGGCCGTCTTGATCATCTCGTCGGCCATGAGGTTCTTCGCCAGATCCACGATGAGCGTGACCTCCTCGTCCACCTTGATCGCCTCGGCCCACAACGCCACCGCCTCCTTGTAGCGGCTCTGGCGCTGCATCTCCTTGCCCTGGTGGTAGAGGTTCCGAGCGCGTGCGCCCGCCCGCTCGAAATGCCACTGCGCCTCGAGGAGCTCTTCGCGCTCTTCACTCGCCTTTTCGGCCAGTTCCGTGGCGCTCTTGCGGCACCCGCCGCTCAAGACAAATGAAACAAGACAGAGCGCGGCACAAACAAGGTGAACGCCGTTGCAGGTTCTCCACGGCATGCGACGAACCAGGCCTCCTTCTTGGATTCCCGATCGCGGGCACACCGCTATTCTAGACGAACCAAGGGGAAAGGTCAACGCGCCTCAAAGTGCGTAGACAAGCAAGACGACAAACAGCCCTATGAGGATCACCGCTTCCCCAACAACGCCGGCAAAGAACGAAAAACGCTGCACACCCGGCCTGAGTGTTTCCCGCTCGGCACCGATCGTCTTGAGCTCCTCGTCAATCCGGGCCTGTTCTTCGAAGTTCTTGCCGATCGGCGCCATCGCCTTCTTGAGCGCCGGCAGGTCGCCGCCTTTCTCGTAAAGCGCGCGGCCCCACTCGCGCCGCGCGCCATCGAGACGCGCCTGGCCGTCGGCCAGGCCGCGTTCGAGATCCGTCTTCCGGCTCTCGATCGCAGCGATCTGCTTCTCCAGCTCGCCGCGGCGCTCGCTCCATTTACTCTGTGCAGCCTCAAGCTTCTCGCCGAGCTCGGCGGCCTTGCCGGCCTTCTCCTCCTCGTCGCTGCGCCGCTTATCGAGGCTCGCCGACGCCTTCTCGATATCGGATTTATGCTTTTTCACCTGCGATTCGAGCTCGGCGACCTGCGTTTTGACCACCTTCTTCGCCTCCGCTGACAGGGCCGCCTCGCCCGTTGCCTTGAGCTGCGCCTTCCCTTCGAGGATCTGCCGTTCCGCCTGCTCGAGGCCCGACTGCGCCTGCGCGACCACGCTCTCCGCCTCACGCCGCTCGTGACGCGCGGACGAGAGCGCGGCGGCCGCAGCGTCGGCAGCCTCCTTCGCCTTGGCGATCAGCGCCTCGTGCTTGGTTCGCTTCTCATCGAGCTCGCCCGTCAGCTCGGCGAGCTTTTCGCCTTCCTTCTTGAGTTCCTCGCCAAAGTCGCGCAACTCGCGGTGGATGCCCGCCACCGTGGCGCGATGCGCCTTCGTCGGCGCGTGCTCAATCCCTTTCTCGTCGGCCAACTCGCCAAGCGCCCCGTAGAGCAACGGAATCTGATGATCCAAAACACGCTTTTGCCCGCGCACGTCGCCCCCGTGCCGGCGCAACCGGAAGGCCTGCATCGCGGCGGCATAATCGCTCCTGAGCGAGCCGAACACTCGCCGCTCCTCCTTGAGATCCACGGGCTCCAGCAGCTCGACGGTCGCCTCCTCGCCGCTCGGCTTGTACTTGACGCTCAGGGCGTCCTTTTTGAACGCAACCGTGGCGCCCGTGTCGCCGGCGGGCATGCCGCCCATCACGTCGAGCCCCGTGACCGCTCGCTGGAGCACGAGCCCGTCCGGCTCCTGGAGAAAGTCCCCGCGCACGCAGCGGGTCATGAGTCGCCGGATCCTCGACGAGGCCGCGGGCGAGTAGTCGCCCCGCACCTCCCGGAGGATCTGCACCCGCCACCAGCCCGTCAGCGCCGGGATCTGGATCCCCGCCAGCGCGAGCATGGTGAGCAGCGACGGCACCACGTTCCACACGTCGGCCCAAAAGCCCTCCTCGGTCAATCGAAACACAAGCCCGGCAAAGCCGATGCCGAGGCAGAGATACGCAAACCGGAAGTTCACCCGCGCCACGATGAGCTTCAGCCGCAGCAGCTGCGGCCGCCGCATGGACCACGCGGCGAGCATCGCGAAAATGAAGGCCACAAACGTAATGAAGAAGCCGAGCACGAGCGGCGGGACTGCGGCCGAGATCGTCTGGCGGGCCGCCTCGTCAATGCCCAGTTGCTCCAGTTGCCGCGGGTCGGCCTTCCCGAGCAACGTGACCAACGACACGAGCCCCAACGAAAGCGCCAGAAACGGAAGCACGATCACGCTGATGATCCCGCTCGTGAGCGTAGCAATCCGGTTCCCCTCCTGCAGCTCCGGGAAGGCGCTCTTGATTCGCAAGCTCGCCGCAAAAATCGAGGGAAGGAACACGACCAGGAAGCTGAAGGCGCCGAACCCGATCGCGAACGTGACTTCGGCCGCCTGCTCGCTCGAGTAGAAGAGGAACACGAGCAGCGGGTAGATGATCGCCGTATAGGCAACGCGACCGAAAATGAAGAGGAAAACCAATCGGCCACGCCGCGCCGGATCGCTCACTTGCAGACCGAGCCAGATGGCCGCCGCGCCCAGGCCGACCTCGATCAGCACCCGAAGGACCTCAAGCGGGATAAGGTTTTTGAGCTTGCTCCACTCAAGGCCGACGAGCGCAATGACACTCAGCACGATGTAAAAGACGCCGCCGACGAGGAGCTGGACCTGCTCCTTCCTGTCGGGCTTGCCCGAGCGCAGTTCCTGGAACCAGCGACGGATTCTCTCTTTGACCATCTGCTCGTCCATGACGTGATTACCCTCCATCGAAGAGAAAAGCAACCCGAACCCCTGAGACGCAAACACGTCTCGTGCCAAGCCACACGGCGGGACCGGCGCACGCAAGCCCTTAAATAGTCGGGGGTTGGCTAAAGAAGGGTGATAAAATTTTCGAGCACGCGCAGACCGGGCGCCTGGCTCTTCTCGGGGTGAAATTGCGTGGAGAAGAAGTTGCCCTTCCAGACGATCGAGGCAAACGTGTCGGTGTACTCGGTCGTCGCGGCGACGACCGATGCGTCCTCGGGCACGGGATGGTACGAGTGGACGAAATAAAAATACGAGCCGTCCTTGACGCCGTTGAGCAGCGGGCAGGCCCTGCCCGCCTGCGTCTTGCGGATCGAGTTCCAGCCCATGTGCGGGATCTTCTGCCCGGGCGAGAGGCGCACGACCCGGCCCGCGAGCAGCCCGAGTCCCTTGACCTGGCCGCCCTCCTCGCTCTCGTCGAAAATGAGCTGATGGCCAAGGCAAACGCCGAGAAAGGGCCGTGCCGCGCGGACCCACTCGCCCAAAACCGCGACGAGACCGAGCTTGGTCAGCTGCTTCATTGCGTCCGGGTAGCAGCCCTGGCCCGGAAAGACGAGCCCTGCGGCGGACTCGATGGTGGCGCGATCCGAGGTGAGCACGGCCTCCGCCCCGAGGTGCTCGAAGGCCTTTTGGACGCTGCGCAGGTTGCCCATGCCGTAGTCAACGATGGCGATCACAAGACACCCTTGCTCGACGGGACACCGCTTCGGCGCGGGTCGAGTCGCGTCGCTGCATCGAGCGCGCGGCCGATCGCCTTGAAGACCGCCTCGATGCAGTGATGCGTGTTACGGCCTGCCTCGAGCACGACGTGCAGCGTCATCTGTGCGTTGAAGGCGAACGACTGCAGGAATTCCTCGACGAGCTGCACGTCGAACCGCTTGATCGTCTTCGCCCTGAGCGCAACCTCGTAACGGAAAAAAGCCCGGCCACTCAGGTCCACGGTGGCGGTCGCGAGCGCCTCGTCCATCGGCACGCTGGCGCTGCCGTAGCGCACGATGCCGCGCTTGTCGCCGAGCGCCTCGGCGAGCGCCTTGCCGAGCATGATGCCGACGTCCTCGACGAGGTGGTGGTCGTCCACGCGCGTGTCGCCGCGCGCCTTGATGGTGAGGTCAAAAAGGCCGTGCGTGGCGAGCAGCTCGAGCATGTGATCGAAAAACGGGATCGTCGTCGCGATCCGCGCCGCCCCGCGCCCGTCGAGCGCCAGCGTAAGCGCCACCTGCGTCTCCTTGGTCGTGCGCTCGACCGAAGCCGACCGCTTCGCCCGCTTTGTCTTCGCCATAACCACGCCTCCCTAAAACGTCACGCCGAGCGCACGAAGCGCCGCCTTCATCGCCCCAAGAAACTGACGGTTCTGTGCCTCGCTGCCGACGGTGATGCGCAGGTACTCGCTCACCCGCGGCCGATCAAAATAGCGCACGAGCACCTTGCGCGCCACGAGCGCCTCGTAGACGTCCTTGGCCGGCCGCTGGGGCGGTTTCACAAAGACGAAGTTCGCCTCCGACGGCACGACCGTAAAACCGAGCGCCGCGAGCGCGCCGGCCAAAGCCCCGCGCTGCTCGACAACGCGCCGTACACATGCCTCCGAATACGCCCGATCCTCGAGCGCGGCCACCGCAGCCGCCTGGCTCAGCAGGCTCATGTTGTACGAATCCTTGACTTTCATCAAGCCGGCGATCACCTCGGGCCGGGCGATGGCGAAGCCGACCCGCAGCCCCGCGAGCGAATACGACTTCGATAGCGTCCGGAGCACGATGAGGTTCGCGTACTTGGCCAACAACCCCAGGCCGTGCTCGCGCGCAAAATCCACGTACGCCTCGTCAAGCACAACAACGCCCTCGGTCGTCTCGCAAAGGCGGTCCACCTCCTCGAGCGGATGGAGCACGCCGGTCGGCGCATTCGGGCTCGGCAGGTAAACGAGCTTGGCCGACCGCCCAAAAAAGCGCGCCGGCAGCGAAAAATCCTTCCGAAGCGGCACGCGCGTGAGCCGCGCCTCCTGGATCGCCACGAGCACTTCGATCAGCGTATAGCTCGGATCGCCGACGAGCACACGGTCGCCCTTGTCGAGAAACGCGTGCGCGATCATCGAGAGCACCTCGTCGGCGCCGTTGCCGACGAGCACCATCTCGGGCCGCACGTCGAACGCCGCCGCCGCCGCGACGCGAACCGGCTCGGCCGTCGGGTTCGGGTACAGCATAAGGCGCTCGCTTGCGGCCTTGCGGATCGCCTCGAGCACGCGCGGCGATGGCGGGAACGGGTTCTCGTTCGTGTTGAGCTTGAGCCAGCCCTCGCCCTCGGGCTGGATGCCCGGCACGTACGGCTCCAGCGCCTCGACGGCCTTGCGGAAGTAGCGGGTGGCGCTCATCGTTCCAGGCGCGCCCGCACGGCACGCGCATGGGCCGGAAGCTGCTCGGCTTCGGCCAGTTCCTCGACGAGCGGCGCGAGCTTGCGGAGCGCCGCGCGCGAGCACTCGATCGTACTGACGCGCTTGACGAAGTCGTCCACCGACAGGCCGGAAAACGCCTTCGCCGCACCGCCGGTCGGGAGGCAATGGCTCGGTCCGGCGGCGAAATCCCCCACGGCGACGGGCGAGTAGGGACCGATGAAGATCGCGCCTGCGTTGGTGATCGCCGCGCTCAGCCGCCTCGCGTCGCGCGCGATGATCTCGACGTGCTCGGCGGCAAACGCGTTGGCGAACTCAATCGCCTTGGGCAGGTTGGCGCGAGCACAAGCGCCATCCCGCGCTCGAGCCGCGTGCGCACGCCCGAGAGCGCCGGCATCTCGTCGAGCTGAGCCCCAATCTCAACGCGCACCTGCTCGGCGAGCCGCTTCGAGGTGGTCACAAGGACGGCGAACTCTCGGCCGGTGCCGTGCTCGGCCTGCGCGAGGAGATCCGCCGCCACCCAGCGCGCCTCCGCCGTCGCGTCGGCGAGCACGAGCACCTCGCTCGGCCCCGAGGGCGCGTCGAGCCCCACGACGCCGCACACGAGTTTTTTGGCGATCATGACGAAGATGTTGCCGGGGCCGACGATCTTCTCCACGGGCGCCACGCGGCGGGTGCCGTACGCGAGCGCGGCGATCGCCTGGGCGCCGCCGACCCGATAGACCTCCTCGACGCCGCAGAGCGCGCACGCGGCGAGGATAGCCGGCGCAACGCGTCCCCGCTTGTCGGGCGGCGTCGCGACCACCACCTCGCCCACCCCGGCCACCGTGGCCGGCACCACGCTCATGAGCACCGTCGAGACCAGCGGCGCCACGCCGCCGGGCACGTAGGCCGCCACGCGTCGAAGCGGCACGATGCGTTCGCCGAGCACGGCGCCGCTCCGGCCCTGCATCGTCCACGACGCGCGCCGCTGCCGCCGGTGATAGGTCTCGATGTTGCGCTTGACCGCCCGGAGCGCGCGAAGGAGCCCGCGCGGAACGGACGCCAGGGCCGCCTCGATTTCCTTGGGAGAAACCCGGAGCCGATCCGGCGAGAGCCTCACGCCGTCGAACGTGCGCGTGAACTCGATGAGTGCGGCGTCGCCGCGACGGTGAACCGCCTCGACGATGGCGCGGACCCGGGCCTCGATCGTGCGCTCGATTGAGCGCCGATTCACCAACAGATCAAGCCGCGCGCGGTCCCGCGATGCGCCTATACGAAGCACGTCCATGATGTCCTGTCCCGTACGTCTCTCATGAAGACAGTATAACACATCACGACGAGGGGAACGAAGGAGAGAACGATTCGAGGGCCAGGGGGTCGGCCGGCGGCTACTCGCTGTCGCCCTTTTTGCGATCGCGGCGACGGCGTGCTCTGCGGCGCTCGCGTTTCTTGGGGGGCTCGTCGCTCGCTTCGCCTTCGGCGGGCGCTTCCTTACCGGCTTCTTCCTCGATCTCGGGCTCGGGCGCGTCGGCTTCGGCGGCGGCTTCTTCCTCGACTTCCACCTTCTCGGCCTTCTGCGCGGGTTCGCGCTTCGGCCGCTCCTCGCCGATCGGGGCGGTCACACCGAAACGGTCAACGAGCTCGAGGATCGCAAGCTCCGCGCCGTCGCCGGCGCGGGGCGCGAGCCGGATGAGCCGCGTGTAGCCCCCGGGCCGGTCCTGGTAGCGAGGCCCGAGCACGGCGAAGAGTTTCCGCAGCACTTCCTTGTCCCGAATGCGCCGGTACGCCAGTTGTCGGGTCTGCAGCGTGCCGCGCTTGGCGAGCGTGATCATGCGCTCGGCCACGCGCCGGGCCGCTTTGGCTTTGGCGACCGTCGTGCGGATGCGCTCGTGCGCAAAAAGCGAGGTGATCATATTGTTGAGCATGGCGCGGCGGTGCGCCGACGTGCGCCCAAGCCCTCCTCTGATCTTGCGGTGCCGCATGCGCCGTTACTCCTTGCCCGGTGCTTCGTCGCCCTCGTCGCGCGGGACGAGCAGGGTGTCCACCTTCATCCCGAGGCTCAGCCCCATCCCCTCGATGATGCCCTTGATCTCGGCGAGCGACTTCTTGCCGAAGTTGCGGTACTTGAGCATGTCCGCCTCGGTCTTCTGCACGAGATCGCCGATCGTCTTGATCTCGGCGTTGGCGATACAGTTGGCGGCGCGCACGGAGAGCTCGATCTCGCTGATCGGCATCATGAGCAACCGGCGGAGCTCCTCCTCCTCGTCCCGGCGCTCGCGCCTCGGCGCCTCGAACTCGACGTAGTGCTCGTCGTACTCGACAAACACGTCGAGGTGCCGGCGCAGGATGGCGGAGGCTTGTTTGAGCGCCTCGTCGGGCGTGAGCCGGCCGTCGGTCCAGATCTCCACGATGAGGCGGTCATAGTTCATTTGCTGGCCGACGCGCGTGTTCTCGGTGGCGTACTTGACCTTGCGCACCGGGCTGAAGAGCGCGTCCATCGTGATCTTGCCGATGGGGTCATCCTCGCCCTTGAGGAGTTCGCTCGGCTTGTAGCCTCGGCCAACGCTCACGTCGAGCTCCATCGCCAACCGGCGGCTCTCGGTGAGCGTGCAGAGGTGTTGTCCCGGATTGAGGATCTCGATCGTGCCGTCGGTCTCGATGTCGGCGGCGGTGACCTCGCCTTCGCGCTTGACGTTGAGCGCGAGCGTGTGCGGCTTGCGCGAGTGCGACACGCAGAGCACCTTCTTGAGGTTGAGCACGATCTCGGCCACGTCCTCGACGATGCCTTTCATCGTCGAGAACTCGTGCTGCACGCCGGCGATTTTCACCGCCGTGATCGCCGCGCCCTCGAGCGACGAGAGGAGCACGCGCCGCAGCGAGTTGCCGATCGTGTGGCCGAAACCGGCCTCGAACGGTTCGACCACGAAACGCGCGTACGTATCCGTCGCCGTCTTCTCATCCTTCACCACCCGGTTCGGTAGTTCAAAGCGACCAAGCTTGACAGCCATTTCGCTCCTGCCCCAAGCGTGTATGGTTTCTCCGATCTATTCTGCCGGCCAAGGCGCCGGCGTGCGCCGTTACACGCGCCGCCGTTTGGGCGCGCGACACCCGTTGTGCGGGATCGGCGTGACATCCTTGATCATCGTGATATTGAGGCCGACGGCCTGCAGGGCGCGAATGGCGCTCTCGCGCCCGCTGCCGGGCCCCTTGACGTAGACCTTGATCTCGCGCATGCCGTAGGTCTTCGCGGTCCGGCCCGCATCCTCGGCGATGAGCTGGGCCGCAAAAGCCGTGCTCTTGCGCGACCCGGAGAGCCCCACCTTGCCCGCGCTCGACCACGCGAGCACTTTGCCCGACGGGTCCGTGATCGTCACGATCGTGTTATTGAACGTCGCCTGGATGTGGGCGATGCCGCCCGGGACGATCTTGTTGATCTTGCGCTGGACACCGCCGCGGCGGCCCGGACGTTTCGGTTCAGTTGTGGCCACAGGTTCCTCCTCGACTATTTAGCGACGGTCTTGCGTTTGAGCGCAACGGTAGCGCGCCGCGGCCCCTTGCGGGTGCGCGCGTTGGTATGGGTACGCTGGCCGCGTGTCGGCAGGCTCAGCGCGTGGCGCTGCCCGCGGTACGAATGGATGCTGATGAGCCGCTTGACGTTGCCCTGCACCTCGCGCCGCAAATCGCCCTCGATCGGATAGGGCACCCGGCTGAGCACCTCGGTAATGCGCCCGACCTCGTCGGGGGTAAGGTTCTTCGCCCGCACGCCGACGTCAATGCCGGCCTGCTGGAGGATCGCCCTCGAGCGAGCCAGCCCAATCCCGTGAATAGCGGTGAGGGCGACCTCGATCCGCTTGTCCTTCGGAATGTCAACACCAATGATTCGTGGCACGTGTGCTCCTCCGTTTGAGCGCGGCTCAGCCCTGGCGCTGCTTGTGGCGCGGGTTGGGGCAGATGATCCGGAGCACGCCTTTGCGCCGGATCACCTTGCAGCGCTCGCAGATCCGTTTGACTGATGCCCGAACTTTCATCGTCGCTACTTCTCCCGATACACGATACGTCCCCGCGTCAGATCATACGGGGTCATCTCGACGGTGACCCGGTCGCCCTGCAGGATGCGGATAAAATGCATGCGCATCTTGCCGGAGATGTGCGCGAGGATCCGATGCCCATTCTCGAGCTCCACCCGGAACATCGTGTTGGGCAGCAGTTCCCTGACCACGCCCTCGGCACGAATCACGTCGTCTTTGGACATTCGGTCAGCACCTCGCGACCGTCCCGCGTCACCGCCACAGTATGTTCAAAATGGACCGATGGCCGCCCGTCGGCGGTCACCGCCGTCCAATTGTCTTCCAGCACGCGCGTCTCGTGCGTGCCCGCGTTCACCATCGGCTCGATCGCGATCACCATGCCACGCCCCAGCAGCGGCCCCGTGCCCGGCCGGCCGTAGTTCGGCACCTTCGGCTCCTCGTGCAGGTCGCGCCCGACGCCGTGCCCGACGAAGTCGCGCACGACCGAAAAGCCCGCCGCCTCGGCGGTCGCCTGCACGGCGTGCGACACGTCGTGGAGCCGGTGGCCCGGGACCACCTGGACGATCGCGGCCTCGAGGCAGCGCCGGCCCACATCGAGGAGGCGCCGCTTAAGCTCGTCCACTTCGCCCACCGGCACCGTGCGCGCGGTGTCGCCGATGAACCCCTCATGCCGGATCCCCACGTCCACGCTCACCACGTCGCCCTCGACGAGCTGGCGCGGGCCAGGGATCCCGTGCACGATCTCCTCGTTGACCGAGACGCAGATGAAGCCCGGGTAGCCCCGGTAGCCCTTGAACGCGGAAACCACGCCGTGCTCGTCCATGAGCCGGCGCGCCTCGCGCTCGAGCGCTGCCGTGGTCACCCCGGGCGCCACCCGGGCACAGACCGCGTCGAGGATCTGCGCCGCGATGCCGCCCGCCTCGGCGAGCTTCGCGATCTCCCGTTCACTCTTGTAAATGATCATGTCGCCGCACCGACGCTCGCCGCGATGGTCGGATACGAGTCCTCCACCGCGAGCGCGCCGTCGATTTCAACGACCAGTCCACGTTCACGATAGAACCGCATCACGTCGGCGGTTTCCGCCTCATAGACCTCGAGCCGCTTGCGGACCGTCGCCTCCGTGTCGTCGTCACGCTGGTAGGTCTCCCCGCCGCAGACATCGCAGACGCCCGCGACCTTCGACCGCATCGTCACCGTATTGTAGACCGCGCCGCAGGCGCGGCAAATTCGGCGGCTCGTGAGCCGTTTGAGGACGACCTCGGGCGGCGTGTTGAGGTAGATGACCTTCTTGACCGGCGCGCCGATCCGCTCGGCCGCCTCGAAGAGCATCGTCGCCTGCGGGATCGTGCGCGGGAAGCCGTCGAAAAGGAAACCCTGCCGCTCCGGCGCCGCGCGCATCCGCGCCTCGACGATCGGGATGACCACCTCGTCGGGCACGAGCGTCCCTTCGTCCATGTAGCGCCGGGCCTGGCGCCCGAGCGGCGTGTCATTCTCGACCGCCTCGCGCAGGATGTCGCCCGTGGCGATATATTCGAGCTCGAAGTCTTTCACGAGCCGCTCGGCCTGGACACCCTTGCCGGCGCCCGGCGGTCCGAGCATCACGATGGAGAACCGCTCATTCATCAGTAGCGCCCCCGGAGACGGCCCTTCTTCATAAAGCCGTCGTAGTGACGCATGAGCAAGTGGGACTCGATGGCCCCCATGGTATCGAGGATCACGCCGACGATAATGAGCAGACCCGTGCCGCCGAAATATTGCGCCATCGTATAGGTGACCCCCGGGTGCGCGCGCGTCAGCAGCGTCGGCAGCACCGCGATTACCGCCAGGAAGATCGCCCCCGAGAGCACCAGGCGGTTCATCGTCCGGTCGAGAAACTCTGCGGTCGGCTTGCCGGGACGCTTGCCCGGAATGAACGTGCCGTTCTTCTTCATATCGTTGGACATCTTGATCGGGTCAAACTGCGTCGCCGTCCAGAAATAGCAGAAGAAGATAATCAACAGCGCATAGACGCTCGTATAAAACCACGAACCGGGCGAGAGGAGATTGGCCAAGCTGGTGAGGATGCCGCCGCGCCCGAAGAACTGCGCCAGGGTCCCCGGAAACATGAGCAGCGACGAGGCGAAGATGATCGGAATGACGCCGGCATAGTTGACCCGTAGCGGCAGGTAGCTCGACTGGCCGCTGTAGATGCGCCGGCCCACGATCCGCTTGGCCTGTTGCACAGGCACACGGCGTTGGCCTCGCGTCACCATGATGATGGCCATGACCACAAGCACGAACATGGCGGCGAGAATGAGCAGCATGTACGGCTGAAGGTCACGCGAGTTGGGGTCAATCAGCGACAGGTGACGCCACGTATCCGAAAGCGCCTGAGGCAGGCGCGCAATAATGCCGATCGTGATGATGAGCGAGATGCCGTTGCCGATGCCCCGCTCGCTGATCTGCTCGCCCACCCACATGAGGAACATCGTGCCGACCGTCATCGTTATCGTCGTCAGCAGCCGGAACCCGACCCCGCCGTGCTCGACGATCTGCCTCGAGAGCCCCGCCGAGAGGGCCATCGCGTTCATGCTCTCCATGTAGCGCGCCATGAAATAGCCCTGGAACAGGCACAGAAGGACCGTGCCGTAGCGCGTGTACTGCGTGATCTTGCGCCGCCCCTCTTCGCCCTCTTCCTTGGCGAGCCGCTCGAGCGCCGGGATGACCGCAGTCAAAAGCTGTAGGATAATCGAAGCGCTGATGTAGGGCATGATGCCGAGCGCCACAATGGTCGCCTTGAGGAACGCGCCGCCCGAGAACATGTTGATGAAGCCCAGCAACGTCCCGCCGACCGAGCTGGCCTGCATGTTGAACAGCTCCGTGAGCGCTTTGCCGTCAATGCCGGGCGTCGGAATGTGCGCCCCGATGCGGCACGTCGCCAGCAGCAGCAGGGTGATGATCACCTTGCGGCGCAGGTCGTGAATACGAAAAATATTGGTCAACGCCCGCAGCATGGTCCTACCCAATCACCGTGCACGTCCCCCCGGCCTGCTCGATCTTGGCGCGCGCGCCCGCGCTGAAGCGGTGCGCCTTGACGTCGAGCTTGACGGCGAGCTCGCCCTGGCCGAGCACGGCCACGCCATCGAGCACCTTCTTGACGAGTCCACGCTCGACGAGGCGCTCGGGGGTGACCTCGGTACCCGCCTCGAAGCGCGCCAGATCGCGCACGTTGACGAGCGCGTAGCGCTTCTTGAACCGGTTGTTGTTAAAACCCTTCTTCGGCAGCCGGCGGTAGAGCGGCATCTGGCCGCCTTCCTGCCACGCCCGTCGAGGCGTCCCCGAGCGGGCGCGCTGGCCCTTGTGGCCTTTGCCGGCGGTGCCGCCTTGGCCCGAGGCCGTGCCGCGGCCGCGGCGCTTGCGCGCTTGGCGTCGAGTAGGCCTGGTGAGGCTATTCAGTGACACGTCCGCCGGTCTCCTTAAGCTGTTCGACGTCCTCGCGGCGCCGCAGCGCCTTGAGCCCCGCCACGGTCGCGTTGACCACGTTGAGCGGGTTGTTCGAGCCGAGGCTCTTGGTGAGCACGTCGCGCACCCCGCCCGCCTGCAGCACGGCGCGCGCGCCGCCCCCCGCGATGATCCCCGTGCCGGGCGAGGCCGGCTTGAGCATGACCCGGCCAGCGCCGAACTCGCCGATGACCGGGTGCGGAATCGTGTGGTCCACCATGGGGACGGTGAACATCGCCCGCTTTGCTTGCTCGATCCCTTTCTTGATCGCCTCGGCCACCTCGTTCGCCTTGCCCAGACCGGTGCCGACGCGGCTCTCGCCGTCGCCGACGACCACGAGCGCGCTGAAGCTGAACCGCCGGCCGCCCTTGACGACCTTGGCGCAGCGATTGATGCTGACGATCGTCTCGATCAGCTCGCTCTGGGGCCTCTCGGCCGCGGCCCGTCCCCTGGATCCCGCTCTTCGCTCAACCGCCACGATGGCGTGCTCCTTCACCCAGATTTAAACCGTAATCTTTGCGTCCCTGAGCGCGTCGGCGACCGCCTTGACGCGCCCATGGAACGGGTAACCGCTCCGGTCGAAAACGACCGTGGTAATCTTCTTCTCGGCCAGGCGCTTGGCGAGCAGCCCGGCCACGGCGCGGGCCGCTTCGATGCCCTTCGAGCCGGCGACGCCGAGACGGCGATAGTCCGGCATCACGGTTGAGGCCGCGGTGACCACCGTGCCTGTCTCGTCGTCCACCGCCTGCAGGTGCAGGTTCACGTTGCTCTTGTAGACGCAGACGCGGGGCCGGCTCGCCGTGCCGCGCACCTTCTTGCGGATGCGCCAGCGGCGCCGCTGCCGCGCTGCTCTGCCGTCAAGGATTTGTCCCATCGTCGTCCTTCTTACCCGACGGTCTTGCCGGCCTTGCGCCGGACGTGCTCGTCGGCATATCGAACTCCCTTGCCGAGATAGGGCTCCGGCGGGCGGAAGTGGCGGATGTCGGCCGCCACCTGCCCAACGAGCTCCTTGTCGAGACCCGAGACCGTCAGCAAGGTGTTCTTTTCGATCTTCACGTCAATGCCCTCGGGCAGCGTGTACACGCACGGGCGCACCTTGCCCACGGACAGGTCAAGCGTCCGCCCCGAGAGCCTTGCCCGGTAGCCGACGCCGTGGATCTCGAGCTTTTTCTCGAAACCCTTGACGACGCCCTCGACCATGTTCGCCACGATCGCCCGGGTCGTCCCGTGGAGCGCCTTGTCCTGCTTGCTGTTGCCGGCGCGCTCGAACGTGACCTCGCCGTCCCCGACAGTCACCGTGACGCGCGGGCTGAGCCGCCGCGTGAGCGTTCCCTTCGGGCCCTTGACGGTGATCTCGCCGTCGTTGACCCGGACCTCGACGCCCGGCTCGATCTTGATCGGCAGTTGGCCAATCCTCGACATCGTCCCGCGACTCCCTTCTCACCAGACGTAGCAGATCACTTCGCCGCCGACGTTTTCGCGGCGGCATTCCTCGTCGGTCATCACGCCCTTCGGCGTCGAGATGACCGCCACGCCGATGCCGCCGAGCACACGCGGCACCTGCTTGGCCTTGACGTACCGGCGCAGCCCGGGCCGGCTGACGCGCCGCAGGCCGGTGATGACCCGCTCGCGATCGGGCGTGTACTTGAGGTACACGCGCAGCACCCCCTGCTTGTCGTCGTCGAGCAGGTCGTAGCCGTCAATGTATTTCGTCTCGCGCAGCACGTGCAGCACGTCGCGCTTGAGCCGCGAGGCGGGCACGTCCAGGGACGGCTTGAGTGCCTGGTTCGCGTTGCGGATCCGCGTGAGCAGATCGGCTATCGGGTCGCTCATTGACATAGCCTGCGTTCTTCTCCTGCGTGCCCTGTGTTCGTGCGCGTCTTTACCAGCTTGCCTTGATCACGCCGGGGATGAGCCCCGCGCTCGCCAGCTCCCGGAAGCAGATCCGGCAGAGCTGAAACTTCCTGATGTAGCCCCGCCGTCGCCCGCACCGGCGACACCGGTTGTACCGGCGCACGGCGAACTTCGGTCGGCGGTGACTCTTTTCGATAAGCGCCTTTCGTGCCACGACAGTTCAGCTCCTGCTTTGCTCCGTTACGTTCGCTTGAACGGGACGCCCATGAGCTCAAGGAAGGCCAGGGCCTCCTCGTCCGTCCGGGCCGAGCTCACGAGCGTGATGTTGAACCCTTGGACCCGTTTGACCTTGTCGGCATTCACCTCGGGGAAAACCGTCGCCTCCGTAAGCCCCACGTTGTAGTTGCCGCGGCCGTCGAGCGTGCGCTCCAGACCCCGGAAGTCGCGGATGCGCGGGATCGCCACGCCGATGAGCCGCTCGAGAAACTCGTACATGCGGGGCCCGCGCAGCGTCACCTTGGCGCCGATCGGCATGCCCTGGCGCAGCTTGAAGCCCGCGATGCTCCGGCGCGCCCGGGTAATGACCGGCCGCTGGCCGCTGAGCACCATGAGCTGCCCCGTGGCGTCCTCGATGATCTCCTTGTCGCGCGCGGCCTCGCCCAGCCCCATGTTGAGCACAATCTTGCGAAGCCGCGCCACCTGCATCGGGTTCGTGTACCCGAACCGCTCCATCATCTTGGGCACGACGCTCTCTCTGTAATGGTCGAGCAAGTTCGGCATCGGCTCCTACTCGGCCCCTTTCTTCGGCTTGGCCGCTTCGCTCACCCGGCGCAGGTTCGACACATGAATCAGGCTCTCCTTCTTCACGAAGCCGCCGGCCTGATTGAGCTTGGCGTCCGGCCGCGTCGCCTTGGTGATGAAGTTCACCCCTTCGACGAGCGCCCGGCTCTTTTTCGGGTACACGCGCAGCACACGCGCGCGTTTGCCGCGGTCACGCCCGGCGAGCACCTGCACGATGTCGTCGCGTCGGATATGGCACTTGGTGACTCCCATCGCTAGAGCACCTCTTCCGCCAGCGAGATGATTTTCATAAAGTTCTTGTCCCTGAGCTCGCGCGCCACCGGGCCGAAGATGCGCGTCCCGCGCGGGTTGCGGTTCTCGTCAATGATGACGCACGCGTTCGAGTCGAACCGCAGCGTCGAGCCGTCGCGCCGATGGATCGCCCGGCGCGTGCGCACGACCACCGCCTTGACGACCGACTTCTTCTTGATCGCCGCATCGGGCGTCGCTTCTTTGACCGAGGCAACGATGATGTCGCCCACGTGCGCATACCGCCGCTTCGAGCCGCCGAGCACACGGATGCACTCGGCGCGCCGGGCGCCGGTGTTGTCCGCCACGTCAAGCTTGGTCTCCTGCTGAATCACGCTTCGGCCGTGCTCCCCTGCGGCACCGACGCCGCCTTGACGACTTCGATCACCTTCCAGCGCTTGCGCTTGCTCAGCGGCCGCGTCTCGCGGATGCGCACGAGGTCGCCCACGCGCGCGGCCCCGGCCTCGTCGTGCGCGTAGAACGTGCGCGAGCGGCGCACGACCTTCTCGTAACGCGGGTGGCGATACACCCGCTCGACGCGCACCACGACGGTCTTCATCATCTTGTCGCTCACGACCGTGCCGAGGCGCTCGCGCTGCTTATGCCCGCGCGCGGGCGCACCGAGGGCCGCGCTCGTCGAAGTCTCTTGTTCCGGTTCCGTCATAACTTCCGTCTCTTTCCCGTGTGCCCCGCGTCTCAGGCGTGGCTGTACCCGCCGTCCTTGAGGATCGTCAGCACGCGGGCGATGGTCCGCCGCACGTCCTTGACCCGATGCGATTTCTCGAGCTGCGAGACCGAGCGCTGTGCGCGCAACTTGAAGAGTTCCTCGCGCAGATCGTCGTAGAGCTCCTCGAGCTCCTCGCGCGTGCGCTCTCTCAACTCGCGTGTCTCCATGCCCGTCTCTTCCCCTCGGCGCCTAGCTCACGTGGTGGCGCGCCACAAAACGCGTTTGCAGCGGCAGCTTGGCCGCCGCGAGCCGGAACGCCTCCTGCGCCATGGCGTACGGCACGCCCTCAAGCTCGAAGAGCATCCGACCGGGCCGCACGACGGCGACCCAGCCTTCCGGCGCGCCCTTGCCCTTGCCCATGCGGGTTTCCGCCGGCTTCTTCGTGTACGGCTTGTCCGGAAAGATGCGAATCCACATCTTGCCGCGCCGCTTGATGTGGCGGTTGATCGCCACGCGGGCCGCCTCGATCTGGCGCGCCTCGAGCCAGCCGCGGTCGAGACTCTGGAGCCCGTACTCGCCGAAGCTGATCGTGCTGCCGCGCCGCGCGGTGCCCGCCCGGCTGCCGCGCTGCATCTTGCGATGCTTAACGCGTTTTGGCATGAGCGCCACGAGCCGACTCCTTCTTTTCGGGCAGCTTCTCGCCCTTGTAAATCCAGACCTTGACGCCGATGCTGCCGTAGGTGGTCCGCGCCTCGGCAAAGCCGTAATCAATATCCGCCCGCAGCGTGTGCAGCGGGATCTTGCCCTCCTTGGTGTGCTCGGTGCGCGACATCTCGTGCCCGCCGAGCCGCCCGGCGACCATCACCTTGATCCCCTCGGCGCCGAAATCCATCGCCGAGCTCACGGCCTTCTTCATCGCGCGCCGGAACGAGATGCGATGCTGGAGCTGGAGCGCGATGTTCTCGGCCACAAGCTGCGCCTCGAGCTCCGGCCGCTTGATCTCGCTCACGTCCAGGAGCACTTCTTTGCCCGTCATGTCGGCGATCGCGTCCTTGAGCCGGTCAATCTCCTGGCCCTTGCGCCCGATGACGATGCCCGGGCGCGAGGTGCGCAGCCGCACGACGACGCGGTTGTTCGAGCCCCGCTCGATGACCACCTCCGGGATGCCCGCCGACGCCAGGTGCTGGCGAATGAAGTCGCGGATCAAGCCATCCTCGTGCACCATCGCGCCGAAGTCCCGCTTCGACGCGTACCACTGCGACCGCCAGTCCTTGTTGACCGTGACCCTGAACCCGATCGGGTTAACCTTCTGTCCCACGCAACACCTCCGTGCCGCCTGCGCGCTCGGCGCTAGGCTTCCTCGACGACGACGGCGATATGGCTCGTGCGCCGCCGGATCAGATTGACCGCACCGCGCATCCGGGTCCGCCGGCCGCGCCAGGCGATCCCCTCGCCCACCGTGGCGTGCTTGACCACGAGCGCCGACCGGTCGAGCTTCGCGTTGTTTTCCGCATTGGCGATCGCCGACTTAAGCACCCGCTCGACGTACCGGGCGGCCCTCGACTTGACGAACCGCACGTTCTGGAGCGCCGCGTCGGCGTTCTTGCCGCGAATGAGTGCGACGACCCGCCGCACCTTACGCGGCGGCACCCGCACATGCTTGGCGATGGCCCTCACCTCCGTCATCGTCCGGGTGCTCCTTGCCTACTTCTGCCCTGCGTGCTTGTGGAACGTGCGCGTCGGCGCGAACTCGCCGAGCTTGTGCCCGACCATGTTCTCGCTCACAAACACCGTCACGTGCTTGCGCCCGTTGTGGACCGCGAAGGTGTGGCCCACGAACTCCGGCACGATCATCGAGCGACGCGACCACGTGGTGATCGTGCGCCGCTCGCCGGCCGCCTCCATTCGCTGGACCTTCTTCAAAAGTTTCTGGTCCACGTACGGTCCCTTTTTGATCGAACGCGACATTTGCTCCGTTCCTATCGTTTCGCCGTCCGCGGCTTGACAATATGTTTCTTTGACTTTCGCCGCTTGCGCGTCTTGTAGCCCTTGGCGAGCTGGCCCCACGGCGAGCAGGGATGACGCCCGCCGCTCGCTTTGCCCTCGCCGCCGCCCATCGGGTGGTCCACCGGGTTCATCGCCACCCCACGTACGTGCGGCCGCCGGCCGAGCCAGCGCTTCCGGCCCGCCTTGCCGAGCGATTTCGCCTCGTGCTCGGCGTTGCCGACGTGACCGATCACGGCGCGGCACTCGACGTGGACCAGCCGGACCTCGCCCGAGGGGAGCTTCAGGTGAGCGTGCTTGCCCTCGCGCGCCATGAGGTCAGCCCCCAGCCCGGCGCCGCGCACGAGCTTGGCGCCATGGCCCGGGCGAAGCTCCACGTTGTGCACGGTCGTGCCGAGCGGCATCGCCTTGAGCGGCATGCAGTTGCCGATCTTGAGCTCGACCTCCTCGCCGCTCTCGACCCGGTCGCCGACGGCGAGCCCTTGCGGCGCGATGATGTAGCGCTTCTCGCCGTCCTCGTACTTGACGAGCGCAATGGCCGCCGTGCGGTTGGGGTCGTACTCGATCGCCTCGACCACCGCGGGTACGCCGTCCTTGTCGCGCCGGAAGTCCACCCGCCGATAGAGCCGCTTGTGGCCGCCGCCCCGGAACCGAACGGTAATCCGCCCGTTCGAGTTGCGGCCCCCGGTGCGCTTGCGCGACTCGGTCAGGTGCTTCTCGGGGCGCTTCTTGGCGAGCGCCTTCGAGTCGAGCGTCACGGTGTAGCGCAGCGACGGCGTTATCGGCCTATGTTTTTTCACGCCCATCGTTCAGGTCGTGCTCCTAGACAAATTCGATCGTATGCCCTTCCTTCAAGGTCACCACCGCCTTCTTCCAGTCCGGCGTGTAGCCGACCCGGCGGCGCAGCTGCTTGCGCTTGCCGCTCATCCGCATCGTGTTGACGTTGGCCACCTCCACCTTGTAGAGCCGCTCGACGGCACGCTTGATCTCGATCTTGTTGGCGCCGAGCGCTACCTTGAAAAAGTACTGGTTGTGCTTCTCGCCGAGGTCCGAGCCCTTCTCGCTCAGCAGCGGCTCGCGCACGACGGTGTAGTCGCTCTTTCTCATGCCGCGCCTTCCTCGGTCACCGGCGCGAGGCCCATCGGCTCGAGGCTCTCTCGGGTGACCACCACCGTGCCGGCCCTGAGCACGTCCATCGCGTTGACGTTCCGGGCCGCCTTGACCACCAGGCTCGGAATGTTGCGCGCCGCCAGCCGGAGGTTCTCGTCCACGGCCGCGGCCACGAGCAAGACGTTCCCGTCGAGCTTGAGCGCCCGCACAAGCGCGGCCATGCGCTTCGTGCGCGGCTCGGGCACCTCGAGCTTCTCGAGCACGAGGAGCTTTTCCGCCCGCAGCTTCTCCGCCAGCGCGGTCTCGAGCGCCAGCCGCTTGATCTTCTTCGGCAAAGCGACGCGCACGCTCTTGCCCTTGGGCTTCGGCCCAAAAGCCGTGCCGCCGCCGCGGAAGATCGGCGACTTGAGCGAGCCCGCACGCGCCCGACCCGTGCCCTTCTGCCGCCACGGCTTAGCGGTCGAGCCGGTGACCTGGCTGCGGTCGCGCGTGTTCGCCGACCACTGCCGCCGGTTCGCCTCCATGGCCACCACGTAGTCGTGGATGACCTGCGGATGAGGCTCGCGCGCGGCGACCCGCTCGGCGATCGGTGCCTCGCCGACCGCTTTGCCTTGCTCGTTATAGACCGGCACGTGTGCCACGGCGCTTCCTACGACTCATTGGTTGAACGTTTCTTGACCGCTCGGCTCACGGCGACGACCCCGTTGTTCGGGCCCGGGATCCCGCCCTCGAGCAAAAGCTGGTTAGCTTCCGACCGTACTCCCACGACGCGCAGGTTCTGGACGGTCACCTTCTCGGACCCCATGTGGCCGGCCATCTTCATGCCCTTGATGACGCGCGCCGGGGTGGCCGACTGGCCGATCGAGCCGTGCTGGCGTTGGGTTCGGCCGCCGTGGCTCTCAGGGGAACGCTGCATCTTGTGCCGCTTGATGCTGCCGGCGAAGCCGCGGCCCTTCGACACGCCCTGCACGTCCACGAAGTCGCCCGGCTTGAAAAACTCACCCACCCTGAGCTCCTGGCCGACCGAGTAGGCACTCGCATCCTCGACGCGGCTCTCGCGCAGGACACGCTTGGGCGCCACCCCGGCCTTCTTAAAATGACCCTGCATCGGCTTGGTCGTCACACGCTCCGGCTTGTCGAGGAACCCGATCTGAATCGCCTCGTAGCCATCGGTCTTGGCGGTCTTAACCTGCGTGACCGTGCAGGGGCCGGCCTCGACCACCGTCACACCGATGGCATCGCCCCGCTCATCAAAGAGCCGGAACATCCCGAGCTTCTTTCCTAATAAACTCAACACCATATCATTACATCCTGCGAACCGCCGGGCTCCCCGGTGCACCCGTCGGGGAGAAACCCGCTTTATACGTGAAGCGGCCTCGCCCGTCAATGCCAAATCTTTGACGGCGAACCTGTTGCGCCCATCGCCCGCCTAGAGCAGCTTGACGTTGATGTGCACGCCGCCCGGCAGGTTCAGCTTCTTCAGTTCGTCCACCGTCTTGGCCGTCGGGTTCACGATGTCAAGGAGCCGCTTGTGCGTCCGGATCTCGAACTGCTCACGCGACTTCTTGTCCACGTGAGGCGACCGGAGCACGGTGTAGCGCTCCTTGCGCGTCGGCATCGGGATCGGCCCCGTCACCAAGGCGCCGGTGCGCTTGGTCGTCTCGACGATCTCCTCGGCCCAATGGTCAAGGATCCGATGGTCGAACGCCTTAAGCCGTATGCGAATCCGTTGCCCTTCCAAATACCGTCCTCTCTCTCTTGCGCTCTGTTTTTCTTAGACCTACTCGAGGATCTCCACGATGGTGCCGGCGCCCACGGTGCGGCCCCCCTCACGAATGGCGAACCGCAACCCCTTCTCCATCGCAATCGGGCTGATCAGCTCAATCGCCAAGGTGACCCGGTCGCCCGGCATCACCATCTCGACCCCCTCGGACAACTGCGCCGTGCCCGTCACATCGGTGGTCCGAAAATAAAACTGCGGCCGGTACCCCGTGAAAAACGGCGTGTGCCGACCGCCTTCCTCCTTGGTCAGCACGTACACCTCGCCCGTAAACTTGGTGTGCGGCGTGATCGTGCCCGGCTTGGCCAACACCTGCCCGCGCTCGATCTCCTCCTTGGCGATGCCGCGCAAGAGCACCCCGATGTTGTCGCCCGCCTGACCCTGATCCAAAATCTTCTGGAACATCTCGACGCCCGTGGCCACCGTCTTGCGCGTCTGGACAAAACCGACGATCTCCACCTCGTCGCCGACCTTGATCACCCCGCGCTCGACTCGACCCGTGGCCACCGTGCCGCGGCCCGTGATCGAGAAAACGTCCTCGACCGCCATCAAAAACGGCTTGTCGATATCCCGCTTCGGCGTCGGCACGTACTCGTCAATCGCCGTCATGAGCTGGCGAATGCACTCGGTCGCCTGCTCATCCTCCGGATGCTGCATCGCCGCGAGCGCCGCCCCCCGAATGATCGGAATCTCGTCGCCCGGAAACTCGTACTTCGACAGGAGCTCGCGCAACTCGAGCTCAACCAGATCGAGCAGCTCCGGGTCGTCCACCGTATCGACCTTGTTCAAAAACACCACGATCGAAGGCACCCCGACCTGACGCGCCAACAGAATGTGCTCGCGCGTCTGCGGCATCGGCCCGTCGGCGGCGCTCACCACCAGGATCGCCCCATCCATCTGGGCCGCGCCCGTGATCATGTTCTTGACGTAGTCGGCGTGGCCCGGGCAGTCCACGTGCGCATAGTGGCGCTTGTCGGTCGAGTACTCGACGTGGCTCACCGCGATCGTCAAAATCTTCATCGGGTCACGACGCCCGTGCGCCTCGCTCGCCTTGGCGACCTCGTCGTAGGTCTTGACCGTCGCCAGCCCCTTGGCCGCCTGCACCATCGTGATCGCCGCCGTGAGCGTCGTCTTGCCGTGGTCGACGTGGCCGATCGTGCCCACGTTCACGTGCGGTTTGGTCCGCTCAAACTTCTCCTTCGCCATGACGCGTCCAGAGCCTCCTCGTGTGCGTCGTATGTCGTTTGCCCACGAAAACCATAGCCCACGACCGGGATCGAACCGGTGACCTCGTCCTTACCAAGGACGTGCTCTACCAACTGAGCTACGTGGGCGCCCTTGCAGGTCAGCACAGGGCCGACCAAAGAGTAAAGACAACCCTTCTGCCAGGCCCGTTCGGCACGAACCGACGGCCCGTCCGTATATAGACTATCCGTCGTTGCGCAAAAGGGTTACTGTATATTCTGACCGCCCTAAGCGTGTCAAGGAGAAAATCTGGAATTTTCTGCCCGGCCTCAACCGGGCCTCCCGAGGCCAAATTCCGGCATTTTTGCCGATCCACGGCGCCCGCTCACTCGTCGAGCTCACGGCCGCCGAGCACCTCCCGCTCCCGGGCGTCTTGCCGGACAGCCACGAAAAACGCGAGGTGGGCCGGGTCGCGGTAGTCGGGGTACGTCCACTCGAAGGGCCGGAACTGCTTGTCCTTGAAAACGAGCATCGGCTGCGCGTACACCCCATCGCCGAGGTACACTCGATACGACGCTTCCTTCGTCGAGGCGACGACCAGGTTGTTCAGCGTGAGGGTGCCGGGGTCAAGGTTGAAGGTGCGGCGTCCTTCCCGGGCGTGCTCCAGCTCGAGAGCACTGGTCTCCACCTTGATCCGCCTGAGCAGCCCCGGGTCAATCGGCCGCTCGAAGGCGACAAACCCGCGCGTGAGATCCGGGCCCATCTCGGCCGTGTAGTAGCGGGTCCAGGTAAACGGCACGGGCTCGCTCGCCAAGCGCACCGGACCGTAGCGCGCCACCATCAAGGCAATGGCGAGGTCAAACGCCTCTTTGCCTGCCGCCAGCACGCCGGCGACGAGGACCGCGTCCGCCGCTTGTTCCCGCTTCCCGTCGAGCACACCCGGTTCCCTACCCCCCGGAGAATTCTTTGAGGAGGCGGTCCATGGTCTCCTCGCCCTTGGAGAGGTAGCGGTCGAACAGCTTCCGGTCGAGTTCGTTCCCCTCACTGACAAAAGTGGTGAACGACTCGATGGCGAATTGGAGATAGTTGCACACCTGGACAAAATCCTGCGCGAAGGAAATGTCCTCGTGCTCGTCGGGAGCTGCTTCGCGCTCGAGCTTCCTGCCGCATTTCGCGAGCACGACGAGGAACGCCTCGTTGCGAGCGATCTCGGTCACCGCCTCGTCCTTCGTCAGCAGGCCCGAGCGGTAGGCGTTCATCGCCATCACGGTCGAGGTGTAGACCGCCGTCACGCCGTGCAGCATCAGCTCGACCTTGTCGAGGTCCATGGCCCCTTGCGCCCGGCCCGCCGAAGGTGCCGCCACAAGCGCGAGTCCCACCACAGCCGCTATCATCGTCCCAATGAGTCCTTTCACCGTCCACCTCCTTTGAAGTGCCCGCTCCCTCACGCGTGGCAAGCCTGCCCGCCCACCTCGCTCGAAGAGACGATACTCCCAACCGCGCCATTCGTCAAGCCGCCCGCTTCGCCGGCACCCGAGCTCGGGGACGCGCACTTATCCGTTGATTTCGGTGATCGTGGAACACCATGACTATTCCCGAAGGGAGCAGCCGTCCGCTGTGCGGCGAGGGCTTCAGCTACGAGCTCATCGAATGTGGGTTTCCTCATGAGTCCTCGATCATTCATTTGATAAATTCATTCTTACTCCCTCGTCGCCCAGAAGATCGCTCGGCCTGAGTCATCGGTGTACGGATTCCCCAAGCGGTCGCCATAGAGTTCCTCGGTCTTGAACCCGTGCTTCTCGAGCCACGAGGCCACCTCCACCTTGCTCGGCGGGTGGCACTGTTCCATCCACTCTCGTCGCGTCACTTTGCCGTCGGGCGTTGTGACCGTCACGGTGCGCCGGTAGCGCACCAGTCTTCCCGGCACGTCGTACCAGATCATTTCCGTTGTGCCCTGTACCTGCGTTCCATCGGTACAGGTCCCTTGAGGAAAGCTTTTTCCAGCCATTCCTGGTGGTTGTCTCCAGGAAACGTCCAGTTCGCCTTCCATGTGATTGTTGTCAACGTAAACGTGCCCGTCCGGCTTGAGCGAAGCACGGGCCAGTGCAATGCACCGCTCCTGCTCATCGCCCGATCCGAGTTCGTAGAAACAGTTCCCGCCGAGCAAAACCAGATCGAACCCCACGGGCCAATGTGTCACCAGAACGTCCCCTTCCAGGATGGTGATGCGCCCTGCTGTCTCCTCAGACAGTTCCGCGATCTTGCTGCGTGCGCGTTCAATCATGTATGTGGAACGCTCAATGCCAGTCACCTGGTGACCGTCCTGCGCCAAAGGAATCGCTATTCTTCCCGTACCGAAAAAGGGCTCAAGGATGCGCAGGCGGTTCCTTCCCGCGAGCAGCTTCCGCAAGAGCGCCACATCATCCATCTCTGTCTCGAATTGGTCATAGATCTCCGCGACGTAAGCATCCATGTTGTATGCATTGTCCTTGTTCATGCTCATGGCTTCGGCTCCTTTCTTCGCCCTATCATCCGCACGAAACCGATGTACCGCCCGCCGTCGGCTTCGAGCGCCTCCTGGTCCGACGGAAACTGGTTCGTTCCGGCTGCGTCAGCGGCCTTCTCAAATTGCAGCCACGCGCGCCAACCATCAGGCATCGCCTCGGCCAGCACCACATCCACCAGACCCGTGCGACCCCACAGGTGCCGCCACCATTGAGGCGTGTGCCAAGCCCAGCAGACGGAGCCCCAGAAGACGCCGCCGCTTTTCTGTCGGCGAGTCAGGTGTTCGGGTACGGGGCCGTCGAAGTCGCGCATGAGGCCGGGCACGGCGATGCCGATCCGCCCGCTAAGCCGCACGAACTTCACGAAATAGTCAAGGTACAGATCGTCAGTGCCGTAGTAGTTGTGTGCGTCCACGCTGACGATGGCGTCGAAGAACCCCTCAGCGTACGGCAGCGAGCGGGCCTCGGCATGGATAGGGAAGACGCAGTCCTCGACGCCGGCTTCGCGAATACGCTGCCAATTCTCTGTCGGCTTGATCCACAGATCATTGGCCCAAACCTGAACGCCGAATTCCTTCGCAAGAAAGATGGAAGTGATGGCCTTGCCGCAACCCATGTCGAGCACGCGCATGCCGGGCTCAAGCTCCATGTCGCGGCAGAGCCATTCCGTCAGCCAGAGCGGGTGCGGTGCCATGTGGTTGCTTACGACCCACCACGGGTCGTACTTCGCTGAGAGCGGAAAACGCTCGTTGTGAAGCAGCTTCCGCAAATCAATTTCATTTGCAGACACTGATTTTCTCCTCTACTCGTGGTCCGTGGTTCGGGAATCCCGCGGCGGGGTCACAGAGACAAGGAAGCCGCGGGCGCTTGCGTCACGCCCACGGCCAAGATTACCGGGAACAAAGAAAAACGGCCGTCCCGAGCACGTCGAGAGGCCGCCGAGAAGCCTTCCGTGGTTAAAGTGGATGGCTTAGGCGGGAACCCACCCGGGGCGCGACAACGCGATGACCTGTCTGCTTGCTACCGTCATCTTGCACGCCCCCTTTCTACGTTGTGTTTCTGAGCCACCTAACGGAGCTATAATCTACATGTCGCCGCAGGAGTGTCAAGCAAAAAGAATGCCCCATCTCGCTACGGAGACAGAGCAGCCTCGAAGCTTGCCTCTCAGCGGCGGCGATCAGCGGCCGGCGCGAGCAGCACGGTCATTCCGCATCAACCCTGGGCAGTTACTCACCCGAGCGTCGTTTCTTCTGGCTTTTGAGCCAGCGTCTGAGTTGATCCGCCTTCCCGCTTCTGCCAAGGGTTTCGTACGCTTGAGCCTCGTACTCAACAGAAAGAACGGGGATTCGGACTCCGGACACGTCAAGAAACTCCCGATGCTCGCGCACGTCGACCGGCGGTTCCCAGGTGCCGTCGGGAAGCCTCTTCTGCAGATCGCCCATGATCTCGACCTTCACACCGTTTATCTCCAGCACCCCGAAGTGCGATCGAATAGATGCCGACTCCGAAAAGCGCACCCTTTGCGTGATCTGCTGCTGGAAACGTTTCTCGATCTCGTACGCGCCAGTCTTGTCTGTTTGCAGGTCTATGTCAGCCACCGGCGTTTTTATCCCGTGCAAGGCGAACCCCAGGCTTCCCGTCACAGCCCAATTCAGGTTTGCGTCATCTAGGGCCCTGCAAATGCGGGCCAAGGTGCTCAACAGTCGCGGGTCAATCATGTTGCTTCTATCGAACGACATCTCTCACCCGCGGCCCTTAAGGCGTCGGCCGGATGTCTTGGTTGGGCGTGCTAACATAGCTAGGGCAAAGGTTGCACTCGTTGCCGCAGAAGGCAAGGGCCGGTGGTCCTTCCGCATTCATCATCTCGTGCGCCTAACCGCTTAGGCCAGAGGGGTACGCCGTTCGCTCGTCGTGCTCCTTGGGGGCCTCTAATCCAAATGGCCGTAGGCATCAGGAATCAAGTCTCTCGCCCTGATCTTCATTACTCGAGAATCGTGGGTGAGAATGACCCAACAATCTGGAGCGTAGTCGTACAGCATCTGCCTGCAGTTGCCGCACGGCGAGATTACATTGTGGGGCTCGGAGGGGCCACTCACAGCCACGATGCCCTCGATTCTCCTCTCGCCATCGGTTATCGCCCGCCCAATAGCAATGGCTTCCGCACAAGGTCCATAGCCAGACGAATCGATATTCACCCCAACGTACACTTCGCCCGACGAGCAGAGCACCGCAGCGCCTACGGTATGCCGCGGATCTGAGTAGTTACGCTCAATCGCCTGGGACGCCGCACGGATCAATGTCCGATCCTGTTCCTCGAGTTCGTGGTACGTCATTTTCTTGCCTGCCTTAAACGAGTGGCACCAGCCGCGATCTTGCGACGTCGACCGGATGTCTTGGTTCGGCGTGCTGATTTGCTTGCGGAACGGGTGCCGGGCTTGCGTGCTACGGCGATCAGCCATTGAGCGTCCGGCCCATATTCATCGCCATCCAGGTTGCCGTAGAGGGCGACGTTGGTGAAGCCGACCTGCTCGAGACACGCCTTCAGTTCCTGCCCCGAGTAGATCGTGTGGTGGAACTTGAAGCTCTTCGCTCTGCCCTTTCGAATCAGGATCCACTCGTTGCGGATCCGGGACCAGTCGTCGAAGATCTCGTGCCGCTGCACCACGATTGTCCCGTCGGGAAGCACATTGGACGTCAACGGCTGGAAGATCTTCGCCAAGCCCTCTTTTCCCTTGACATGGATGAGGCAAGCGCCGCCGGCCTTCAGACTCGCGAACATGTGTTCGAGGGTCTTGACGTCGTCCTGCTTGTCGTCGAAGTAGCCGAACGAGGTGAACATGTTCAGGATCAAGTCGAAGGCCTCCGGCCGGACGAAGTCGCGCATGTCCTGCTGAACCCACTCGATCTTGACCTTCGCGGCTCTGGCCCTCGCCCTTGCTTTCTCGAGGAGATACCTTGCCTTGTCAACGCCGGTAACGGCGAAGCCCCGCTTGGCGAGCGCGATGGCACTCCTGCCGGGGCCGCAGCACAGGTCGAGAACCGACTTGCCTTTCGGCTTCGTGAGCGTCAGCGCCTTCTTGACCTCGTCAGGTGCATCCGCGAAGCGCTTTTCCGTGAACAGGAACGGGTACAGGTCACGCCAAAACGAGTCGTCGTCGAACCATTCCTTCTTCCGGGCGGTCATTATCCTGTTCTTTTTCCTCCGGGCCGTGCGCTCGACGCCGTTATTCGACGTCCTGTTCTGTATTCTCTTCCAGCCACTTGATCGCTTTCCGTATGCGTTCGTATATGTTTCCTCTCCAACCGTGCCCTCCCTCGTAAGTGGACAACTTCACTTTTGCCCCCGCTTTCGTGAGCTCCCTCTTCGCCAAGGTTGCCATCGAGAATGGACACACTTCGTCGTCAGGAGAATGCTC
>Ga0180431_10001408_pt1 | contig 33697 bp, 28 predicted proteins | sample SS_ome_11_FD_132459 | JGI IMG/M metagenome (GOLD analysis project Ga0180431, IMG submission 132459) | Hypersaline lake sediment archaeal communities from the Salton Sea, California, USA - SS_1_MS_1 metaG | ecosystem: Environmental > Aquatic > Non-marine Saline and Alkaline > Hypersaline >... | reverse complement strand
TATTGTCAACTACTACGACGACCTTGCGGGTGAGGTTGGCGGTAAGGTGGTCCATCTGGGCTTCGACCTGACGGCGTGTGTCGACTCCTGCGAGGTCACCTGCGATCGCACCTACAAGGGACGTTACGAGATCATGGAAGACGTCCTCATCAACGTGTTCGGGCTCGTACCGTGCTTGGCAGGCGTGGAGAGCGATTTTGTCCCGCCGGCTCACTACGCGTACTCGCTCGGGCAGAACTACCCGAACCCGTTCAATCCGGATACCGACATCAACTTCTCGATCCGGGAGAACGGTCGGGTAAGCCTTAAGGTCTACAACGTCAGGGGCCAGGTGGTGAAGACGTTGGTTGACAAGTCCATGCAGGCCGGTAGCCACGCCGTGCATTGGGATGGAACCAACGACAACGGCCAGCTGGTTTCCAGCGGAATCTACTTCTGCAAGATGGCGGCGAGTGAATTCACCGCCACGAAGAAGATGATTCTGCTTAAGTAGCCTGGGCTGACAGGCCTTGGCCAATCGGGCCTTGGCCGACTCTTCTCGAAGAGTCACGAGGGCCGTCCGGGGAAACCCGGACGGCCCTTTCTCTTTGCCCTGGAGAGAGGCGGAAAGACAACAACCCTGCCGCCACAGATTGCACAGATTACCCAGAGCCGTCTTTCCCGCAAGGTGACGAAGATGGAGTACAACACCGAAAGCCGAAAGCCGAAAGCCGGAACACACCATCCTCGGGCCGGGCGCGGGGAACGTCCGCCGGATCGCAGGCCCGAGCGTAGCCTTTCGGTCCGAGCAGATTGCCGCCCTCCGTGCGGATCCAAGACCTCACTCACGCTCGCGGCCAAGAGACGCCGGATGTTTCCCGCGGCAAAAGGCCCGTACGGGAGAAAAGGTGACAAAGAAGAAGGCGACATGCCAAGTCGCTCGGCACAAGGGTGAGCCTTACAGGGGCAGGAAAAGGGAGAGGCGGGTTACAGTGCCTCGATGAAGCGGGAAACGAAACGTCCGAACCCCGAAACCATGGGTCCCGCGTGTTTCGCGTTTTTGGCAACCGGCCGGCGGTTTCCTGCCGGCGCGCGAGCGATGTCCATGGAAGTTCCTCGCGGGGAACTTGCGCTTTGCAGAACAACAAGTTAGCAGGTCGCGCGAGCGCCAATGGGCGTGACTGTTTTTGTGTTGACACCCCCGAGGCGCTTGGGTATAGTGTGATGGATTATCAGCGGTACGGGGAAGGGAATGGGGGAGTCTCGTTCCCGCGGGTGTTATTGAACGGACGTGTTCACGGGGTGATGTACACATGCGAAGGGGAGTGATCTCGGTCGCCACTGCGGCCGTCTTGGTGTTGGCGCTGTTGGGGGTCTTTTCCTGCGAGGAGGAGGATGTTCTCCTCCCGGACCGCAATCTCCCGCCCGAGACGATCGTTACGGATGCCCCGGCCGAGAGTACGGATACGAATTTCAGGGTCCACATGTTCTGGTATGGGCGGGATGCGGACGGCATCGTCACGCAGTTCCGCTATGCGATCGACGATACGGTTGAACCCGGATCGTGGAGTCGCACGTCGAAAACGGATACCGTGTTTGTTTTCACGGCGAATGACCCCTTGCTGAGGTACCACGAGTTCTTCGTGGCCGCCATCGACAACGAGGGGAAGGGGGATCCGACCCCGGCGGCCCTTCGGTTCTTCGCAAGGGACGATTACATGCCCGAGGTGTGGATGTTGCCGGCTCCGATCTGCAGCCTGTCCGCCACGGGGGACACTCTGGCTTGCCTCCCTGCGTTGTCCACCGTGGACACGCTCCGGATGGACGACGACCGACCCATTCTCTTCGCCTGGGACGGGCGGGACCGTGACGGTGTCATTACGGCGTTTGCGTACAAGCTGGACAACGAGGGGTACCAGTGGGTGGACGTAGGGGTGAAGTCGGTGGTGTACCCCGCTCCCATGTTTCTGACCTCAGGTTCTCACAGCTTTTACATCAAGGCCCGCGATGATGCCTGGGCGGAGATGTCCCCTTCGTTCCGCTATCGTTTTGTGGTGAACAAAGACCCGGAGAGTGTGATCGATAGTCTGTACTATACCCCCTACGGCTCATCTGAGCGGTTGTCTCTGGACTTCTCAACCGGCACCGTTGCCGACACGCTGCCTGACGGATCGTCCATTGAGGTGGTCTGGCACGCGACGGATATCGACGGTGAGCCTCGAAAATCGCTCGTTCTCTTGCGCGGTCCCGATCTTCTTCAACAGCAGGAGTGGTCGACGGGTTGGATGGATTACCCGGATTCCACGCGGTTTGGATCCGTGACCCTGCGAGGGACCCTTCAGGGACCGTTCGAGCTGAGTGTGTTCGCCCTGGACGACCGGAAGCGCTCCGAGGGGACTCCGGCATATCTGGAGTTCCTGGTCAATTTCCCGCCGGTCGTCTCGGTTCCGGCCGTCTCGGTCTCCGATTCAGTGGTGATGAGCGGCGGAGTGCCGGTGGATACGCTCTGTGTGGCCTATTTCACCTGGTCGGCCACGGATGAGGACAACGACATCGGGGCACCGGTGCGTTTCTTCTATACGATCGACGAAGGACTTGTACTCCCGTCCTCGGCGACGGCCGCCCGAACCTACTGGAGCACGGTCGTTACGCCCGGAACGCACGTATTCGAGGTGTTCGCCTATAACTACAGATATGATCCGAGAGTCCGGACGCGGTCCAGTTCCGTGAGTTTCGAAGTGGATGAGTCCTGCAGCCTGGTCACGAAGAGGTGACCGGCTGTGAATGAATGGCCCTCCCTGCGGGGGGGGCGAGAAGGGTGTTGGAGATGAGATCGACGAGAGTTTCCTTTGGGTGGGTTCTGATTGCATCGTTCCTGCTTCTCTGCGGATGTTCCGAGGAGGATCTGGGGACGGAATATACCAACCAGGTGCCGGAGACGGTGCTGTCCAATGCTCCGCCGCAGGGGAGCGTGGGATCATTTCTGGTCAACATGAACTGGTACGGGAGTGACCCCGACGGCGAAGTCTCGGGTTACTACTTCGCCTGGGATGACACGGGCTCGTGGTTCTACACACCGTCCACGGGGTCGACGTTTGTGGTCAGCGCGAATGAGTGTGTTCAATGTGATCACACCGACACCCTCTATTTCGCCGTGCACACCTTCTGGGTGAAGGCGGTGGACGAGCGAGGTGCGCATGATCCGACGCCCGCGCACCGGACCTTTACGGCCGAGTCGACGGCTCCCATTACGACCATCACTCGGGGACCCTGTGAGCGCAATTACTGTGGACCTACCGGTAAGAACGTCCTCTACGAATGGACCTCTTTTGACCCCGACGGGGGAGAGATCGATTCTTTCTACTACAAAATGAATCTGTCCGAAGGTCTCGCGGAGGTGGTCGATGAGACCTGGACAAGAGTGGGGTCGGATTGCAGCTACGTCCGCTTTGCCGACGTGGAGGCGATCTATCGAGATACGGGGAGGTTCAACAGTTTTGCGGTGCTGGCGAAGGATAACGCGGGTTCCCTGGAGCGCGTGCTGGTGCATGGGCAGAACTGGTGCTGCTTCGATCCAATGACGGGCACGGAGACGGGAATCATCATCAACGGCGGCATCCTGGGAACGCGGAACAACAGGGCTGACGCCGGACCCAGCAACATCAAGGCCGTCAGTGAAATTTTCAGGGGGGTGGAAATCTCCTTCCGCTGGGAGGGGAATGCCTCTCATTACGGCGGGAACGTGGTGGGCTATCGGTACGCCGTGGAAGACACGACGGTATGGAGCACCTGGTATATCGACAACACGGAGTACCCGGCGGATGGAGGAACGTTCCTTCCGACGGTGGGGAATCATGTGTTGTATGTTCAGACGTTGGATGATCTGGGCACGGTTTCCCTCTGCTATTTCAAGTACTACGTCGAAGCGGGTCCTGTGGTCGGGACTTCCCAGGCGATGTTGGTGGTGGATGATTCCGAGTTTTCCGGCTTGCCCGTGAGGTTGGGTTCCTGGCTGCCGCACGAGGCCGACGAGAGAGAGGCGGAATTCTTCGAACGGATCTTCAGCGGCTATACGATCACCGAGTTCGATTGTCTGGACCAGGGGAGGATACCCCCGCCGGTGTCGCTGGTGGGCCGCTTCCGAAACGTATTCTGGTACGTTGACGACTATGACGAAACGTCCAATGAGCTTCAGGAGATATTCCGTGCGGGGACGCGCTACCTCGATTCCTACGTGAAGGTCGGTGGAAACCTGATTCTCAGCGGGTACCTGCCCGCCCACTACCTGGATGGCGACTGCCGATTCAATTTTAACTATCCATTCCGCTACGATGAGATGTTCTGCGATGAGGGGCAGCAGATCCCGTTCAGCTATTCAGGGTTGGGACTGCTGGAACTGAACCTCGTGGGATCCGACCGGTTCTTGGGCGCCAGTTCGGTCTACCCGGCCCAGTACCCCTCGCTCCCTCAGGGCGGCGCGTGGCCGTTCCCCCCGGGGGAGGACCCCATATCTACCGTTGAAGCATTTGCCCCAAACGGAATCAACGCCACAGTCAACGCGATTCCGATCTATGACTTCGACTACTTCGTAGCCGCCGGCGAAGATTCGGAATCGGTCGTGTCGTGGCGACATTGCTCGCTGCTTGTAGATAACTCGGACGACGTGTCTACCGGAAGCACTGCGTATTTCGGATGGTCCCTCATCTGGTGTGATTGGGACTCCGTCGGCGGCTTCATGGAGAGGTTCCTGACGGATGTCTGTAATGAGCCTCCGACGAGTCCGTAGGGTATCGGGAATGGCGGGGGCCGTGTGATCGACAAGCGACGCCACCGTGCCGGTGGCGTTTCTTGGACAAGCCCGGGTTGGGAGAAATTGGGAGACGTAGAGATGCCGAATTGCAATCGAATCGGTGGGGGCAGAGCAGGAATCGTCGTGCGAAGTTTCCTGGTGGCTGTCCTCGGAGCTGCCGGTGTTGCATTCGCCGGCCCGCCGTGCCCCTGCCCCGAGGAGATTCACCTGACGAAGGGAGATCAGTACGTGATCATCGAGTGGGAGGATCCTCCGGACAGCCTGCTCTACAGCACCGCTGTGGATGCGAGCGGGTGGTCGGGGTATTCCGTTCCCACGGCCGAGGGTTTCAAGGCCGACTGCGACAATACGTTCGAGCTCTTTGTACAGGTGTCCGGCAACGTGGTCCAGATTGTCTGGTCCGAGCTCTATGATGCCGAGCAGAGGTTTTTCAATCTCGAGAGTCCGGACTCCGTATACGCGTTGTCCAGAGGTATGACCGTTCAGTTCCCATCCACTGCGGATCTGGATGTGGGCCTCTGGGGAGACAACGCCGTCCCTCGGCTTGACGGCTACTTCGTTGGGGCCGACTCCGCCATCTACACGGTTCAGGCCGACAACGGCGGTACGGTGGATGCGACTACGGCCGGGACCACACCGGGACTCGATCTGGTGTGGGTGGATTCGGTGAGCGGCATCTCGGGAACGCTCACGATCGCGCGCGGGGATTCCCTGCTCGATTTTGACCGTGGCCTGAAAATCGCTTTCGCCGCGGGAGAGATCGAGGCCGACAGCGTTTTCGTGATCCGTGCGCGGCAGGCGGTGGTAGGCGAAGAGGTCGTGAAGATCCTCGGGTGTGCTTTCGGAGGATACAAGATCTGGCGGTCGGATGTTCTGGAACTTGGCGAGCCGAGGTTGATCAGGAAACTGTCTTTGTGTGATCCCGCCGATTCGGTTTTCTTCCGTTGCGACAATCGTTTCTATGCCGATGGGGTTGAGCCGTGGTATCAGGACGACAACTGCCTGGGTGAGATCGTTCGGGACTCGCGCGACGAGATAGCGATAACGGGGGACGTCACAAACGCCTTTCCCTTTTTCTACGGCGTCACGACCTTTGATATCGAGAGCGACACGGTCACGGTCGACCATGATCCCATCGAGGGTGCCGGGATGTACTGGAAGAAGATTTATCCCTCGGAGTCGCCCAGGGCCCAGGTCTCTGATGTTCGCGTAGTGCCGAATCCCTACAACGTTCGGGAAGCATGGGAAGAGGGTGAGGCGAAGGTCACCTTCGACAATCTCCCGGGGCAGGCCACGATCTACGTCTACAACGTCATCGGGGCGCTGGTGATCAAACTCGAGCACAACAGCACCACGGACGATTTCGAATCCTGGAATCTCAAGTCTGCGACGGGGCGGGACGTGGTCAGCGGTGTGTATCTCTACAAAGTGGAATCGAGTGCGGGCGAAGCAATCGGGAAGTTCATCGTCATTCGATAATGCCCAAGAGGGGCACAGGTTGGCAGGAAGGGGGCTTCTCGGGGAAGCTCCCTTTTCTTCACATCATCGGGATCCGATGACCGCAGGGTGAGGGCCGTTGAGGGCCAGTCGCGGCCGTATTGTGCTGCTGGAGGAACCGAATGGCGGTTTCGCTGAAGACCAATGAGGACCGTCTGGTGGAAATCGGGGTTCTGGCGGAGGTTGCCCCGGCGCGCATGGCCGGGGCGCTGTACCGAATCAGTCCCGATGGCGAGCCCATCATCCTCCCGGGCACCGGGGGAATCACCTACAATGTTCGAGTCGGTGACCCGGCGATAGGGTGGGCCGCCGACCACGTGGAGCCCGGAGTCACCGTTCAAAGTCGAGAGCGGGACGGGTCAAGAAACGCCAATTCCGGCCTCAACGTCCTGGCCTCGGTCGGAAACCCGGTGCGGGTGGTAAGCGGAGACGCCAAGGGGGGGCGTGGGGTGGTAACGGGCAAGCACGGGGGCGTGGATCATGTGCTGGTGGATTTTCCCCCCCGAGTTCTGGACAATCTCGTCATCGGCGATCGCCTCTTGATTCGAACAAAGGGTCTGGGATTGGCCCTGACCGACTTTCCGAATGTGAAGGTCTTCAACCTGGATCCGGATCTCCTTGGGAAGATGAGGCTGAAGGGGCGGCGAAAGAAGCTGTGGGTTCCCGTTGCGGCAGTGATTCCGGCGGCGGCGATGGGTTCTGGTTTGGGCGCCGCTCACTGCTACAGTGGAGACTACGACGTTCAGATGGCGGACCCCGATACGGTCTCGGCCCACGGTCTCGACAAGCTGTGCTTGGGAGATATCGTGGCCATCACGGACGCGGACCATCGATTCGGCCGTACGATGAGGAGCGGCGCGCTGGCCATCGGAGTCATCGTGCACACGGACTGTGTAGTCTCGGGACACGGCCCCGGGGTCACCACGCTCATGGCCTCTGCTAGAGCGCATCTCGAGTTTGAGATTTCCAGGGGCGCGAATATCGCCGACTATCTCCGGGCCGGTCGGGCCCGGCGGGAGAGCCAGGCTCGACAACCCTCCGGCCGGGGCGAGTGACGAACGAGGTGGAGAGAAAGGAAAGAGCGTGAAACTCCTTCGACGGATGTTATTCGGGCCGCCCTTTCGTTTCGGCGCGAGGGTCGCCCTCACACCCGCGGTCTACTTCTTGGTGATGATCTCGGCAGGTGTGTGTGGGGCGCAGACGCTGTCTCCGGTTCTTGAGAAAGCTGCCGGAAGCGATCCCGAAAGTTCGTTTACGGTCTGGGTGTTCTTTCATGATCGGGGATTGACCGAAGGCAAGGAGAGGGATGAAGTCGGCGCCCTCCGCAACGCTTGGTGCGAGCGCTCGCTTCGCAGACGAGCCAAAGTGCGGGAGGGCGCTCTGATGGATTCGAGAGATCTGCCGGTTCGAGCGGACTGGATCCGTCGGCTGACCGAGAGAGGGGCGAAGATTCGGGCCCGCAGCCGGTGGTTGAATGCCGTCAGCGTTGACATCCGAGGGGCCGACCTGGCCGTCATTGCCGGACTTCCCATGGTCCGGAGGATCACCCCGGTGGGGCAGTACCACAAGCCGAGGTTCACGACGACCAAGGCCCCCGGCGCCGGCGCGTCCGATCCAATGTACGGGCTCAGCTTCAACCAGGTGAACCTCATCCAGATCCCGGATCTGCACGGCCAATACTCGTTGAGCGGACAGGGGATTCGCATTGCGCTTCTCGACAGCCAATTTGACCGGGAGCACGAGAGCCTTCAGCACCTGAAGGTATTCGCCGAATGGGACTTCGTGGATGATGATCCGGTCACCTCCTATGAACCCGAGGATCCTACGGATTCCCGGTCGGGCCACGGGACGATGACGCTCTCAGTGATTGCCGGCTACCGGTGGGGCCAGCTGATTGGACCGGCCTACGGCGCCGACTACGTTCTGGGCAGGACGGAACTCTCCTCGAGCGAGACCCCCGTCGAGGAGGACTACTGGGTTGAAGGTCTCGAGGGGGCGGAATCCCTGGGAGTGGACATCGTATCCAGCTCTCTGGGCTATCTGGACTGGTACGGTCCCGAAGATCTGGATGGGAATACTCCGGTGACGACGCGGGCCGCTGATCTGGCCGTCGCCAACGGGGTGCTGGTGGTCAACTCCGCGGGGAACGAGGGTGAGGGCGATGGCGTCCACGGGACCTTGATTGCGCCCGCCGACGGGGACAGTGTCCTGGCGGTGGGAGCGGTTCACAGCAACGGAGTTCGAGTGGATTTCAGTTCAGTGGGACCGACGGGAGACGGCCGAATCAAGCCGGACGTTATGGCACAGGGCGTGTCCGACCGCGTTGCCTCACCGTCCAGCCCCACGGCGTACGAGAGCGCCAACGGAACGTCGTTTTCCGGTCCGCTGGTGGCGGGTCTGGCCGCCCTCCTTCTGGAGGCCCATCCGGAATGGACGGCCTGGGACGTGATCACGGCTCTCAAGAGCACGGCCACCCGGGCCCACGCGCCGGACCGGTACTACGGTTGGGGTGTGTGCCGGGGTCTCGATGCCCTGGCGTTCACGGGTGGAGTGACGTCGCCCGCGGCCCCGCCGCACGTTCGCCTGGTGTCGGTGAATCCATTCCGGCCGGGGGATCGAATCACCATTACCGGAATACCGTCGGGGGCGTCTTCGGACCTGCGAATCTATGACTGTATGGGGCGCTTCGTGTATGCCGCCGAGGTTCGTCCGGGATCGGACGGCGTCCGGTGGGCCGCGATCGATCACGCCGGACGACCGGCGGCGCCGGGAATGTATTTCGCTCAATGCACGTTCGGGGATCTCCGGTTCGCGCATAAGCTCATTCTGGTACGTTAGTGCAAGATTGGATATGGCAGGTCAGAAGGATGCGGAGACCGGAGACCGCACGGTTTGACGTGTGTGACGCTCGCCGGGCCGAATCCGAATGGGACTGCAGGCTACTGTGCTTCTGGGAGGAAACGCGATGTCACGTAGGACCGTGTACTTCTTTGGTGACGGCAGGGCGGATGGAAACGCCGGGATGCGGGATATTCTAGGCGGCAAGGGCGCCAACCTGGCCGAGATGACGAATCTCGGCATCCCCGTGCCCGCGGGTTTCACGATTTCTTCCGAGGTGTGCATCGCGTACTCGCGCGGCAACCAGCAGTACCCGGAGGGGCTCGAAGACGAGGTTCGGCGGGCTTTATCACAAGTGGAAGAGGCCATGGAGACGACATTCGGGGATCCGGCGAAACCCCTGTTGTTGTCGGTTCGGTCCGGTGCGCGCGTGTCCATGCCGGGAATGATGGACACGGTGCTGAACCTGGGGCTAAACGACGAGACGGTAAAGGGCTTGGTCTCGATGACGTCCGATGAAAGGTTTGCCTACGACTGCTATCGCCGGCTGGTGCAGATGTATGCGGACGTGGTGATGGGAGTCTCGCATGACCGATTCGAGCTGATTCTCCGGCACGCGAGGCAGCGGGCCGGCGTGACCCGGGACATCGATCTCCCGGCAGACGTGTTGAAGGAACTCGTCGAACAATTCAAGGCGCTGACGAAAGAGGAGACCGGTCGGGCGTTTCCGGAGGAACCGCACGAGCAGCTGTGGGGCGCGATCGGAGCCGTGTTCTCTTCGTGGGATGTGCCGCGCGCGGTGGAGTATCGAAGGATTCACGAGATCCCCGACGGTTGGGGTACGGCCGTCAATGTAATGGCGATGGTGTTCGGCAATCTGGGCGAGGACTCCGCCACGGGGGTCGCCTTCACGCGCAGCCCGAGCGACGGCGCCAAGGCGTACTATGGAGAATACCTTCCAGATGCACAGGGAGAGGATCTGGTTGCGGGTATCCGCACACCGTTGCCGATGTCCAAGGCCGAGAGAAAGCAGGGAGACCCGATTTCCCTGGAAGAGACCATGCCCGTGCAGTACTCCGAGCTCACGGCCATCTTCGACCGCCTCGAGAGACACTACCGGGACGTGCAGGACGTGGAGTTCACGATTCAAGAGGGAAAACTGTGGATCCTTCAAACCCGGTCGGCGAAGCGAACGACGCAGGCGGCCGTGAGGATCGCTTTCGAAATGGTGGAGGAAGGGCTGATCGAGAAGAAGGATGCCGTTCGAATGATCGAACCGAGTTCGATCGACCAGCTGCTGCACAAGCGCGTCGATCCCGATGCGGACTATCGGGAGCTGGCCAAAGGACTTAACGCTTCACCGGGGGGAGCGGTCGGGGAGGTGATCTTCACCGCCGAGGACGCCGTCCGCCGGGCCCGGGACCAGGTCCCGGTCATCCTGGTTCGGATGGAGACTTCGGCGGACGACGTGGCCGGCATGCGCGTATCGCAGGGAATCCTGACGTCGACCGGAGGGATCACGTCTCATGCCGCCGTGGTTGCCAGGGGATGGGGAAAGCCGTGTGTCGTGGGGTGTGGCGCAATCCAGGTGGATTATGAGAAGGAGCAGTTTTCGGCTGGAGACGAGGTCGTGCGCAGGGGAGACGTGATCACGATCGACGGCCACACCGGGAAGATCGCCAAGGGCGCTCTGCCTCTGATCGATCCGCCGATCTCCGGAGATTTCCGGGAGCTGATGAGCTGGGCCGACATGTTCCGCAGGCTGAAGGTCCGCACGAATGCCGATACACCGGAAGACGCGGAGGCGGCGATCGGTTTCGGAGCGGAGGGTATCGGGCTCTGCCGGACGGAACACATGTTTTTCGCTTCGGACCGACTCCCGATCATGCGCGAGATGATTCTGGCTGAACCGGAGGACCATGACGCCAAGGAGGCGGCGCTCGAGAGACTGCTTCCCTTCCAGCGAGCGGATTTCACCGGGATTTTTCGTGCGATGGGCGGTAGACCGGTGACGATCCGGCTGCTGGATGCTCCGCTTCACGAGTTCCTTCCGCGGGAGCCGGGACGAATCCAGAATCTGGCCGAGAGGATGGGGGTTCCTGCCGAGACGGTGGAGAAACGAGTGGCCCGTCTGAGGGAGATGAACCCGATGCTCGGACACCGGGGCTGCCGTGTGGGAATCACCGATCCGGGGATCTACCGCATGCAGGCCCGAGCGATTGTGGAGGCGGCCTGCGACCTTGTCAAAGAAGGTGCCGACGTGTCTCCCGAAATCATGGTTCCCCTTGTCGGGACGGCGGCCGAACTTCATATCCTGCGCACGCTGTGCATGGACGTGTGCGAGGCGGTGACGAAGGAGAGGGGCGTGGATGTCGGGATCCACATCGGAACCATGATCGAGGTTCCGAGGGCGGCCCTGACGGCCGATGAAATCGCCGAGATCGCCGATTTCTTCTCCTTCGGTACCAACGATCTCACGCAGCTGACGTATGGGTACAGCCGGGACGACATGTGGAGTTTTGTCAAGATCTATCAGACCGCGGGGATCCTTCCCCAGGATCCGTTTGCCACCATCGACGAATCCGGTGTGGGTCGTCTTCTCAGGATGGCGACGGAGAAAGGACGGGCTGCCCGGGCCGATCTGAAAGTCGGAATCTGCGGCGAGCACGGTGGAGATCCGGCGTCCGTCGACCTGTGTCACCGGTTGGGGTTCGACTACGTGAGCTGTTCTCCATACCGTGTACCCGTGGCCCGGCTGGCGGCCGCCCATGCGGCTCTGGCCGACGAAAGGGTCGGCGAAGCCGTATCTTTGTAGGCGGGTGACCGCGGGCGGGCACGGTCTCACCCGCCCTCATGAATCGCCCGCCGCGGTCCGTGCACCCGTACCCTCGTGCTGGGCGGTGGAATGAAATCTGTGATTCGGGGTCTCGGCTGGCCGCTGCTGATTGCCGGAGTCGCTCTTCTGGTCCGGCTGGCCTATCTGGTGGATGTCCGGGGTCTTCCCGATTTCACGGTCCTGGTCCTGGATCCGCATATCCACGACACCATCGGGCGGGCCATTGCGGAAGGGAACTTCTGGGGCGATGAGGTTTTCTTCCGGGCGCCGCTATACCTGTATCTCCTTGGGTTTCTCTACTTCGTCTTCGGGCCTTCTCCGTGGAGTGTCCGGGTCTTTCAGGTGGTGCTGGGCGCAGCGACGTCCTTCCTGGCGTATCGCATTGGGCGCCGTTGCTTCTCGGAGTGGACCGGGAGAATCGCCGGCCTTGTCACGGCCCTCACCTGGACGCTCGTCTATTTCGATGGGGAAGTGCTCATCACTTCCCTCGTCACGTTTCTTGATCTCTTGCTGATCGATCGACTCCTTGCCGCGGCAGATCAACCGACGGGCCGGAGGTGGCTCACGGGTGGCCTGGTTCTCGGTCTGTCCGCCGTGGCGCGCCCGACGATTCTGGTATTCGGGTGGCTGGTCGTTCTCTGGATCTGGTGGTCCCAGAGGGACGCCGGGCCCGCTTCACGACGTCTCCGCATGGCGGTGTTCTATGTTCTCGGTTCTCTGCTCGTGATCATGCCGGTGACCATTCGCAACGCCGTGATCGGAAACGACTTCGTCCCGATTGCATCCCAGGGGGGAATCAATTTCTATCTGGGCAACAACCCGAACGCCAGCGGGTGGAGCGCAACCTCGCCGGACATCGGCCGGGATTGGTGGGGGGGGTTCGACGACGCGTACAGGATCGCCGAGGAGGAAGCGGGCCGCGAGCTCAGACCCTCTCAGGTCTCGCGCTACTGGACTCGGCGCGGGCTTGAGTTCTGGGTGCAGCGGCCCGGGGATGCTCTGCGCCTCGGGCTGAAGAAGCTGTTCTTCCTCTGGGGCGCCGCCGAGCTCGGCAATAACCGGGACATCGAATTCTACCGGCAGGACGCATGGACCCTGAGAATCTTGCCGTTTTCATTCGGCTGGCTCGCTCCCCTGGCCATTCTCGGGATGATTGTGATGGGGAGGCGGAAGGACCGGGTTCTTCTCGAGTTCTTCCTACTGCTCTACATGGCCACGGTTGGTCTTTTCTTTGTCTGCGCGCGCTTTCGAATGCCTGTTGCCCCCGTGCTCGCGATTCTCGCTTCCGCCGGGGCGCTGTGGCTTGTGGGAGAGGTCCGTCGGCGTAGAGTCGGCAGATTCGCCCCGGCGCTCGTTGCGGTGGTGTTGCTGACGATGTTTCTCCGGCTGGACCTGGGCCGTGTTCGGGATCCTATGCACACCCAATCGTTCTTCAACCGAGGTCTCGTGCAAAGCCTGATCGGAAACGATGCCGGGGCGGAAAGGTTCTACTTGGACACTCTCCGGCGAGATCCCGACTATGTGGACGCGCTCATCAACTTGGGTGCTCTCTACACTCGGCAGGAGAGATGGGAGGAGGCGCGAGTCCAGTTCGAGCGCGTCCGGTCACTGGAGCCGGAACACGCCACGGCCATCTACAACCTGGGGGTCCTGGCCGAGAATCTGGGCGATCCGGCCGGGGGGGAAATCCTCTACAGGTCTGCTCTTGAAGCCGATGGCCATCATCTGCCCGCCAAGGTGGCTCTGGCCGGCATTCTCGAAGATCAGGGCGGCCTGGTCTCCGCCCGCACGCTGTATGAAGAAGCCCTCGACGAGGTCCGGCGCAAGAGCGGCCTCGGGCCGGGAGATATTCGCGTTCGATTCGAAGAGAAAGCGGTTTCGGAGAGGGTTAAGATCCTGACGGCGCTCGGGCGGATTGCCGACAAGCAGGGATTTCTCGGCACCGCTCTGAGGTACTACCGGGAGAGCCTGGATCTGGCCCCGGACGAGCCCCGGGGGTACTACCGGGTGGGCTACATCCTGCTCAGAATGGGCCGCCATGAGGAAGCCCTCAGGCCGCTTCAGGTCGAGCTGGAGCGCTCTCCGGAGGATCTCTCCGCCCGATACGGATTGGGATTGGCCTACGCGGGTGCGGGGTCGGTTCTGCCGGCGATTCGCGAGTTTCGGGCCGTGGTGGAAAAGGATCCGAATCACGATCGTGCATGGCAAAACATGGGGGTTCTCTATGCCAAGAGCGAATCCTATGATGAAGCCGTGCAAGCCTTTGAAGAAGCTCTCAGAATCAACCCCAACAACCGGCAGGCGAAGATGAACCTCGAATCCGCCCTCGAATGCCTCTCCCGGTAGGGTCCGGGTTTTCCCGTGGGCGCCCTAGGGTCCATTCTCCGGTTTCTCGTCCATCATGCGCTGCTGCCTCAGCCTTCGGTACAGGGTGCGTTCCGAGATTCCCAGCATCTCGGCGGCCTCTTTGCGATTGCCCTGAGTTTGGCGGAGAGCCTCGGTGATCATGCGGGTCTCGGTCTCGCTGAGGGTGGGCCCGGATGCCGGCTCCGAATCGACTTCCCCGGGTTCGACGGGAATTCCGCGAAGGGCGTCGAGAAGAATCGATTTCAAATCTGCCAGTTCCGACCGGACCGACATGAGCGTCCGGTAGATCAGCTCGCGCTCGACGTCCTCCTTGGCCCCCCGCACGGAAACCGGCAGATTCTGGAGTACCTCGGCGTGATGCGTGAGATGAGGTGCCACGTCTTCCGCCGTGATTCTGGGATCCCGCACCAGCACCGAGAGCGATTCGATCACGTTCTTCAGTTCCCGGACGTTTCCGGGCCAACTGCCCTCCTTCAGCAGCTCGATCGCCTCCGGCGTGATGCTCTTGTGTGACGACCCGTGCCGCGCCGCTGCCTCGGCCAGAAAATGGTCGACCAGCAGCGGAATATCCTCGGTTCTCTCACGAAGAGTCGGAAGAACCAGCGTCACGACCCTCAACCGGAAGTAGAGGTCCCGGCGAAATGATCCCTGGGCGACCGCGTCTTCCAGATTCCGGTTGGTTGCCGCGATCAGCCGGACGTCCGAACGGATCGGCTCTTGCCCGCCCACACGATAGTAGATCTGCTCCTCCAGGGCACGCAGCAGTTTCACCTGGATGTTGAGCGGAGTCTCGCCGATCTCGTCGAGGAACAGCGTGCCGCCGTCGGCCTGTTCGAAGCGCCCGCGGTGTCGCTGCTGGGCGCCGGTGAAGGCTCCCCTCTCGTGGCCGAACAGCTCGGATTCCAGGAGTCCTTCCGGAATGGCTCCGCAGTTGACGGCAATGAAGGGGCCGGTTTTCCGCTGGCTCAGGTTGTGAATCGCATGGGCCGCGACTTCCTTTCCCGTACCGGAGGCGCCGACAATGAGCACGGTGATTTTCGTCGGAGCCACTTGCCGGATGGTCTCGAACACCTGCAGCATCTTAGGGGAACGCCCCAGCATGTCGGTCTCGGCGGCCATCCGGCGAGCCGAGAGTGTCTGAACGACATAGTTGAGGACGTCGTCCGCCGTCATGGGGAGCACGAGATAGTCGTCCGCTCCGGCGGCGAGGATGTCGGACTTGCGATTCGATGAGACGGGAGGGCCGACGAGCAGCAGGTGGAGAGTCGGGTGGAGAGAACGCGCCCTGCGGATCAGCGTGAGGCCGGATGTCTCGTCGAGGCGGGCTTGGGCGACGACGACATCGAAAGCCTCGGCGCCGAGGGTTTTCAGCCCCTCGACGTAGGATTCCGAAAAATGCGCGTCGATCTCCTTCCCGACGGCGAGATTCATGACTTCGGGTAGAACGCTGGACGGGGACCCGACCAGCAGGATGCGTGGGCGCTCCGACACTGCTCCACTCCATTGTGCGGCGGGACGCGAATGGAACTCCCGCGCGGCGAGCCTCGGCCTGTCAGAGAACGTCCGGGCGAAGCCACGGATTCGGCGAGCGGCGTTTCCCGGAAGTCTTACCCCGGATCCCGATCGACTTGAGATCCTTCGATCCCAGCGTGCGCGACGGCTGCCCGCCATGCGTTCATACCTGTTGGAGCTCACGACCCCGGTTCCGCTCAGCGGCCGCGAGTCAGAACTGCATCGCGCTTCGGCCGACGCGTCGCATCGGGACGCGCCGAGGCTAGCATACCCGCGGAAGACGGGTCAACCGTGTTTTACGCAACGCGTTGCCGGGCAAAAGGGCTTGACAGGCGGCAAGCGGTCTGCTACGTTAGCCGTCGTGTGGGTCATCGGTTGCTGACTCGAGAGGCAAGCGGTGGTTCGGAGAGATGGGCCCCGGCGCTCCGGGGTCGGCGTCTTTCGGTGCTTGCCGATCCGACACACGGGGGGAGGAGCGCATCATGAACAGGGAAGAGAATGTACTGATCAAGAAGGACCGGACCAGCAGCACTTATGACATTCTTCTTAAGAAAGCGATCAAGGAAGGCCGGGTGGGTGGAAAGCACCGTTGCCCGGTGTGTGGGATGCGGTTCAAGCTGGAGAAGGAAGCGTCCGCCTGTTGCGCCAAGGTCTATCTGAAAGCCTGACATCCTCGCGTCGGTGGCGGGAGGCGGATACGGTTCTGGGAAACCCTGTCGTTGGAGACAAGATGCCGAAGATCAAGACGAATCGGAGCGCTGCAAAACGGTTCAAGAAGGCCGGCGGCGGTCTGAAGCGCGAGCGGGCGTATGCCAGCCACCTGCTAAGCAGCAAATCGAGAGGCCGGAAACGGCGTCTTCGCAAGGGATCTTCCGTTTCACCCTCGGATGAGAAGCGCGCCAAACGGTTGCTGGGAGAACGCTAGTTGCCCGAGTAGCGGGCGAACGCCGGCGCTTCCAGACGGCCGAACCTGAAGAGTCGCCCTTACCGGATGAGGTTCGTTGCCGATCCGTGGGCGATTTCTTGTTCGGTAGCGGAGGCGGTTCACCATGGATTCAAGGCTTGAGAGCCGCAAGCTGATTCGAGGGTTTCGAACCTTCGCCGTGATCACCATCGCTACTTTCGTGCTCCTGGGCGCTCTCACGACAGACGAAAAGACCTGGCGGAGTCTGGTACACCTTCGCCCCGAGGCCTTGCTGCTGGTTCTCGGTCTTGTGTTCGTTAGCTGGTATACCACGGCGCTGAAAATTCGGATTCTGGCTTCGCGAATTGGCTCGGAGATTGGGGTCTGGAATTGCTTTCGGGCGCATCTGGCCAACATGTTTCTGTCCGCGGTGACCCCGTTTCAGACCGGCGGGGGGCCCGCTCAGATCTACGTGCTCTGGCGGTACGGGCTCTCGATCTCGCGAGCGACGGCGGCAAGCCTCATCGGAGCGCTCATCACGATTGTCACCCTTTTCCTCGCCGGGGTCGTCGTTCTGTTCTTGAGGCCGGATCTCGTGGAGAACCTCGCCGTTCGGATGATCACGGTTTTCGTGATCGGCGTCTTCGGCCTCGTGTTCTTCCTCTTCTGGATCGCTCTGTTCAAACCTTCCTGGGCATCGAAGGTCGTGCGAGCCGCCGCCTCGGTCCTTGCCAGAGTGCCGCTTATTCCTGCTGAGCGCGTGTGGCGGCTTCACGATCGGTTTTCCCGGGAATTGACCGATCTCATCGGCTATCTCAGAAGCTACATGGTGGAGGGACGCGGGGCGCTGGCGCGGGCGCTCCCGCTGGGGATCGTGTCCATCATCGCGAACTGTCTCATTGCCTACACCGTCCTGTACGGCATGGGCATCCGGCGGGATCCCGTTGAGGTCCTGCTGGCACAAGTTCTGATCTACTTCATCATCTACTTCTCGCCTTCTCCGGGAGGAAGCGGTGTGGCGGAAGCCGGAGGAGCGTCGCTCATGGCCGCGCTGGTTCCCACCCATCAGCTGGCCGTCTACGTTGTTCTGTGGCGCTTCTTCAGCTACTTGCTGGGCGTGGGCTTGGGAGCCCTGTTCATCGTCGCCCTGCTGAGACGACCGTTCCGTGAACCGGATTTCAGCGCACCGGCGGTACCGGTGTCCGCCGTTGCGCCGTCGGGTTTCGACCTGGAGCCGGTCATCCCGCCCGCCGGCGACCTGGCGCCGGGAGGCAAGCCGTAGCGCGTCCGGTGGAGGAATCGCGCCCGTCTCCGGTGGTCCATTCGCTGGAGGAAGACCCGTGACAAGCCGGAACGGTCCGGAATCACCATCCTCCCGAGAGCGATTTCTGCTGATTCGACCCGACCGGGTCGGCGACGTAGTGCTGGCGACCCCGCTGATTCGCGCGATTCGGGAGTCTCATCCGGGCGCGTATATTGCAGCCCTCGTTCGTCCTTACGCCGAAGCCGTCCTTTGGAACAACCCCCGCCTGAACCGCGTGTTCGTAGACGATCTTGACGGCAGAGACAGCGGGTGTCGAGGATTCTGGTCTCTCGCGTTGGCGTTGCGTCGTGAGCGGTTCGGGATTTCTCTGATGCTGCTCCCGACCCGGCGTCACGCATGGCTGACGCTCCTGGCGGGAATCCCGTTACGAATCAGTGTGGGCAGGAAGCCCTACGAGGTGCTTACGGGGTGCAAACCGGCAGGGCGGAACCGGGACCGTCCCGTACGGCACGAGGCCGACTACTGCATGGATCTGGGGCGAACTCTGGGCGTGGAGTCCGAGAATCTCGCGCCCGAGGTTTTCCTCTCCGAAGAGGAGAGGAAAGTCGGGCGAGTCCTGCTGGGGGACGAGGCGCGGATGTCTCCTCTCGTCGTTGGTCTCCATCCGGGAAACGGGGGATCGGCGCCTAACTGGGAAGCGTCCAGATACGTGTCCCTTGCAGGGAGACTGGTTCGTGACTTGAATGCACGGGTCGTGGTAACGGGGTGGGGCTCGGAAATCGAGATCGGCCGGATGATGGAGAAGAGCGTGGGCATGGGGGTCATCAATCTTGCCGGCCGTCTCAACCTGCGAGAGCTGATGCAGGTCATTGCGTCGTACGATGCGATGGTTTCTTCCAGCACCGGGCCCATGCATCTGGCCGCGGCGCTGGGAATTCCGTGCGTAGCGCTCTTCTGCCCGAGGCCGGCCTGCTGTCCCACGCGATGGGGTCCCCTGGGCCGCGGGCACCGAGTTCTGCTCGCCGCGTCGAGTCGGTGCGACCGCTGTGGGCCGGTTCGGGATCCCGAATGCTCGCTGGAGGAGATCTCCGTTGAAAGTGTCCTTGAGGCTGTTGCGGAGGCCGCGAAACAGGGCGGCCCATGACCCGGGGCACCGCAGGAGAGAAAGGGCTTGCGCGCTTGAAGGAGGCATGGTATAATACCATTCGGATGAGTGTCGGCAAGGATTCCCTTCAGTCTGTTGGTGAAAGGGGGTAACTGCCTATAGAACAGTTGGTTACGAATTAGGACGTTTGGCTTCTGCTAGTGTTGATCAGGAAAGGTGGGAGTTCGTATGGGCAACCGCTACAGGTGTATGTTTTTCTTGGTGCTTCTCGCAGGAAGCCTGGTTGCCTCTGCCGGTCCGATTCGGGGTCTCACGCTTGAAGATTATGAGTCCTACGTCGACGACCCGGCTTTGAATGCGGCATGGGTCCCTTCGGCCAACGGTCTGGAAAGCCTGGAGACGTCGCTGATGTTCGAGGGCGACCAGGCGATGAAGATCGAGTATGATTGCGCCGTCGGCGATTTCTCAACATGCTATACGTATGGTGTCGTCCAGAATTGGGCCTCCTACACGACATTGTCTGTCATGTATCGGGGGGATCAGAGCAACTCTGGCGAGAGACTGGTCGTCGAGCTCCGGGACCAGTGGAGCAATTCCTTCAGCGGAGACGCCGTTGTGAATGCGACTCAAGCATCGGCGTGGACCGAGTATTCGATGGATATCTCCGGTTGGGCCAACAGAGAGTGGCTGTCGGAGGTTAGGATCTGGCTGGAGGACGATAGCGGGGGACAGGGTGTCCTCTACATCGACTACATGCTCCTTCCCAGTGCAATCCCCGTGGACCAGGCGACGTGGAGCCATATCAAGTCCCTCTACGGAGCGAGACGCTAGACGACCGAACCCTGCAACGAAGACCTGGAAAAGAAATACTCCGGAGGTGTCCCTTGGGACACCTCCGTTTTCTATTGTCGAAGGTCGGGAAGACGCTTGGGCGCGCGGAGAGATTCGGGGGAAAGAAACAGAATCCCGGAGGGTCGGGGAGATTCTCCGTCCCCTTCCGGGATCTCGTAGGCCGTCCTCGGTTTCTGCACCTCTGGGGCAAACCCATGTGGAGCACGACCGGGAGTCAAGACGCACGGCGCGCACGGAAAGAGACTACTGCTCTTTACCGAGGACCCGATCCTTAAGCTCCCTGGAAACCTTGAACACCGGGACCTTACGGGGAGGCAGGGGAACCGCCTCACCCGTCCGAGGATTACGCGCGGTTCTTGCCTTTCGATCTTTCACGCTGAAGGTTCCGAAGCCCCGGATCTCGATGTGTTGCCCTTCCGCCAAAGCACCCTTGATTGCCTCGATAAACCCGTCGACGGCATGACCGATGTCCTTCTTGGTCAAGCCCGTACGTTTGGCGATCTCCTCGACCAGATCTGCCTTGGTCACGGCGCTATCTCCTTCACCTGAGGCGTTCGACAGCCCAATTGCCGATTCCCGTCCGGCGACAATCCTCTCTCGCTCGTCCACAAACCTCACCGCCGGGCGGCGCTCTTTCCACGCTCGGGAACGCAACCCCAAGCGCCGAACCACCTTACCTTCCTCCCGCTGAGACTGTCAAGAGAATTGTTGATTTGGGAGATGCATCACCTTTCGCCCAGCCGGTGTTGGGAGGGGTACCCTGATCCCCGGCGCGGCGATCCTGCGGCAAGAGGGCCGGACGGGTGCGTTGTGGAGAAACAGGCTGTGCACATTCCCGGGTGGTTTCTCGGCGGACTTGCCAAACCGCTGTCGCCCGCCGATGGAGGGACTCCCGGGCCGTTGAAGAAGCGCTCTTGACGAACCTCATTCCGGGGCGAAGGCGTCCTTCAACAGCCCCACTCCTCCCGCAGTTCCTAAAGTGCCCCCAGGGGAGGCCGATAAGATCGACAGGAGTAGAACGGCTCCCGGACGGAGCCGTGATGCCATCGAAGAGACTGAAGCCGATCTCGGCCGGTTGGCGGTCAACATCGAATCCAAGCGGGAGGTAATCGAATGGCCGAATGTCCGTTCTGTAACCAGCGCACGGAGGCTGAGGATCGGTTCTGTGGCGCCTGTGGAGCCGATCTGTTGCCCCCTTCTCAGGTGGAGCACCACCGAGAGACGGTCCCGGTGATGAGCGTTGCCGAAGTTTGTCGTCGTCTCGGCTCGGTGTACTATCGCCGCGGAAACCGTCGAGAGGCCCTGGAGGCTTGGGGGAAATCGCTGGAACTGGAGCCCGAACACCGTGAGACCCGTGTGTGGGTGGAGAGAGTCAGGGCCGAATTCTCCGAGACGTAGCCTGGAGGCTGGGCATGGAGAAGGCGTGCAGTCGTTGTGGAGCGTCGACACGTCCGCGACATCCCTATTGCACCCGCTGCGGCGCGGCGGTGGAGAAGGGAGAAGCCCCGCGGGCTGCGCTGGTTCTGCTTTGCGGCCGGCGCCGGCGGGCGCGCTGCTTCATCACGAACCGAGTCGTGCAAATGGGACGGAGCGAATTCTGCGACATTCTGCTCAATGATCCACTGATTTCAGACAAACATGCAAGAGTCGTCTATTCCGGTGATTCATTCTGGATCGAGGATGCGGGAAGTCGCAACGGCACCTTTGTCAACGGAATCCGGATCAGGAAACGCAGCATCCTCCAGGATGGTTACCTTGTCCGAGTGGGATCTTCGATGTTTCGCTTTGAGCGGGATTCGAGCGAAAGGAAGTCTGGAACTTAATGTTTTGGAACTTGACACAAGAAGGCTCTCTCTTTACACTAAAGATGAGGCTTTGAATGTTATGCACTATACTTTAATGTGGCTGGGATGCGAAAGGGGGGTGCGATGCCTTCTAAGACGGAGCTGGGAAGAAGGCTGAAACGTACGCGGGCGGACAAGGACATGACGCTCAAGGATGTGGAATCCCGGTCAGGTGTTTCGGCAACTCACATCTCGCAGATTGAACGGGGCATGACCTCTCCCACCGTGGGTGCTCTCCAGAAGTTGGCCAAAGCACTTGATAGGGAAGTTGTCTTTTTCCTTGAGGAAGTCGAGCTGGAGGACGTCTCCATCGTTCATGAACCCGTGGGAACCGTCACGTACTCCGAGAGTCCCAGAGTGGTCTTTCGGAATCTGTCCGGAGGGATTCCGGGGGGCAGGTTGCGGTTGGGGCGTCTGGAGGCCGAACCTGGCGGCGTTCACGCGATGGCGCAGCACATGCACGAGGGGGAAGAGTGCGGTATCGTTACCCGAGGAACCCTGCGAATCGAGATTGAGGACAAGTCGTACGTTCTCAGCATCGGGGATGCCATACACTTTCATGCCACTCGCCCCCATTCCTACGGGAATCCGGGGCAGGAACCGGCGGAGGCCATTTGGATCACAAGTTCTCCCGGCTTCGTTTGACCGCCGGTTCTGCTGAGGGCGGCCAACGTAATGGACTTGCGGGAGGGGTGTCGCCACTGACGGCATAAAAAAAGGGTTGACAGCGCGGCGCCGTGTTCGTAGTCTCGCTCCAGGGTAGATCAGCCTAAGAAAGTGAGGTGAGACTATGAACAAGGCTGAACTGGTTGCAGCAGTGGCGAAGACGACGAAAATGTCGAATCGCCAGGCGAGACTCGCCGTGGATGCGACTCTCAACACGATCAAGAAGAACACGAAGAAGGGCGTGAACATCGCCGGCTTCGGAAGCTTCACGGTGACACATCGCAAAGCAAGGCGGGGGCGGAATCCTCGCACGGGCGAGGAGATCAAGATTGGCGCTCGGAGGAATGTGAAGTTCAAAGCGGGGAAGGCTTACAAGACTCTGGTGTAAGTCTTGCGCGCGAGTGTATGGAGCGGGATGAGGCCCTGGCCTCATCCCGCCTATTATTTGTAAGCGTTGGTCTGGGTTTTCATGGGCCGTTGTGCGTAGAGATGAGGCCCGGCCTCATCGCGCTTGCTTTTTGGGTCTGGGTTTTCATGGGCCGTTGTGCGTAGAGATGAGGCCCGGCCTCATCGCGCTTGCTTTTCCTACGGGTTTTCAGAGGACACTCACTCCGTACGGTGGTAAGGTAGACGGGAGTCGGAGCATCAATCAGGAAGAGACGGCGTCGTCTGGAGGGGGTGGAGAATGTTGGACGATCTGAGGCGGGAGGTCGAGGTGTGCGGGCGGTGCGGCCTGGCCGATTCCAGAACCCGGGTCGTGTTCGGTTCCGGAAACCCGAAGGCCGATCTCATGCTTGTCGGAGAAGCCCCGGGTTACCATGAGGATCGTGAAGGGGAACCGTTTGTCGGCGCTGCCGGACAGCTCCTGAGTCGGCTGCTGGAAGATATTGGGCTTTCTCGGGGGGACATCTACATCGGGAATGTTCTCAAGTGCCGCCCTCCCGAGAACCGGAATCCATCCCGACTGGAAATCGAGACCTGCAAACCGTATCTGCTGCGGCAGATCGAGATGATCTCTCCGAAGATCGTCGGATCTCTCGGGAATTTCGCGACGAGGGTGTTGACGGGAAAGGGAACAGGCATTACGGCGCTACGGGGGAAACCGATGCAGGTCGGATCCTTCTTCGTGCTTCCGATGTTTCATCCGGCTGCGGCCCTTCATCGAGGAGATCTGAGGTCGGCGGTGGAAGAGGACTTCCGGACCCTGAAGGAAATCCTCGAGGCGGACCTTGCACTGGAACCCAGACACGAGCAGATGAACCTCTTCTGATCGTGGGGCGATGGAGTCTGCAATGCGAGGACGATCTCCTGAATCCTTGCGGTTGGTGGTCTCCGCGGTCTGCGCCCTGATGGCCCTCACCTGGGCCGCAGGAGAAGCGGCGGCCCAGATCAGCCACTTTGGCAAGAACAAGATCCAGTATGTGAGTCTCCAGTGGAAGGTCATGCGGAGTCCGCATTTTCACCTCCATTTCTACCCGGCGGAGGAGGCTCTCGCCCGCGTGGCGCTTGCCATGGCGGAGTCCAGCTACACGGTCCTATCCCGGAAATATCGACATGAAGTCTCTGAGCCGATTCCCCTGATCATTTACAGCGCGCACGCCTACTTTGAACAAACGAACATCATCCCCCAGTTTCTTCCCGAAGGCGTGGGAGGATTTACTGATTTCATGCGGTCGCGCGTCGCCCTGCCTTTCAGCGGCTCGCATGGAGATTTTCAGCGGATCCTCCAACACGAGCTGGTTCACGCGTTCGAGTTCTCCACTCTCGACCGGGCGTACAGATTGCATCCGAAGGCCGGCTATCTGATTCCTCCTCTCTGGTTCTCTGAAGGATTGGCGGAGTACTGGTCACGCTCCTGGGATTCGGACGCGGACATGGTTCTGGCGGATCTCGTGCTCAACCGTGGCGTGCCCGATATCCCGGACCTGTGGCAGCTGGGGTTGTCCTATTCGACCTACAAAGTCGGGCAATCACTGGTGGGTTTCATTGCGGAGCGCTACGGCGAGGACAAACTGTTTCTGGTGCATGAGCTGATCTGGACGGCGCGAACCTTCGAAGATCTCTTGGAGATCGTGTGCGGCGTCCCGATCGAGAGAATCAATCGCGAGTGGAAGGATCAACTCCGGCGTACCTACTACCCCACGGTCGGCACAAGAGAAGCGATCAAGACATCCACGACTCCGATCACGGCCGGCCGGCTGGACATGAAGCCGGTGACGGTTCCGGATGGGCGGGGGAGGTTTCTCTACTTTTCATCGGACATGGGGTATTCGGGAATCTACTCGTCTGGAATGGACGGCACACACGTCGACATGATTCTCAAGGACGGGCGCTCCGCGGATCTCGAATCCCTCCATCCTTTCAGCAGTCGAATGGACGTCTCTTGCGATGAGCACCTGGCGTTCGTGTCGCGTTCCGGCGGGCGGGACGCGCTCAACCTGTACGATCTCCTGAAACGGAAGCGACTCGCGCATCGGAAGTTCCCCGGCCTCATCGCCATGAGCTCGCCCAGCTGGTCGCCGGAAGGGCGCCGGATTGTCTTCGCCGGACTCACCGAGGACGGGTATTCGGATCTGTTTGTGTGGGATACTGAGTCGGACGAGCTCCGCCGGTTAACGCACGACCGCTTTCTCGATCAGGACCCCGACTGGTGCCCGGACGGGAGATGGGTGGTGTTTGCTTCCGACCGGACCGCCTACGGCCGAAAGGGCAAGAGCAATCTGTTTCTCCTCGATCTCGAGACGCACCGCGTCCTGTACCTTACGGCCGGGGACTGGACGGACGCTGCGCCCCGGTGGAACCCTGCGGGCGATCGCGTCGCGTTTGTGTCCGATCGAGCCGGCCGGCAGGATCTCTACGTGGTCGATGATGAGGGAGACGGCCACCGGTTGACGAAGGTCCAAACCCAGGTGGGGGATCCGGAATGGGCTCCGGGGGGACATGGTTGGCTTTTCACCGGATATGAGGGGGGCACGTTCCGGATTTACCATCACCCCGAGGATGCCGATACGATCGAGACCATCGCGCTCTCCCCCCCCAAACCGGAGTTGCATTGGGAGTGGAATCCCGTCGCGCCCAAAGAGCGCGTGGAGATCCACTCGTATCACCCCGATTTCTCGCTGGAGGTGGCGCAGGGTGGGGTGGCCATCGGTCCCTACCAGAGCCTGGGCCAGGGGTTGCAGGCCGCGCTTGCGGATCTGATGGGTGACCGGCTGCTCTTCTTCCAATTGACGAATACGGCGCGGACCTCTTCGGAGTTCCTGTCACGCTTCAACGTGGGCCTCGCGTACGTGAACCTCTCGGGTCGGACAAACTGGGGAATCAGCGCCTTTCACGCGTCGGGAGATTTTCTGGACGAGCTGGGGATCCCGTACTTCAGGAAAGAGAGCGGGGCCGGTGTGCTCTTGAGCTTCCCGTTTTCGAAGTTCGATCGGCTGGAGTCGAGCATCACGGCGATGTATGCGGAGAGGGACCACCCGGGGGCGCGGCGGTCCCGTGGATTCATGGTGGCCAACTACCTCGCCTGGGTGCACGACACCTCGGTGTGGTTTCCGTCGGGGCCCATGGACGGCACGCGCTACCGGGTTGCAGGGGGGTTGACCATGAACGCCCGAGTGATGGAGACCGAGAACGCCTTCCTTGCGGCGGATTTCCGGCGCTACGTGCGCCTCTCACAGCGGACGGCCATTGCGTTTCGATCGGAGGCCCGTATCGCCGCGGGGCAGAACCCCGAGCGATCGGTGCTGGGCGGGCCGTTGTCATTGCGCGGGTACGATTGGCGATCGGTCTACGGAACCCGGTCGATGCTGTTCAGCAGTGAAATCCGGTTTCCCTTCGTGAAGCGATTCGTCATGGGGTTCCCCCTGGGCAATGTGGAGTTCCCCGGGGTTCAGGGTGTCGCGTTTGTCGATGCGGGAAACGCGTGGGAAAAGGGTGAGCGGGTGCCCGATCTCATCGGTTCGGTGGGCGTGGGCCTGCGAATGGCGCTGGGAACGTTTACGGTTCTCCGTCTGGATTTTGCCCGGCGGACGGACTTTCGAAGCCTCGAGAAAGGAATTCAAACCCAGTTCTTCATTGGGTGGAACTACTAGCCTGGACGATGCACGAGCCGCCGGGTCCGGCTTCGCGCGCGGTCCGGGCGGTGCCATGGATTCATCGAACAAACAGGGCAAGGACCTCCAGACAGGACCGCAGCCGAGAAACAACGCCTCGCTCCATCAGGATTCCTTGCTCAAGGACTCGGCCGTGCGGAGTGTTGGTCCGCCGGTATCCGCAATCCATGCATGGGGCAGGCGGGAGGCCGGGACGTGAGATTGGAAAGGGGACGTCGCACGGCGATGAACGGTTGGAACATGCTCCGATTGTGCGGGACGATTCTTCTGCCGGGCCTGGTCTCTCCGGGATGGGCCGAGGGGACATTGGGGCGGGCGCCCGTCGTTTGTTGGCATGAAGACCTGGGGCGGGGAGTCCTGGGTGGTCCCGTCACCGACGCCGATTTCTGTGTCGTTCCCCTGGTGGACGGCAAACTGGCCTGCCTCCGGTTGCCGGACGGGGAGATCCTGTGGCGTCGAAAGCCCTGCCGCTCGATTGTGGCCCCGGCCGTGATCCATGAGGACCGAGTCTATGGCGCCGGCGTCGACGCGAAAGACCCCGTGTTCTGCATACATCTTCACTCTGGCCGCCTCGAGTGGCGAAAGCAGGCCGGCGGTGTTCTTGCCGGACTCTGTGTTGCCGCGGATGCCGTGATCGCCGTTGCGCGGGACGGAACCGTTACCTGTCTGGAGGCCAAGGACGGGCAAGCCCGTTGGCGCACCCCCGTGAGCCGGCTCGCCCTGTTCCCTCCGGTGGCGGCCGGATCGGGCGTGCTGATTCCCAGCCTGGGAGATTCGCTCTTCCGGTTGGCACTGCGGACGGGAGAGTGCATCTGGGCTGTCGAAATCCCCGGCGGTGTGGCGGGGGCCCCCCTGGTTCTCGGCGATACGGTGTTTGTGGCAAGCCAGACGGGCCGGGTGGCTGCTCTGGCCGTGGACGATGCGTCTCCCTTCTGGCGAGTGGAGACCGGTGATTCTTTCCATCGAGGGCCGGTATCCGGGATGGGGGGCCTGTTCATCGCCGGGGTGACGGGGCGGGTATGGAGGCTGGATCGTGCGAGCGGGCGCGCCGAATGGTCCGCGCGTCTCGATGGAATCCTGCGGTCGCCTCCGGCTATCCAATGGGGATGCGTTATCCTGGGAACTCTGACGGGGGACCTATTGGGATTGGACGCCGGAACCGGTCACCTGAGGTGGACGCTGGAGATGAATGGGGGAATCGAGGCAGCCGTTGCGGGAGTCCCCGGAGGGATCGTCGCCGCAACCGACCGAGGTGACGTATACATTCTCAGGGAGGCGGAGAAGCGATGAGGATCCGGACGACGCGGAGGATGATGTCGGCGGGACTGGTCGTGATCACCCTGCTTCCGGTTGCGGGAAACGCGAACGAACTCGGTGCGCCGGAGGGCCGGTCCGCGCCGCCTCGAGATTCGGCCCCAGAGGAACGCCTCTGGCTGCCCCGGTTCTTTGACCCTTCGTGCGACTCGGCGGGGTTCGAAGAGTGGGCGGTGTGGTTGAATTCCGAGCCTTTCGGCGCCCAGGTCCGCCTCGGCGACCGCGTCTTGGGCGTCACGCCCCTCTGGGTGACTCGAAAGTCCGTCTCGGAGCGGTCTCTTGAGGTTTCCCTTCCCGGGTACAAGACCGTGACCATCGGTCTGGAATTCATGACGGGCGACCTGATCGACGTCCCCCTTGAACCCTTGAATTCGCGACCCGGCGGGGACGGGCGTTCCCACAGAGGGGAATTCGCGCGGTTCCGACAACGGCCCCTTCAGTACGGCCTGGCGCTGCTGGGATCGGGATCGGCGGTTCTCGGTCTTCACTGCAAGCGGCGGGCGAACGAGGCCTACGACGAGTATCTCCGCACGGGCAACAAGCGCAAGATTCGAGAGCATTTCGATCGGGCGGAGACGTACGATCGCTGCGCGCTCGGTTGCTGGCTGGTGGCAGAGGTTTCCCTGGTCGCGTTTCTGTATCTTCTGATGGAGACTCCGGAGACCGGGGCGTGGAACGTCCACACGGCCGTGGACGAGGCGGGTGACGGGTGTGGAGTGAAGATCGAATGGGCATTCTAGTGCTTTCCCCGAGGCGCCGCATCTCCATGTGGGTCCTTGCGGTGTTATTCCCGTTGGCCGCTATCCCCTGCGGATGCGATACGCGGGCGTATGACAACCCACTCGATTCGAGAAACCCGACCACGGCCGGAGAAGCGCCCGGCTTCAACGCGGCCGCGGGAAACGAGGAAGTGACCCTCACCTGGTCGGACCTGGGAATTCGGGATCTGGCTCACGTGCAGATTCTGAGATGGTCGGCGACAGCGGAGGCGGAGACCCTCGGGGCGTTTTCTCCCGGAGTTACCGAGTGGGTCGATCGTTCCGTGATCAACAGCGAGACGTACCAGTACCGGGCGAAATACGTCGTTAAACACGACCCGACGGTTCATCTGTCCAACACCGACACGGCGAGCCCCGGCCCGGAACGGATTTGGGTGGTCGATGAACGCCGTGCCGGGCTGCATCGAATCGCCCCCGACGGGCGGGATGTTGTGTGGACGCTGGAGGGTTCGGGATATCTTAGATCGTTGGCCGTTGACGAGGAGCGCGGGCGGGTCTGGATTGCGAGCGGGTACAGGGACGAAGTCATCGGGATCGATGCCTCGGGAACGGTGGTCGCCGTGATTCCCGTGGAGGCGCCTCGAAAGATTGCCGTGTACCGGCAGGACGGTAGTCTCTGGGTGGCGGCGGAGTGGGGCGTCGGACGGTATTCGCTTTCCGGGGACCTGCTGTTTGAGGATCGCACGCCGTCGAATCCCAAGGACGTGGCCGTCGATCAAACCCGAGGCACGTGCTGGGTTGCCGAGGGAACGGGCAGCGTGTGGATTCGACATTTGGATGGCTCGACGGCCCAGGTGTTCGGCTTCAACTACCCCTTCTCCCTCTCTCTGGACGGCTCGGGCAGAGCCTGGCTGGTTGACGCCCATGCGCTGCGGGTATACCGGCTCGACGTCGGCGGCGCCGTGGCCGGTTGGCTGGGAGGCTTTGCCCAGCCCGTCGACGTGGCGGCGGGTCCTTCCGGAGCCGCCTGGGTTGTGGATTGGGACGCCGATGCCGTCGTGCGTGTGAGCGAGGACCTGGAGCGGGAACTCACGATTTCAGGCTTCAACCGGCCGCTTGCGGTTGCGGTGGACGGTTCGAACGACAGGGTCTGGGTCGTGGAGGCCTATGGTGGACGAGTGGTGAAGCTCACGGGTGAGGGGGAGCGTCTGGGCTGGTCGGGCGGGCTGGATTTTCCGAAGGATATCGCACTGGACTCGGGGACCCTCCACTGAGCCCGGGGTTGGAATGGAGACCGCCGGGTCCAGATCCTCGCTTGACAAGCGAACGGTCGTGTGAGAAACTGGCGACTCTGAGAGTCTGTGTGCGGATTTGCGAGCCTTTGGGGCGCACACGTAGGAGTGTGTCCATCTCCTTCCCCTGCAAGCAAATCACGCGAATGGTCAGGTTCATTACCCGCAGAGCTGAAGCATATGGCGCCAAGGAAGTCGGCAGGATCCAAGAAACCGGAATCCCGGAATCCGTCCGTACCTCAAACATTCACCAGCGAGAGTGCTCCCTTGAGAAAGATCCCTACCCTCTTTGAGAACCTGTACGAGCTCGTTGTGGCTGCCGCGACTCGCGCCCGACAGATCAACGCGGGTTCCCCAACCCCTCTAGACGCGGAGGAGAATCGGCCGCTTAACGTTGCCCTGAGAGAGATTGCCGCCGGGAAGACCAAATACGAACTCGCCGAGCGGGATTCGGAAGAGTAGTCCATTTCGTGTCTCTTCGGACGGGTTGCCTGAAGACGGTTGCTCCGTTCCGGGCCCGAAATCCTCGCGATGGCAATCTCTGCCGGCCTTCGATCGACGATCGTCGGAGTTGCCGAACATAACGGGACCGGAGGGCGGTTCACTCAAGCGGCGGGCGCGGCGTTGAACGGAAGCATCGGATATAAGGTCCTGGATCATGTGGCGGATTTGGGAGTGGAGATTCACGCCCCGTCCCTCGAGGATCTATTCGTCGGAGCGGCGCGGGCGCTGTTTGACCTTCTGGGAACCCTCGAATCGACGCGTGGTTCGGTTGTCGAAACGATCGACATTGAAGGCCTGGACCTCGTGGATCTTCTCCACGACTGGTTGTCGGAGCTGCTGTTCCGCTCGGCGGCTCGGCGGCGCGTGTTCTCCGAATTTCGGGTATGCCGTCTGGATTCCGGTCACTTGCGAGCGGAAGCCGTCGGGGAAGCGTTCGATCCGGACCGGCATTCCATCGAACGTGAAATCAAGGCGGTCACTTTCCATAATCTGGAGATCGTCGAGCAGGAGCGGGAGTGGCGAGCGACCGTGATCTTTGATGTGTAGAAACGGGGATTGGAGCGCAGGGGCGGAACGGCGCCACTCGGGACAAGCCATGAAAACGGACGAGATCACCCTGGAGAGAATTGACGACTGGCGGTGGCGTGTTCCCATGACCGGGAAGATGCGGGTGCCGGGGCTTGTCTTCTCGTCGGAGGCGATCCTTCCCAAGGTCCAACAGGACCGGTCGCCCCTCCAGGTTGCCAACGTCGCACACCTTCCCGGGATCCTCCGAGCGTCCATGGCGATGCCGGACATGCATTGGGGTTACGGTTTTCCCATCGGCGGTGTAGCGGCAACGTCGGTCGAGGACGGTGTGATTTCTCCCGGAGGCGTGGGTTACGATATCAATTGCGGCTGTCGATTGATGAGGACCAACCTCGATCGCTCGGACGTCCAATCCAGAATGAAGGAGCTGGTGGAAAGCCTGTTTCGCAACATTCCCTGTGGCGTGGGGAGCGCCGGAGCGATTCGCCTTTCGGAAAAGAGGGAAAGGGAAGTCCTCATACGGGGCGCCGGGTGGGCGGTGGAGAACGGATTCGGTGAATCCAGCGATCTGGAGCGGACGGAAGACGGGGGATGCATGGACGTCGCCGATCCCGATACCATCAGTTCCAGAGCTCTCGAGCGGGGGCGCAACCAGTTGGGTACGCTGGGTTCGGGGAACCACTTCGTGGAAGTGCAGTTCGTCGAGGACATCTACGACCCGGTTGCGGCTCGGGCATTCGAGCTCGAGAAGGACCAGGTCACGGTCATGATCCACTCCGGCTCCCGCGGCCTGGGTTACCAGGTTTGCGACGACTACCTCAAGGTTATGAACCGGGCCGTGCGCACCTACGGGATCGACCTCCCCGATCGGCAGCTGGTCTGCGCTCCCTTTGACTCGGAGGAGGGACAGCGGTACTATCGGGCGATGGCCTGCGCGGCCAACTACGCCTGGGCCAATCGACAGGCGTTGATGCATTGGACCCGCAAGACTTTCGGCAAAACTCTGGGAATCGGGCCCCGTGACCTGGGAATGCGGCTCGTGTATGACGTGTGCCACAACATCGCGAAGGTTGAAGAACACTCCGTGGACGGGCGGCAGAGGAAGGTGTGCGTTCATCGGAAGGGGGCGACTCGGGCATTCCCGGCCGGGCATCCCGACATCCCATGGTCATACAGGAGCGTGGGACAGCCGGTGTTAATCCCGGGGGACATGGGGACCCATTCCTACGTACTGGTGGGAACCCAGGGGGCCCTGTCCGAGACCTTCGGAAGCACGTGTCATGGCGCCGGGCGGGTGAAATCCCGCGGCGAGGCCTCCCGGGTCTTCGACATCGGAGATCTTCTGAGATCCCTGAGTGAGCGGGGTGTCCGGGTCATGGCGAAGGGGAAGAAAACTCTTCTGGAAGAGGCCCCCGGGGCGTACAAGGATGTCAGTGAAGTGGTGGACGTGGTCGATCATGCCGGCATTTGTCGAAAAGTGGCAAAGCTCAGACCTCTGGGCGTGATCAAGGGATAGCGCGCGCGGGCCGATGGGGTAGGTGGGTAGGACGTCCCGGCGCGCGAAGGATCAGGAATGGAGAGTGACTCACCCGGTCAAGGCTTCGAGGAAGTCTTGGCCCAGCCCGAAGAAGTAACCGTCCCCGGAGAACTCGGGATCATCCCGCTCCGGGATGCGGTGATCTTTCCGCACTTGGTTGCGCCTCTGGTGATCGGCAGACCGAAGTCCCTGGTCCTGGTGGATGAGGCGGTGGCGGGGGAACGGATCGTCGGTCTCGTTGTTCAGCGCAACGAGAAGGAAGACCCGGCCGCTGAAGATCTTTACGGTGTGGGAACGGCGGCCGTCATTCTCAAGATGCTGAAGTTCCCAGACGGCACCACGCGGCTACTCGTCCAGGGAATCTCTCGGTTCAAACTCTCCAAAATGCTCCAGAACGAGCCCTACTTCAAGGCGCGGGTGCTCGCGATCTCTCCGGATAGCCGACCGTCTCTCAAAATCAAGGCGTTGATGAGGAGCGCCGCCGACCTGTTCAACACGATTGTCTCGCTGACCCCGCACCTTCCCGAAGAGCTTGCCGTGGCGGTGATGAATCTGGGGGACCCCTCCCGCACAGCGGATCTGATTGCCTCCTCCATCAATCTCAGTCTTGCCGAGAAGCAGGAGATTCTCGAGGACGACAGCGTCGAACACCGGCTGGAGAAAATCCACCGCTACCTCAACCGGGAGCAGCAGGTTCTTGAGATCGGAAACCAGATCCAATCCCAGGTCAAGAGTGAGATTGATAAGACACAACGCGAGTACTACCTTCGCCAGCAGTTGAAAGCCATCCGCAAAGAGTTGGGGGAGGACGAGGAATCCGGCACCGAGATCCCAGATCTGCGGCGCAAGATCGAAGCCGCCGGTATGCCGGAGGAGGCCAGGAAGCAGGCCGAGGCGGAGTTGGAGAGGCTGTCCAAGATGGCGCCGATGGCGGCGGAGTACTCGGTGGTTCGGACCTACCTGGATTGGCTCATCGACGTGCCATGGTCCGTATCGACCGAAGACCGGCTGGACGTCGTGCGCGCGAGTGGGATCCTGGACCACGACCATTACGATCTGGATCAGGTGAAACAGCGAATCCTGGAGTATCTTGCGGTGCGGCAACTCAAGCAGGATCAGCGCGGGTCGGTGCTCTGTTTCGTGGGGCCCCCGGGTGTCGGCAAAACGTCTCTGGGACGTTCGATCGCCAGGGCGCTGGGACGCCGTTTTGTGGGCGT
>Ga0180431_10001407_pt1 | contig 33706 bp, 30 predicted proteins | sample SS_ome_11_FD_132459 | JGI IMG/M metagenome (GOLD analysis project Ga0180431, IMG submission 132459) | Hypersaline lake sediment archaeal communities from the Salton Sea, California, USA - SS_1_MS_1 metaG | ecosystem: Environmental > Aquatic > Non-marine Saline and Alkaline > Hypersaline >... | reverse complement strand
CGTCCGCTACCGCGGGACCGCCGTCTACACGAACAAGGCCCCGTCCTGCGCCATGCAAGGCTTCGGCAACCCGCAGGTGACCTTCGCGACCGAGCAGCTGATCGACGAGCTGGCCGAGAAGCTCGGGATCGATCCGATCGAGCTGCGGATGAAAAACTACATCGGCCTCGGGGACACGTTCTGGGGGCAAGGGCCGCTGGTGAAGTCGATCGTGCAGTCGGACGGCGTGCCCGAATTGATGAAGCGCGGCGCGGACCTGATCCGATGGCGCGAGCGGAGAGCGCCGGCCGAGAAGCACGGGCGCTTTCGCACAGGGATCGGCGTCGGCCGCGGATTCCACACGTCGAGCGCGGGGGCGCCGCAGCCGGGGGACGTGATCGACTTCTCCGGCGCGATGGTCAAGGTGAACCTCGACGGCTCGATCGACGTGGTGACCGCGCTGATGGACCACGGCGGCGGGACGCACGAGGCGCTCGCCAAGCTCGTCGGCGAGGCGCTCTGCACGCCGTTCGAGAAGGTGAGCGTCGTTCCGGCCGGAACGCAGACGACGGTCTACGACTGCGTGACCCATGCAACCAGAGGGGTCTACGCAGGGGGCGGGGCGGCGGTCAAGGCGGCGATGTCGTTGAAGAAGGAGGTCCTCGAGACGGCCGCTCACTATCTGAACGTCTACGCCGACGCGCTCGACCTGAGGCTGGACGAGAGAACAGGACAGGCCGTCGTGTTCTCTCCCGCGATCGAAGATCGCGCGCTCACGCTCGAGGAACTGGCGAAGAAGTGCTGGATGGAGAGCTGGAAGACGCTCGCCGCGGTCGAGAGCTACCGGCCGACGAACTGCCCGCCGGCCTACGTCGCCGTCTTCCTCGAGGTCGAGGTCGACACGTGGACCGGGCGGGTGGCGACGAAGCGGGCCGCGATCGGCTCCGACTGCGGGACGGTCGTCAACCCGGCGATGGCCATCGGACAGCTGGAAGGCGGCCTCTCGAAGGGGGCCGGATACGCCCTCTACGAGGGATGCGACTGGGACGCCGACGGTCAGCTCACCTCGCACGGCTACTGGCTCGACGCCAAGATCGCGTCGATGGGGGAGAGCCCCCACGTTGAGGACCTGACCTGCTTCTTCGCCGACACCTACGAGCCGACGGGCCCGTTCGGGGCGAAGGGGATCGGGGAGGCCGCGATGAATCCGGTCGCAGCGGCCTACGCGAATGCGATCGCCAACGCGATCGGCGTTCGCTTCTACGAGCTGCCCATCACCTCTGAACGGATCCTGTCCAAACTCGAAGAGCTGGGGGAGCGACCATGACCGGAAACTCGGACCGGAGAACGGCCGAAGGACGTTCTCCCAAGCTGTCCGCCGACGGCGGACAGCCGACGAACACGCACATCCTCCGGCACCGCTTTGACTACGTGCGTCCTTCAAGTCTACAGGACGCATTGCGCGTCCTTTCGGAACGCACCAACGCGTGCGTCTTGGCCGGGGGGACGAACGTGCTCGTCGACATGAAGCTTCAGAAGGCCTCGCCGGAGGTCATCGTCGACCTCTCGGGCGTACGCGAACTCGTCGGAATCCGTGAGGAGGCCGGGACGATCCGGATCGGGGCGCTGACGCCGATCCGGGCGCTGGCCACCTCCGCCCTCCTCTGGAGGCGAGCCGCGGCGCTCGCCGATGCGGCCGCCGCGTTCGGCTCCACCCAGATCGCGATGCGAGGGACGATCGGCGGGAACATCTGCAACGGGTCGCCCGCCTCGGATACGGTTCCGGCTCTCCTGGCGCTCGAAGCCGAGGCCGTTCTCGCCGACCCGGACGGAGATCGGACCGTCACCGTCGGCGACCTGTTGAAGGAGCCGGGGACCGTCCGACTTCGACAATCCGAGATCCTGAAGGAAGTCCGTCTGCCGGCCGCAGGCGAAGAAACGACCTCGGCGTTCGTCAAGCTCTCGCGCGTCCGCGCCGACCTCTCGAAGGTCTCGGTCGCTGTCAAGCTGAGTCGGGAGGATGGGACCATCCGGACGACGCGGATCGAGCTCGGCTCGGTCGGCCCGACGGTCGTGCGCGCACGACGGGCTGAAGGCGCGTTGGCGCGGAAGGCGTTCTCCGAGGATGTTCTCCTGGAGGCCGCTCTCCTGGTCGCCGACGAAATCGAGCCGATCGACGACGTTCGAAGTACGGCGGACTACCGGCGAAAGGCCGCCGTCGCCCTCGTTCACGACGCGGTCGTGGCGGCGTGGTCCCGGTTTGACGCGGAGCCCGTCGCACCGCGTGGCGGCCGGCAGCGACCCGCGGCTACCGCGCCGGTTGTTGGTCGGGCGCCTGAGCCGATGCAGGTGAAAGCTGACGCGAGAGTTCGGATCCACCTGACTGTGAATGGCGCCTCACACGAACTCGACGTCGCTCCGAACGAGCTTCTTCTGAACGTCCTCCGCGAGCGGCTCGAGCTGACCGGTGCGAAGTACGGCTGCGGGATCGGCGAGTGTGGGGCGTGCACCGTCTGGCTGAACGGAGAGCCGGTCCTCGGCTGTCTCGTCCTCGCCGTCAGCGCCGACGGAGCCGAGGTGCGGACAGTCGAGGGGCTCGCCGCGCCGGACGGGACTCTCGACCCGCTCCAGCAGGCCTTCATCGACGAGAACGCCTTCCAATGCGGCTATTGCACCCCGGGGATGTTGATGATGACGAAGAAGCTCCTCCAAGAGATCCCCGAACCGACCGAGGGCGAGATCCGCGACTACCTGAAAGGCAACCGGTGCCGATGTACTGGCTACGCAAGCATCGTGCGCGCCGTCGCGCGTGCTTCGCACACGACGCGCGCCTCCGGGAAGGCGGCGGAATGACCCTCCCAGGCAGTGCTTGCGTAGCTGACGTTTCGGCGCGCGCGGACGGACGAGCATACCCAGGGTCGAAGCCTTCCGCGGAGTCTTCGACGCACGGTGAGAAAGCGGAGGGTCTATGACGCTGCCGGCATTCGAGCTCAGACAACCATCGACCTTGGCGGAGGCGCTGAAGATCCTCTCCGCGGACCCGGGGGCGCAGCCGCTCGCCGGGGGGACCTGCCTTCTTGTCGACGCTCGAGCGCGCAAGACTCGGCCCGAGATGCTCGTCGATCTGTCGAGGATCGCCGAGCTTCGTGGCGTCGGCCGGGACGGGGACACGCTCGTCCTCGGCGGGGCAACGACGATCGCCGAGCTGCTCGACAGCCCTCTCGTCGAGAAGCACGCCCCGGTGCTAACCGCCGCCTGTCGACAGTTTGCCGCCCCGCTCGTCCGGAATCGCGCCACGATCGGCGGAAATCTCGTTCACGCCTCGCCGGCGGCCGACACAGCCCCGCCGTTGCTGGTCCTCGAGGCGACGATCGAACTCCAGGCTCACGGGGCTACGCGGTCGGTCCCGATCGACCAGTTCTTCGTCGGCCCCTGCTGCAGCGATCGAAGGCCGGGGGAGCTCCTGGTCTCGGTTCGGATCCCGGTCCGGGGGACGGATGCGCACTTCGCGTACGAGAAGGTCCGGCTCCGGAAGGCAGACGCGATCAGCGTCGTCAGCGCGGCCGCTCTGATCGATCCGGCCGACGGGCGGGCCCGCCTGGCGCTCGGCGCCGTCGCCCCAACGCCGATCCGTGCCCGCGCTGCGGAGGAGATCCTCGCGGAGGACAGCCTGACGACCGACGCGATCGATCAAGCTGCCCGAGAGGCCGCCAGGCAGGCGCGCCCGATCGACGACGTTCGCGGGTCGGCCGACTACCGGAAGCGCGAGGTCGAGGTCCTGGTTCGGCGGTGTCTGAGCCAGCTGCAGAGTGCCGGAGGAGAGGAGTCCGATGGAGCCTAGGGTCGTGAGCTTGGTCGTCAACGGGCGGACCCATGAGGTCGCACTTGCTCCGAACGTCACGCTGCTGCACGCGTTGCGCGATCTCGGCTACACCGACGTCAAGAACGGCTGTGAGAAGGGGGACTGCGGGGCCTGCGCCGTCCTCCTCGACGGCCGGCCGGTGAACAGCTGCCTTGTCCTCGCCTGGCAGGCGGAAGGGCACGAGATCGTCACGAACAGCGGCCTGGGAACCTTCGAGAAACCCCACCCGATCCAGGAAGCGTTCGCCGACACCGGCGCGATTCAATGCGGGTTCTGCACCCCGGGGATGATCGTCTCAACGAAGGCCCTCCTCGATCGGAACCCGGATCCGACCGAAGAGGAAATCCGCGAGGCCCTCTCGGGGAACCTGTGCCGGTGTACGGGCTACGGACAGATCGTGTCGGCGGTCCGCCTTGCGGCGGCTCGCCTTGCGGGGAACCCCGATCCCGAGGACCCGGCGCCTCGGAACGATGACACGGCGGGAGGTGGAGAGGCATGATGGATCACGTCCAACCGAAGCCGCTTCCACAGATCGAGCTTCCCGAGCTCAAGCAAGTCGGAAAGCCGCTGCGCCGCGTGGACGCGCTCGGCAAGGCGGTCGGGGCGACGGCCTACGCCGCCGACTTCACGATGCCGAACATGCTCCACGCCAAGGTCCTCCGGAGCGATCGGCCGCACGCCCGGATCGCTCGGCTCGACGTGCAGGCCGCGCGCTCCCTCCCGGGCGTCGTCTGCGTTCTGACCGGTGAGGACGTCAAGGGTGCGAAGCTGAACACGGATATGCCGGGCCAGACCGGCCGGGAGGCGCGCGCCGGCTCCGACGCTCCGGTCCTCGCCCTCGACACGGTTCGCTACGTCGGCGAACCGATCGCCCTCGTCGCGGCCGAATCCCTCGCGACTGCCGAAGAGGCCCTCGAACGCATCGAGATCGACTACGAAGATCTCCCCGCGGTTCTCGATCCGGAAGAGGCGATGAAACCGGGGGCGCCGATCCTGTTCGAGCCGAACAACGCCGTCAGCCGGTACACGATCCGAAAGGGCGACCTCGATCGGGGAATGGCCGAGGCGGACCTGGTCGTGGAGAACACGTTCCGCGTCCCGTTCGTCGAGCACGCCTACCTCGAACCGGACGGCGGCGTCGCATGGATGGACGAGCAGGGCGTCATCAACATCCGCGTTTGCACGCAGGTGGTCGAACACTTCCGGTCGATCGCCCGTGCCCTCGGTCTGCCGCAGAACCGGGTCCGAATCCGCGGAACGATGGTCGGCGGCGGATTCGGAAGCAAGGAAGATGTCACCGTCGAGATCTTCCTCGCCTTCCTCGTGAGGGAGACCGGCCGGCCGGTCAAACTCGTTTACACCCGCGAGGAGGCCTTCGCCGCGACCTCGAAGCGTCATCCGTTCACGATCACGCACCGGACGGGCGTCAAGCGGGACGGCCGGATCACGGCGTCGCAGGTGAAGATGGTCGCCGACTCGGGGGCGTACCCGTACCTGACGCCGTACGTCCTCCTCTATGCCACCGGGATGGCGACCGGGCCGTACAAGATCGACAACGTCCACGTCGACTCGGTCGCCGCAGCGACGAACCAGACGTTCACCAGCGCCTTCCGCGGCTTCGGCGGACCCCAGGCGGCCGTCGCGTACGAGCAGCAGATGGACGAGATCGCGAGGGCCCTCGAGATGGATCCACTCGAGATTCGACGCGTCAACTACATGAGGACCGGCGACACAACGTGTACCGGACAGGCGATCGCCTCGGCCGTCTGGTCGGAGGAGTGCGCGACGCGTGCGCTGCACGCCCTCGGCGACCGCGAAAAGGGTTCGTCAACGCTGAAGGTCGGCCGCGGGCTCGCCAGCACCCTCCAGAGCTACGGACGGATCACGTGGTTCCACGACACCTCCCGCGCCTGGGTCGGAATCGAGCAGGACGGGACGGTCGTCCTGCGCTGCGGCGTTCCGGACATCGGGGCCGGACAAGCAAACTCGATCTGTCAGATTGCGGCCGAGATCCTCGGCGTTCCGCTCGACCGGGTCACGTTCTACGCGACCGACTCCGCAGTCACACCGCTCGCCGGGACGTCGACGGCGACGCGCCAGCTCTACATGTCGGGGAACGCCGTCTGCATGGCGGCAGGCGCGGTCAGAACGCGGCTGATCGAGCGCGCCGCAAAGGACCTCGGCGTCTCCGAAGAGAAGATCGTTCTGGAGGACTCGAAGGCGACGGTCGCAGGCGAATCGGACCGGTGCATCGAGCTGACCGAGCTGGTCAGGATCTGCGCTTCCGAGGGAATCGAACTCTCGCATCTCGCGCAGTTCAACGCGCCGTTCAGCGACGGGATCGATCCGGAGACCGGCCAAGGTGACATCTGGCCCGACTTCACCTTCGGCGCCGCGGCGGTCGAGGTGGCCGTGGATGTCGAGACCGGGCAGATCGAGCTGCTGAAAAGTGCAGCCTGCCACGACGTCGGACGATCGATCAACCCGGCCGCCGTCGAAGGGCAGATCGCCGGGGGAAATCACCAGGGGCTCGGCTACGCCCTGATGGAGGACTTCGTTCTCGAGGACGGACGGATCAAGACGCCGTCGCTCGCGGAGTACTTGATTCCGACGACGGTCGATTTCCCGACGACGCGCGTGATCATCCTCGAATCGGGGACCGGCGTCGGGCCGTTCGGGGCGAAGGGAATCGGGGAGCCGGCCCTGACGCCGGCCGCGCCGGCCGTCGCCAACGCCGTCGCCGATGCCCTCGGCGTTCGAATCACCAGCCTTCCGCTGACCCCGGAGAGAGTCCTCGAAGCGATCGACCGGGCCCGCACGGAGGGCGTCGAATGAAGCGAATCGTGACGGGCAACCAAGCGATCGCTCTTGGAGCCCTTCGAGCCGGAGTGCGCGTTGTGACCGGTTACCCCGGTACACCTTCGACAGGGTGTCTGACGCACCTGCTCTCCCTCGACCTGCCCGGGCGATACGTCGAGTGGTCGACGAACGAGAAGGTCGCGTTCGAGATCGCAGCCGGCGCAGCCTGGGCCGGTCAGCGAGCGCTCGTCACGATGAAGATGTCCGGCCTGAACGTGGCCTACGACGCGCTGATCTCGATCGCCTACTCCGGGACGAACGGCGGGTTGGTCGTCTACGTCGCCGACGACCCGGGAGTCTCCGCCGGGATGGCCGAACAGGACTCGCGCGGATTCGCACGGATGTCGGACCTCCCGATGCTCGAACCCTCGACGGTCGCGGAGGCCTACGCGCTGACGCAGGTCGCGTTCGAGCTGTCGGACGCGGTCGGAACCCCGGTCTTCCTCCGGCTGACCACGACGACCGCGCTCACCCATGCTCCGGTCCAGATCGAGGAGCCGACGCCGACGCCCGACAGAGCGCCGATCCTGGAGCGAGAGATCGCGCGCTACACGAAGGCGGGGTCGGCGATCTGCCAGCGGCAGCACGCCGAGGCGATCGAGCGGCTCGAGCGATCGCGGCGGTGGATCTCCGAGCGAGGGCTGAACCGCCTCAAACTCGCGAAGGCGCCGGGAGGCCTCGGCATCGTTGCGGTGGGGCCGGTCGCGCCATCCCTGAACGAAGCATTGGGCGCTTCCGATCTCTCGCGGGCGACGATCTCCATCCTGAAGGTTGCGGCAAGCGTCCCATTCCCGTCGCAGGAGGCCGAGAGGCTCCTGGGGCACTGCGCAGCGATCCTGGTCTTGGAAGAGCTCGAGCCGCACGTCGAGCGCGATCTGGCCGCCCTCGCGTTCGAGTCCGGCTACGCCGGCCGAATCGTCGGCAAGCTGGATGGGACGCTGCCGAGAATCGGCGAGTACGGACTGGCCGAGATTGTCCGAGGGCTGAGGGCGCTCGCGGGCGTCGGTCGCCCGCATGCTGCGGACGACCTTACGGGAGAACCGTCTTCGACGGTTCTCTCCAGCGCAGCCCTGGCCGCTTCGCGGCCGATCACGGTTTGCGCCGGTTGTCCGCATCGAGGGACGTATCTGGCGATCGACGCAGCGATCTGTGAGGCCGGATTCTCGCGCGACGACGTGATGGTCACGGGAGACATCGGCTGCACGATCCTCGGGATGAATCCTCCGTTCGACCTTCTCTGGAACGAGGTTTCGATGGGATCGAGCCTCGGGATCGCGCAAGGGTACGTGCACGCCGGCCTGGAAACGCCGGTGATCGCGACGATCGGGGACTCGACCTTCTTCCACGGCGGGATCCCCGGCCTCGTCAACGCGATCCAGCATCGCGTCCGGCTGACTCTCGTCCTGTTGGACAACGGCTGGACGGCGATGACCGGAATGCAGACGAACCCCGGGACGGCCGAGGATATGCAGCGCGGCGGCCGCCGCATCGACCCGGAGGCCGTCATCCGGGGACTGGGGCCGGACCGACTGTCGGTCGTCGACCCGTACGATTTGGACGCGACGACCGCGGCGATTACAGAATCCTTGAGAAGCCCAGACGGTGTCGGTGTCGTCATCGCCCGCCGCGAGTGCGCAATCCAGGCGGCGCGCCGGGGAGTCACCTACGGGATCGTCTCCGTCGATCCCGAGAAGTGCATCCTGTGCAAGCAGTGCCTCCGCAGCACCGGCTGCCCCGCATTGAGTCTAGGCGACGGATCGATCGTGATCGACCCCACCCTCTGCAACGGGTGCGGCCTGTGCGTCGGCTTCTGCCCCACCGCCGCACTGTCAAAGGAGGAGAGATGAGCTGCGATGTCGTCCTCGTCGGCGTCGGCGGGCAGGGTGTCTTGACGATCGCCGACCTTCTCATTCTGAGCGCTTTCGAAACCGGAATCCCGGCGACCTACGCTCCGACGAAGGGAATGGCGCAGCGGGGAGGGTTCGTCAAGGCGGAGGTCCGGCTCGGACGGGACGACGTCGGCCCGCGGATCGGCGAGGGAAAGGCCGACCTCGTCGTCTCGACGGAACGTTCCGAAGCGCTGAACGGCCTGGCGTTTCTGAAGCCGAGCGGGACCTTTCTCCTCTACGACGATGTCTGGGCGCCGACCGGCGTGATGCTCGGCGCCGATGCCTATCCGGATCGGGACCGGGTCATCGAGGCGATCCGCAACGTCTCCGAAGGACTGATCCTCCTCGACCCCTCGGAGATCCCGAGCGTGGACGGCCGGGCGGCGCGGCCGAACATCTACATCCTGGGCGCGATGGTTGGGCGAACGTCGCTCGGCGAGTTGCTGCCGATCGAGGCCGTCGAAACGACGATCGCCGCTCGGTGGCCGAAGGTCCGCGAAGCGAATCTCGCAGCGTTCCGAGCCGGGAGTGCTCCGTGACTTGGGAGAAGGCGCTGTTCGAACCGCAACATGTCGCCGTCGTTGGATCGGTCTCTCCGGGGAAGATCGGTCGGGTGCTGATCGACCAGCTCCTCGATGGGGGCTTCTCCAACGTGCACGCGGTCAATCCGAAGGGGATCGGAGACCTCGATGTCCGCTCCGTGCCGGCGGCGACCTCCCTACGTGCCCTGGCCGAGCGGGGTGTGCAGGTGGATCTGGCCGTGGTCGCCAGTCCGGCACCGACGGTCGTCGAGGTTCTGACCGACGCCGCGGAGGCCGGCGTGAAGGTCGCGATCGTCATCACCGCCGGGTTCTCCGAATCGGGAGACGACTCGGCGGAGCGGGCCGTCCTGGATGCGGCAACGCGGTCGGGCGTTCGCGTCGTCGGACCGAATTGCGCCGGAGTTGTCAATACGAGATGGAGCTTGTTTCCGACGCTTGAGACGCGACCCCCGGCCGGCGAGGTCGCCTTCCTCACGCAGAGCGGCGCCCTCGGCGGTGCCGTCCTCTCGTGGGCGCAAGCCCAGGGGGTCGGCTTTTCCAAGTTCGTCTCGTACGGAAACGGGGCCGATCTGACCGACGTCGACTTCCTTCGGGTTCTGAAGGACGACGGCGAATCGCGCGTCGTCTGCCTGTACGTCGAAACGATCTCGGACGGGCACACGTTCATGCGCGCCGCGGCCGAGCTGGCGGCGGTCAAACCGCTGATCGTGATCAAGGCGGGGCGTTCGCCCTCCGGTCGGCGGGCGACCCTTTCGCACACCGGATCGATGGCCGGAACGGACGCCGTCTACGACGCCGCCCTGAGGCAGTGTGGCGCGATCCGCGTCGACGGGATCGAGGAGATGTTCGACCTCTGCCGCGCGTTCGTCTCGCTTCCGCCGGTCCGCGGCAAGCGCCTGGCGATCGTGACCAACTCGGGCGGGCCGGCCGTCCTCGCGTCCGATCGAGCCGAGGCCTGCGGGCTGGGGGTCCCTCCGCCGAGCTCCGGCCTTCGAGCGCGTCTCGCCCGGCGGCTGAAGCCGTTCTGTAGCGTGGACAACCCGTTCGATCTGACCGTTCAAGGGGGAGAAGACGACTACCGCGATGTGATCCTCGCCGTCGCCGACGAGGTCGATGCCGTTCTCGCGATCGACGTGAACGTTCCCTATCTCGACGCCGCGCCGATCGCCCGGGGCGTCGTCGAAGCGGCCGGTCGGGTCGACGTTCCGGTCGCAGCCGCCTTCCTGGCAGGCAGAACGGTCGAGACGGCCCTTCCGATCCTCGAGGACGGCGGCGTCCCGAACTTCGCGACAGGGGAAAGGGCCGTGGCTGCGATTGCCGCGGTCGCGACCGCTTCGCTCGCGAAGCGATCGCTTACGGCGGAATCGCTTTGCGATTCCGCAGAGGAGGACCTTCTGCAAGCTTCAGGACCTGAGCGGCTGCCGTGGGAGGAGACGCCGATCGAGCCGGAGGTCATGAGCTGGCTCGAGCGGCAAGGGATCCGAGCGATCGAACGAGAGATCGTACGAACGGAAGACGAGGCCGTCGCTGCTGCCGGTCGACTTGGGTTTCCCGTCGTTGCCAAGGTCGTTTCACGAGAGATTCTTCACAAGACGGACGCCGGCGGCGTCGCTCTCGACCTTCGAAGCGAGGTCGCCGTCCGCGCTGCGTTCGCCCGGCTGAAATCGATCGGGGGGGACGGCTTCGAGAGCGTCCTCCTCTCGAAGATGGTCGAGCGGCCTGTCGAGGCGATCGTCGGCCTCTCTCGCGATCCGCAGTTCGGTCCCGTCGTGGCCGTCGGCCTTGGCGGTGTTCACGCCGAGGTGCTCGGCGATCTTGCCCTTCGCGTGGCCCCGATCGGAAGAGCGGAAGCTGCCGAGATGATCGACGGACTCCGCGGGGCGCCGATCCTTCGCGGAGAGCGAGGGAGATCTCGTCTCGACGTCGACGCTCTCGCGGCGGTCGTCGTTCGAGTGTCGGAGCTCGCCGTCCTCTATCCGAATCTCGAGGAACTCGACCTGAATCCGGTTTTCGTCCTCGCCGCAGGCTGTATCGTCGCCGACGCGCGACTGATCCCTTCTTCTCATGCCGCACAAGGAGGAGCACCCGATGCATGATCGTCCGGTTCCACAGCGGGGGCTCGACCGAGTCCGTCCCTACGTCCCCGGAAAGCCGATCGACGAGGTGAAACGAGAACTCGGCTTGGACGACGTCATCAAGCTGGCGTCGAACGAGAATCCCCTCGGCGTCTCCCCGAAGGCGCTCGCGGCAATGCGCGAGGCGATCGAGGGTGCAAATCTTTATCCTGATGCGGCGAACTACGATCTGCGAACGGCGATCGGCGACCACTTCGGCTTTCTCCGAGAGCAGGTCGCGGTCGGAAACGGAGCGGACGACCTGATCCTCCAGCTTTCGATGGCCTACCTCGACGAAGGAGATGAGGTCATCACGAGTCGCTCGTCGTTCCCGATCTACGACGTCTACACCCACGTGATGCGGTCGACCCTGATCAAGACCCCGCTCGGTCCGGGCTATCGGATCGATCTGGAGGCGATGGCCGACGCGATCGGCGACCGGACGAAACTCGTCTACGTCTGCAATCCGAACAACCCGACCGGGACGATCGTCCTCGCCGATGCGGTCGAGCGGTTCATGGCCCGCGTGCCGAAGGATGTGATCGTCGTCTTCGACGAGGCCTACCGCGAGATGGTCGACGCCGATGGATTCCCCAACACGCTCGCCTACGTTCGAGAGGAGCGGCGAAACGTCCTCGTCCTGCGAACGTGCTCGAAGGTCTACGGGCTCGCCGGGATCCGCCTCGGCTACGGCTTCGCGCATCCGGATCTCGTTTCGACGATGATGCGAATCAAGATGGTCTTCAACGTGAACGTCGCGGCGCAGGCGGCCGGGATCGCCGCTCTGGGCGACGAAGCGTTCCTCCGTCGCTCAATCGAGACCAACCGAGCCGGGCGGGAGTTCTTCCGCGCGGCGCTCGACCGACTCGGCCTCGAGTCGGCCGAAAGCCACACCAACTTCGTCCTCGTGCGAATCGGGCCGAACGCGGAGACGATCCAAAGGTCGCTCCTCGAAGCGGGGATCATCGTCCGCCCGTGCACCGGCTACGATCTTCCCGAGCATCTCCGGATCTCGATCGGAACGCCGGAGCAGAACGAGCGACTCGTTCGGGAACTCGAACGAGTTCTCTCGGGAAGGTAGCCGATGGACGTTGCGCGAGAGATTGGTGGCGGCGTCCGACTCGCTCCGCTTGTCGAGGAGCACGCCGCCGAGGCGCTTCGAGTCTTCAACGAGCACGTGACGTCAGGCTTTGCCGCCTACCCCGAGGAGCCCGTTCCCGAAGCCGTCATCGTCGGGCTGCTTCGGAGTGCGGCGGGCTACCCGGCCTTTGCCGCCGAGGACGCGGAGGGCCGATTCATCGGTTTCGGGCTCCTACGCCCGTATTCGACGGTCTCGGTCTTCGCAGGCACGGCGGTGACGTCAATCTTCCTGTCATCGGCGCATACAGGGCGTGGCGTCGGATCCGCGATTCTTCGGGCACTGCTTGACGAGGCGAAGAACAAGGGGATCACGAAGGTCCTCGCGCACGTCTCGTCGAGGAACCCACGGAGCGTTGAGTTCCACCGGAAGCGCGGATTCGTCGAGTGTGGCCGGTTCCCGGGGGTCGCCTGCAAGTGGGGTCATGCTTTCGACATCCTCTGGATGGTGAAGGACCTTGCGTCAGTCACCGAGGAGGCGGCGTCCGACTAGCTCCGGCGCATTCGGACGATCGGGACGGGCGGGATCTCGGAGAAGGAGTCCGACGAAGGGAGCTTCCACCGCTGCGAGGATCTCGAAGCGCCGTCTCTCCAGAGTCGCCAATCGCGAAGCCACCTCGCGGAAAGGGCCGGAACGGAGCGTGGAATGACGGACCAACTCGCCGTCGTCTCGGACATTCATGGGAACGTCCGAGCGCTTGACGCGGTCGTCGTGGAGATCGAACGACGACGGATCGAAACGATCGTCAATCTCGGCGACTGCTTCTACGGCCCCTTCGATCCGCGACCGGTTGCCGATCGCCTTCTCTCCGAAGGCTGGGCGACCGTCGCCGGGAACGAGGACCGGTGCTTGACTCTGCCACTCGGCCCCGCGACATCGCGGACGGCCCGGTTCACCCGTGAACGGCTGACACTCGCGCACCTCGATTGGCTGAGCAAGCTGCCAGACGTGCGCCGCATCGGCGAGAGGATTGTCGCGTTTCACGGGAGGCCGGACGACAACGCGGCCTACCTGCTCAGTCGATCGGACGGACGGGGAGGGGTCCGTCGAGCGACGAACGAGGAAGTTCGAGCGGCGCTTCGCGGGATTCGCTCCCCACTGATTCTGTGTGGGCACGACCACCTTCCCCGTGTCGTTCGACTCGAGGACGACCGAACGATCGTCAATCCCGGTAGCGTCGGATGCCCGGCCTACACGGAGGATCATCCGGTTCCACACGCGGTCGAGAACCGGACGCCGCACGCGCGGTTCGCCATCGTGACGATCGATGGAGAGTCCGTCCGCGCTGAGTCGATCCGCGTCGACTACGATTGGAATCGCGCGGCGACAGAGGCCAAGGCGAACGGTTTTCCCGACTGGGCTACGTGGATCGCGACAGGGCGCGTGTTCCCTCTCGAACAGACGAGCTAGGTCGATCTGCCTCCGGCCTCTCGACCGCCCGTGACGCGGACCTTCAGCTCGAATTGCGTCCATGCCGAGTCGCGCGGCTCGATCTCCCAGCGGGTCGTCGTCAGCGCCCGCAGGAATCGCTCGTCGTGGCTGACCAGGAGCAAGCCGCCGGGGAACGAGCCGAGCGCCTCCTCGACGCACTCGATCGACGGCAGGTCCATGTGATTCGTCGGCTCGTCCATGATGACCAGGTGCGGTTCGAGCGCGAGATGCCGAGCGAGCATCAGCTTCCGGATCTCGCCCGGGCTCGGAAGAGCACTCTCCAGGAGGCGCTTCGGATCCGATCCGAGGCGGCTGACCCACTGCATCGTGGTCCCGAGCCGGTCGCCCCGAAGCGTTCGGACCTCGGCGAGGATCGCACTCGCCCGCTCGGCCGGGATCTCCTGGGGGATCACGACCACCCGCTCCTCCGGCAGCTCGAGACGCGAGCGGATATGGCGGACCAGCGTGCTCTTGCCGGATCCGTTCGAGCCGACGAGGGCGACGCGATCGGCCGGCTGGACGATCAACTCGGGGAATCGGAGGAATCGGACGTCTCCCAGCGAGAGCCGTCCGGCTCCGAGACGGATCAGGGCGTTGCGAGAGGAGGCACCTCCCTGAAAGGCGATCCCGAGATCGTCGGGTCGCCTAACACGAATCGAGGCTTCCCAATCGGCCGCCTGTCGGATCCGACCTTCGAGCTGTCGGAGGCGCTTTCCGGCTCCGGCGTCGGCGACCCGGGCCATGTCGATCTTGTTCTTCGCGTCGTGATCCTTTCTGGGGATCCCGCGCTTCGACCTTGCGCGGTCGGCCTTTCGCTGATGCTCGCGGCGGATGGTCAGTTCGCGCTCGGCTCGTTCACGGACGCGCCTTGCTTTCGTCTTCTTCTGCCGCGCCCGTTCGCCCTCTTCCTGCAACGCCGCGCGAGCGATCGTGTAGCCGCCTGAGCGCAGGGCGACGGTCGGCGAATCGACGAACAGGCAGTGCCCGCAGAGGTCGTCGAGGAGATCCCGATCGTGGCTGACGAGAAGGCCGACCCCACGGAACGTGTGCAAGGCGTCGACGACCATCCGGCGTGCGCCACGGTCGAGGTGGTTCGTCGGCTCATCGACGGCCAGGAGCTCCGGTGCGAGCCAAAGACTCGTGCCGATTTGGGCGCGCTTCCGCTCCCCGTGACTGAGCGTCCCCCACCGATCGAGCCAGTCGTCCTCGATTCCAAGCGGCCCGCGAATCCGGTAGGCTTCTCCGTCGACCGCGTCGAGAAGGGCCGCGAACTCGGCCATCGGCTCGTCCGTCCTCTGCGGGCAGTAGAGGGCCGACTCCGGGCGATCGAGGGCTCCGGCCTTCGCCTGGAGCTCTCCGCACGCGAGCCGCAGAAGGGTCGTCTTCCCGGTGCCGTTCGCACCGATGACGCCAGTCCAGCCTTCCGAGAGGCCGAACGAGACACCGGCGAGCAACCCGTCGGTCGAGGCGTCGTACGCGAAGCCGACGTCGTGGAACACGATGGAGGCCATGGTCTCTCCTTCCGGTGGAGTCTCCGCCGCGTGAAGAGTGTTACGGCCGGCAGGGTGTTCGAGCGATGTGAGGCGCGAGTACTCCGCACGCGACGCCGAGCTGCAAGGCCGAACCTCGCAGCCAACGATTCCGTTCTGGCGCGGACTACTCCGTCATACGTCGCCTCCGTGATGGACTGGACGGAGTCTACGACCTCGATCGAGGCACCTCAAGTTCGGCGCTACAGCATTCGCCCCATCTTCAGGTACTCGACCCGTTTCTTGAATCCGCACGACTCGGCCGCCTCGGCGACCGCCGGCATCCAGCGCGGCGCTCCCAACTCGACGCGAAGCGTCGGGCTCAACGAGACGACCTTGTGCAGCATCGAGGCGACGACGTACCTTCCGAGATCCGGGGCGGACGGGTCGAGGCGGACCCGGATCGAGTTGACGCCCTTTCCTCGCTTCGACGCGCTGTATCCGAAGCGTCCGATCACCCGGCCACTTGTCGTCTCACGAAGGACGAAGTCCTCTTCCTGACAGCGCTGGACGAGGTTGACAATCGGAATCAGAAGTCGAAGGATCAGAGGCACGCGGAAGCGCCCCTTCTCGATCGGCTCGTAACGCCGCGTCTCCTCCGGCGCGATCCGTTTCTCGAGGCCGAGTCGGGTTCGCCAGTCGGAACGCTTCAACTTGGCGATCGAGTACCCGGCAGGGAGCGAGGGAACCGACGGATCGTCAGGATCCGTCAGAGTGTAGTCGCCGGTTCCGTCGTAGACCTCGAAGCCGAGGCTCTCATAGAGACGTTGCGCCGGGGTATTCCCGTTGATCACGCCGAGCCACGTCTTCGTGGCACCGCGCGTCCGCATCATCTCGAGTGACTTCTCGAGTCCTTCTCGCGCCAATCCGCGACGTCGGAAGTCGGGGAGCACACCGACCGTTCCAACGACCCACGCGCTCGTCGACCCGCGACGCTGAATGAGGGTCAGGCCGACGACCTTCCCGTCTTCGACGGCGACGTACCCTCGGAACATATCGCGCAGTGGCGGGGAGACGAGCGCCGCCAGCCGGAAGAGGGGCCAGAGACGCTGAAACGTGCGAATCGCGTGGGACAGCTCCTCCTGCTCGTCCGTCTGGACGCTCCACTCCGGATTCTCGGGGTACTGGAAGGCTTCGAAGATCATCTCGCCTATCGGGCCGAAGTCTCGCGGTAGCTCGATCGGTCGGAACTCCATGCAGGCCTCCTTGGATGTGTCGGTACGGGAACCGCTCCTCGCCGTTCCGCGGATCAAGGGTAGGTCGCCGTCTGCAACCGGTCGGTTCAGTCGACGTCGGATCGAGGCTCGCCGATCCGCCAGTAGACGCCGTCCTTCCGGTCCATCAGGCCGTAGACGACGAACTCGCGTCGGATCAGCGCCACGTCCGGATGGTGCCGAGCGAGGATCCGGTTCACCTCGGACTGAGGGTACCGACGATCGGGCTCGAACTCCTCGACCAGCCAGCGGAGGACGACCATCCGCTTCTTCCAGCGCGCCGGAAGCCGCTTCAGCCGCTCGCCAACGAGGAAGTTGGCCAGAACCTTCTCCTCCCACGCCGTTCGCTCGATCGACATGGCGCATCCTAACCGATCGCGGTCCTGCTGCGGAGGCTGAAGCGGGCGCGCGGCCGAACCGATGGGGCGCCTCTCGACGCGCAGCGGGGGACGACGACTACGGGCGAGCCGGTGCCCGGCATCGGAACCTCATTCCCTACGCCGACTCTTGGGTTTCCCTGTCCATCTTGCCCTCTTTCGCGAGAGCGGCGCGGTAGGCACGCTCGATCGAATCCGAGAAGGCGACGAGGAGGACCCGCTCGGGACGTTCATTCGTCTCGAGGAAACGTGCGATCTCCTCGACGGCGATCGCCGCCGCGTCCACGATGGGATAGCCGTAGACGCCACAGCTGATTGCGGGGAACGCAATCGATCGAACGTCATACTCGACGGCCAGGGCGAGCGACGCCCGGTAGCAGGAGGCGAGAAGCTCGGGTTCGCCCCGTTCGCCTTCGTGCCAGACCGGACCGACGGTGTGGATCACGTAGCGAGCAGGAAGGTCATGGCCATCGGTGATCCGGGCCTCACCGGTCGGGCAGCGAACGCCCGATCGGACCTCCGGAAGGCCGCGGCACTCCGCGAGGAGGCCGGGCCCGGCGGCTCGATGGATTGCGCCGTCGACTCCGCCTCCGCCGAGCATGCGCTCGTTCGCGGCGTTGACAATTGCGTCGACCTCGAGCGTCGTGATGTCTGCACGCACGATGGCGATCCGTCTCATCGTTCGTCGACCACCTCGTGCGATGATGCCACGGGATCCTCGGGACGCGCAACGGCCTGCCTGGCCGACGGCGCTCGAACCGGGCAAGATGAATCGAGGGAGGCGAAGCGATGCCGATCGAGCCGGTCGTCTACCGAGGCGGAGCCGTCGAGTTGATCGATCAACGGCGGCTCCCGAACGAGCGACGGACTCTCACTATCCGCGACGTCGGCGCATTGGCCGACGCAATCCGTAACATGTCGGTTCGCGGTGCGCCATCGATCGGCGTCGCTGCAGCGTACGGAGTCGTTCTCGGAATGCGCGACACGTCGATCGAGGACGATCCGAACCTGCGCTTTCGGCTCATCCGTGAGCTTCTCGCGGGAACGAGGCCGACGGCTGTCAATCTGGCCTGGGCGCTCGATCGGATGGAACGCGCGCTCGAGCGTCACGCGGAGGAGCCGCAGGCCGATCTGGTCGAGGCGCTGGTCGTGGAGGCAAAGCGTCTCCACGCGGAGGAACGGGCCTCGAACCGTCGGATCGGCGAGCTCGGTGCCGCGCTGGTTCCCGCGGGGGGAACGGTTCTGACGCACTGCAACACCGGAGCACTCGCCACCGCCGGATATGGAACGGCTCTCGGGATCGTTCGTGCAGCGTGGATGCTCGGCAGGCTCGCGAAGGTCTTCGTCGACGAAACGCGACCTCGCCTCCAGGGAGCGAGGTTGACCGCGTGGGAACTTGCGGAAGAGAAGATCCCCTACCGAATCATCGCGGACTCCGCCGCCGCCGCACTGATGGCGAGCGGTCAGGTCGACCTCGTTCTCGTCGGTGCCGATCGGATTGCGCGAAACGGAGACGTCGCAAACAAGATCGGCACCTACTCCCTCGCCGTCCTTTCCAAGCATCACGGGATCCCCTTCTACTCCGCCGCTCCGATTTCCACGATCGACCCGACGTGCCCGGACGGAGGATCGATTCCGATCGAGGAGCGCTCGGCCGACGAGGTGCGGATCCTCGGGGAAACCTCGGTCACTCCGCGAAACGCGCCGGTCTGGAATCCGGCGTTTGACGTCACTCCGCACGCTCTCGTCTCCGGAATCGTCACGGAGCGAGGAGTCTTGGTCGAGCCGTACGAGGAAGCGATCGCCGATGCGCTCGGCCGCTGAGATCATCGAGACCGCACGCCGGATGCTGGCTCTCGATTTGGTGACCGGAACCTTCGGGAACGTGAGCTGTCGATCGGAACGGGGGCTGCTCATCACACCCTCCGGTCTCGACTACGCGGTGATGCGTCCAGAGGACCTCGTTCTCCTCAGCCCAAGGGGACACCGGATCGAAGGCGAGCGAGCGCCCTCGTCGGAGTTCCGATTGCACGTCGTCATCTACCGCAAGCTTCACAACGTTCGAGCGATCGTGCACACCCACAGTCGCTGTGCGGTCGGGTTCGCGGTCGGCGCAGACAGTCTTCGGACCTCCGAAAGCGATGTCTTGGCCGGCCCGATCCCTGTCGCGCCGTTTCGTCCGGCCGGGACGCAGGCTCTCGCGGACGGTGCGGCGGACCTGCTTGTGGCAACGGACGCGAATGCGGTGATCCTGAGGAATCACGGAGTGGTCGGTCTCGGGCGGAACCTCTCCGAAGCGCTCCGGGTTTGCGTGGAGGTCGAAGAGGCGGCTGCGGGCGCTCTTCCTTCGTCCGAGTGCGGCTACGCCTGACAGATCGGACAGACGTAACAGGATCCGCCGAGGTACTGGACCTTCTCGATCGGCGCTCCGCAGCGCGGGCACGGGGTGCCTTTGGACCGTCGATCGAGAAGCGGGACATACCGGCCGGGACTCCCATGAAGGTCGACCTCGGTGTCCCGGCCACCAAGCTCGATCGCGCGTTCGAGGATCTCTCGCATGGCGCGGAACAGCGCCGCTCGCCGGTCGAGGTCGAGGTCGGCGACCGTGCGCTTCGGACTGAGTTCGGCTCGGAACAAGATGTCTTGTAGATACCCGTTCCCGATTCCGCAGATGTTCGCCTCGTGCGTCAGAAAGGCCTTCACCGGCTTGTTCACGGATTCGAGGTACGCGTCGACGAGGTGGTTCCACCGCTCGAGGGTGAGGTCGTCGTCGATCGGTGACGGGCCGAGGGTCCCCGCGTACGGATGTGCATCGACTTCATCTTGTGACAGGGCACCGACGAAGCCCCACATCTGAATCGAGAGGGTCAGGCAGGAACCGTCCTCGAACGTGAAGGTCATGTGTCGCTTCTTCGGCAGATCCGATTCCGAAGCGTGTTCGAGCAGCCTCCCGCCGAACTCGCCGATCAGGAGAATCTCGTCGTTCTCGAGCCGGGTGAAGATCCACTTCCCCTTCGATGTGACGGACACGATCCGGTGCCCGGAGAGGCGGGCCGAGAACTCCTCCGACGGCTCGGGCGTCACGAAGAGGAATCTCGGACGCTGCAAAGCAACCTGCACGTTGGAGAAGGTGCGCCCGAGGAGGGTCCGCTGCATCTGCCGCGCGATCGTGACCGCTTCGGGAAGCTCGATCATTGCTCGTCCAGAAAGAGGATGAGGCCGGGCCAGGTTCTCGGAAGCTCCCGCTGCCACGTCCCCAGAACGGCCTTCGGGTCCTCGTCGGGGTCGACGACCCTCAATCCCGCTCTCCGCGCACCGTCGCGCATGTGCCCAAGTAGCTCGCTGGAAGCACACGCACCGAGGTCCGGGCACGCTGCGCACGTGGCGTGCCTCCGTTCGACGGAGCAGGCTCGCAAAGCGCAATCGTCCCGACCGCCGCCCCGACGGCACCCGGCGCACTCGGCGACATCGACGATTGTGTCCAGGTCGCGGGAGAACGTCGCGTAGTCCGTCTCGGGCGGCACCCACTCCGAGGCCCCGTGAGCGCCGAGGACCTCGCTCAAGCGTCTCGCCAGCTCCCGGATCGCTCCGTTTCCGACTGCGCAGCTTCCGCACCAGATGCCGCACCCACCGACTTGGTCCTTCACATTCTCGTACGCCTCTCGCCCCATCGTTCCCCCTTCCTCGCTTCAGCCCCGGCGAACGATCATCCCGACCGCCGGGTGCATCCCGAAGCGGGCGTAGAACGGTTGAATCTTCGGATCGCAGGTCAGATCGACACACGGAATCGACGCGAGCCTTTCGAGCATCCGACGCACCAGCTCCGTTCCGATTCCCCGCTTCTGATACTCGGGCAGAACCTCGAGAAGCGGGATGAACGCCGCCTGGACCCCGTCGGAGAGGGCGGTAACGAAGCCGATTACGCGATCGTCGTCGATCGCGATCACGACGTGATCGCTCCCTTCGAGAATCCTCAGATGCTCTTCCGGAGTCCGCGGGGTTCGCCAGCCGACGAAGAACCCGCAAAGGGCCTCAGAGGTGATGCCGCCCACGGAATCGGTGTACCGGATCATCAGATCTCCTTTCCGTTCTGTCGTCTTGCCGACCAGTCCAGGATCTGACGTCGGTCGACGTCGACATCCTGACGCAGCCCATCGAAGCAATCGGCGACCGAGATGGTGAAACACCGAAAGCGAACACTCGCCGACCATGAGGACGGCGTCAGAGATTGAACGTAGGCGGCCGCTTCATCCATCGTTGCGTGAAGGTCGGCGAGAAGGCCTCCGCGGTCCTCCGCCGAGTACCGGCGAACGGATTCGTCATTCACGTGTCGGAACTCCTCGTCAACATCGCCGAGATACGCCGGGGGGTTCCCGCGAAGGATCTCCTCACATCCGACGACCGTCGACAGGTTCCACCCGATCAGATGCGCAACCACATCGCGTGGAGACCATCCGTCCATCCTTCTCCGGAAGAGATCGTCAGGCAGCCCCTCGATCGTTTCGACGAAGCGTTCGGCGGCGACGGTCAGCCGTTTCAGGGCGAGCGCTCGATCGTCCATGCAATCCTCGGAGAGCCGTTCACCCTACGGGGCGAGCACCCGACCGACGAACAGGATGCTGCCGGTCGGTCGGTCTCGGATGACGAACAAGAACGGGCGATCGACGGTGAGCACGATCGGTTCGGCTGGCACTCCCATGGCGCGGAAGACGACCGCAGTCGCCGCGGCCGCTTCGGTCCCCGCTTCATCGACGGAGACGAACGCCTTGTGCAGAACATCCGAGATCGAGAGGTCCCGCGCTCCGGTGATGCCCGAGAAGTCGGCTCGTTCCCCGTCGAACGCGTCGATCATCCCCAGCTTCTGTAGCGGCGGAGCAAGCGACGCGGCGTACTCGAACTCCAACCGGGGCAGCCCGAGCGCGACGCGCTTCGCGGAGAAAGATCCGGCGATCCGCTCGAAGGTCTCCACCGAGAGCGAGGCGTCGAACGTCTCGAACGCGCCGCGATCGGGGACGAGGACGACCATCGCCAGCTGGTTTCCGTTGTAGGGGAGCTCGACGGCGACACCGTCGTCCCACGATCCGTACAGCATGGACTCGGTCAGGTGCATCATCTCCGCATCGACCGTCTCCCCGTTCAGCAGAGTGAATGGCTCGACCGCCGTCTCGCCCGGATCGAACGGGTGCAGCCAAGGCGCGTTGAAGTAGATGGCGTTCGTGAGGACGAGGCGAGTCGCCCGCTCGATCGCGCCCTCCGGAATGAGATTCCCGATCCTGGCTTCCGTCTCTTCGCTCACCCAATCGTTGATCGTCCGCCGTGCGCTCTCAGGGTCGACCTCGTAGTCCAGCTCTCTGACCTCGGCGCCGTACGCCTCGGTCACCGTCTCGAGGAACGTCTCGACCAGCGAGTAGCCAAGCTGCGGCCAGATCGCGTTCACGACGTGAAGGTCGAATCCCTCTCCCTCGAAGCCTTCGGGGAGGGTTCCCCGCGCGTTGAGCGTTTCATCCAGAGTGCGAAAGGCCTCGTGCGCTCCCTCGCCGTCGACGTCGAGATGAAGGACGCGCGCCATCTGTGTCGCCGTGGTTCCCCGAGCCCCGGTGAGCGTCATCCCCAAGGCGGCCGAGACGCTGTACGGAGAGAGGAAGAGGTTTCCATCCTCGTCGCGAAGCTCGTGATACAGGTCGAAGGCGAACGCCGAGTTCGATGCCACAAGTGAAAGCGCGGGCGCGCCATTCAGCACAGGCTCCGTCTCTACGCTCGCATCCGTCGTGGGCGCAGCCGTCTCCTGCGACTCTTCGTCCTCGCAACCGACGGCGAGAAGAAGACCCAGAACGAGCCCCAGGCTCAACACGACTCGAATCACTGCGCGACTCCGTCGAATCATCTCGCTCACCTCGCTTCAGCCTAGCGGATCGGAAGACGGAAGAGTAGGCTCCGCCGAGGGCAGAGACCGTCCGAATCGGTCGTGCCGAGGCTAGAGCGGTTTCCGGAAGTAGATTCGAGCGTGCCCGGGCGCGTAGTCGGGAAGCTCGGCGAACGGTTCGTATCCCAGGCGTCTGTAGAGGCCGGGGGCCTGAAAGCCGAGCGTATCGACGTGTGCGTGTGAGCACCCGCGTGCTCGACCGAGATCCTCGATTGCCACCATCAATCGGCGGCCGAGACCGCGGCCCCGATCCTGTTCGCGAACCCAGAGGAGCTTCACCGAGAGCCACGTCCAGTTGACGCTTCCGCTCACGCCCCCGACGAGCGTTCCCTCCTCGTCCTCCGCGAAGATGGCGACCGGATGGAACCCCGGATCCCCGACAGCGGCGCCGGCATCCTCCGAGATTCCTCGCGCAAGCCGCTCGACCTCCTCACGTGAAGGGTCATCCTTCTCGATCAATCGTATGGTCGACATGAGCAGGATTGTCGAAGCGGCGCAATCCTCTGACAACTCAACCCGAGCGGATACGCGTCCATGCTCGCCGTCAGCTCTGAGCGAAGCGTTACTCGGCCGTCGGCCCTGTCGACCGAGCGTTCACCCGGATGGCGTAATCTGGTGTCCCTTTACAGATGGGGGCTCGGCTGAGTCGGCCGACCCCAACTCCGCGGGCGTCTACCCGTCCGAGTCGATCTGATAGAGAGGCGGAACCCGAGCGATCCGCTCGAGTTCCGCCCGATCTCACTGAGGATCCGGAGCTACGGGGTCCTTACTACTGCCAATCCGGAATCCGCAGGTGCGAGAAGCAGTCCGGGAGGCATAGACCGCTGTAGCCGAGGTCGTACGCCATCTGCCAGAGGGCGACCATCTGCGTTACCGCATCGCCCATGGCCGGAACAAGGAAGAACTTGATGTCGCGAGCATCGCGCTGGATCTGCCTATCACCTTCGTCCCACTCGTCCCACAGGTCGACGTCGTACTTGATATCCGACTTCGATCGGTACGTCTTGTGGAACTCGTGGTAGTACGCGGCGTCATCACCGGTCACGTAGGCCAGGCGGACAATCGCGTCCTGGATATCGTCCGGGATCGCCGGCCACTGGTCGCGACAATCATAGAACCCATCGTCAAAACCATCCTCGGTATCCCCCCCGTCGGGACACTCGGGGCAGCAGGAATCGCACGGTGGGCATTCGGGGCAGCACGAGTCGCATGCCGGAACCGGTGGGCAGCACGAATTGCATGCGGGGCAGTCTGGAGACAACGTCTCGCAGCAGTCCTCAATCACGGTGACGCTGGCGCCGGCGGCAGCGTTCGCGATGATGTCGACCGACGCCGTCGCAATCGCGTTCGCATCGGCCGCCGCCACTGCCCAGGCTTCCGCGGAAGCCGAGGCCTGGGCCAACGCCAGTACGGCCACTTCCGCGTACGTGAATGCCTGTGCAATCGCATCGGCGTAGGAGACGGCGAGAGACCACGTGCTCGTCTCGACGCCTACGGAGACGGCCGTCGTCGCCCAGGCCCTTGCCTGAGCCCACGCCAGTGCGTGTGCGACAGCCAGCGCGTCGCTGCCCGTCGACTGGGCCCACGCGTCCGCCCACGCAGACGCTCTTGCGCCGCTTGATGCGTAGGCCTCCGCCTCCGCGTACGCGTCAGCAACGGAAAGAGCGAAGGAGACGGCGGTCGCTTCGGCATCCGCCATAGCTACAGCGAGTGCGTCAGCGTAGGCCAGGGCCTGGGCGTGCGCCTCCGCCGCGGCCACTGCTGCCGCGGCCGCCGTTGCGTCCGCTTGGGCGCTCGCTTCCAGGATCGCCGAGACCGAGGCTGAAGCCCATGCTGTTACGTTGGCGCACGGTGCCGACGCACTTGCCAGAGCGAAGGCATCGGCCTGTGCGATGGCTCGTGCGTGGGCCGCCGCGGCCGCAGTCGCTTGAGCGTATGCGTACGCCTTGGCGTCGGCGGCCACGCTCACGTAGGTCAAGGCATCCGCGTACGCCGCAGAGACTGCCGTCGCCTTGGCCATCGCCGTCGAAAGCGACCATGCGAGGGAAAAGGCGTGGGCTTGGGCAGCCGCCCACGAGACGCGCGAGGCATGCCGTGAAGCCCAGGCGATGTCGTGCGCGGAGGCGACTCCGATCTTGTGGTCCTCGACCTCGCCTCGAGCGAATTGCCCGCTTCCGTCCCATCCGCCGATCGCCGCGTACCTGCTCTCGGAGATCGGTGCATCGGAGAGGACAAGGCGCAGCCATCGCGGCTCTCCGATCGAGGCGATCCAGTCCGTCCCGACTTGCAGCGGTACGGAGATCTGGCGGGTCTCTCCGGGTCGGAGGTCGATCGCCCGATTCACGAGGATCCACTCGGCAGCGGCCACGGTGTTTCGCCACTCGCCATCACGATTGATGTCGTAGACGGCGTTCAGGTAGCGCATTCGCTCCGGCGCCTCGGCGGATGAGGTAATGCGGATCGAGAACCCCAGCGAACCGTCCGAGAGGAGAGAAACGGCCAGTCCGTCGTCGAGATCGTCATCGACGAGGTTTGCCGTCCCGTCCGGGTCGTCTGTGTCCGTCGCGCCCTTCTCCAACGAGGTGAGCCTCGGGTCGCCGAGCGCCTCGTCCCCACACGCCAGGACGTGGGCGCCGGGCTCCCCGGCAATCCGGCTGTTCGCCGTGTCAAACCGAGTCGGGAAACGTCCGAGCACATCGAGAGAGGGATCACTCGCATACCCGCAGAGATCCCCATCCGGCGCGTCGCCGTAGTCACCGACCGATGTGATCGAGACGACGTCGAATGTCTCCGTGACGAGTTCCACACTGTCGACCAGCACGCGCACACGCCACGTCCCGGGGCGGGAGCGAACGGCCGCGTCAGACAGCTCCAGGCTCTGGGTCAATGGATAGACGGGGTACTCGCCCCCTCCTTCGTTGATGCTGATCGGCCCGTCCACGCGATGAAGCTCCCCGCTCGGGGCGATCCACTCCCAGTGAACGGAGTGCGCCCCGCGAACGTCCGACAGGAGCGCCCACACGTACGCCGATCCGGCTCCAGCTTGAAACTCGGTCACCCGCTGGTAAGGCGGCAAAGACAGACACATGGCGCTGTCGAGAACGCCTTGACCGAGGGCGATGGTCGAGACCGACACCGCGACGACGATCAGCACGAACCATCCCAGTCTCCGTTTCAAACACGATCCCATCCGAGATACCTCCCTTGCGAGCCACAGTTGGAATGGACGACTCCACCCCGGCGAAGCCTAGCATAGCCTCTGGTTTCCGGTCAACACTGACCCTCTCGTCATATTTCCGGCACAGATCCACACGGAATGAGATGCAAGAAGGGCCGAAAGGAGAGCCCGGCGCAGGGAGCCGGACCTCGACGGATCCGTCATGGGCCCCGGCAGATCCGCGCAATCGCCTTCGAAGCGAGAGACTCGCCCCGCAGGCCTTCGGCGTATACTCCCGCCCGTGGAGGGATCCGGTTGAGTCTCGCGATCTTGTTCGCCATCGCATCGGGAGGAACGTGGGCGATCGGAATGACGGTCGCCAAGCCGATTCTTCGCCACATTGACGTTCTGACGTACATCCTCGGGCGGTGGGCTCTCGTCGCCCCTCTGGCGCTCCTCTACGCCGTCGCGAGCGGGACGCTCGCTTTCCCGAGTGGATACGCCATCGGGATGGCGGCGCTCGCCGGATTCATCGACTCGACCCTCGGCGGGCTCTTCTACCTTCTTGCGATGGAGCGCGCTCCGGCCTATCGAACCGCAACCCTCGCCAGTACCGCCCCGCTCTGGGGAGTCTCGGCGGCCATTCTCCTTCTTGGAGAACCGCTTCGCTGGCAGGTCCTGGTCGCCGCGGTTCTGGCAGTGAGCGGTGCCTACGTCCTTGCCGGTCATCGCATGACGTTCCGGGATCACGCGCTCGGTTCAATTCTCGGACTGCTCGCCGGTCTCTTCTGGGGGTTTGCCGAGACGATTCCGTCGAAGCTCGCCCTCGAAGCGGGCCTCTCCCCGGCGACGCTTCTGTTCGTCTTCTCGACGGCCAGCGTCGTCTCGATGGCCGTGATGACGCCGTTCCTTCGCCACCGCTTCCCGATCCGGGTCGATCGGGTCGGCGTCGGATTGACGATTCTGGCCGGTGTCGGAGGCGCCTTCTTCGGTTGGCTGTTCTGGCTGTCGGCCCTCCGGCTCGCCCCCGCCAGTTTGATCTCGCCGTTGCGAGGGTCGACGCTCGTCTTCGCGCTCGTCTACTCAATCCTCTTCTTGCACGAGCGCCCGAATCGTTCGGCGTGGATCGGGGTTGCCCTGGTCGGCGCCGCCGTCACGCTCGTCTCGACGGCCGCCTGAGCAAACGGTCCGGGATCACTTCCGCCGAGCGATCCGGACGCCGAGATCAAAGGCCTCGCGAAGCCGGTCGGGCGTCTCCGCGATCGGTACATCTCGTCCGGCCTCGGCATCGTATGTTTGGCAGAGGATCGCATGTGCCCGACTTCCGGCGAACCCGGTGATTCGCTCGAGCCACTCGACCATCGAGCCGTAGTAGTGGCGGTAGCCGACCAGGAGCACGAAGTCCTTGTCGGGGAACGACCGACCGTCCCCTACAACGGCCTCGAGCCGATCGAAGAGCGTCTTCAACTGCGAAGTCATGTAGCCCCAGAACATCGGCGTCGCGAGGACGATGACATCGGCCTCCCGCAGAACCGGGTAGACGGCCTGCATGTCGTCGTCGATGACGCACCCGCCGCCTGCCGCGCACTTCATGCATGCCCGGCAGTGGGCGATCTCCATGTCGATCGACCGGAAGTGTGTAACTCTGTGCTCTGTCTCGCCTCCCAAGCCGCGGACGAAGTGCTCCGCGAGCGTGTCCGTGTCGCCTCCGATCCGTGCGCTTCCGTGCAAGACCATCACGTTCATCGATCCGCCGCCTCCTTCGTCGCTGCCGGCATCCTGACCGTCCGATCGTATTCGATCGATCGTCTCGCAAACGTCGTCGAAGCATCGGCTCGCCCTCACGTCGCAGCGACCGGGCGGGACGACCGGAGCCTCGCCGCATCTTGAATCGCTCCCATCCTCCACGCTAGGCTGAGCGCTACGGACGATACCCGAGAAGGAGCCGCTTGAGCGCGAGACGGACGTATTGCCGCCGTTGTCTGCTTCCGGCCGGGAAGTTCAACGTCTCACTCGACGAAACCGGCCTGTGCAACTACTGCCGGTACTGGGACGAGACCAAGGACTCGATCCTTGACTTCGAACGGAACCGCCCACTCCTCGCCGACCGCATCGGCCGATACCGCGGGCGCCTGCACTATGACGCCGCCGTCGGGATGAGCGGAGGCAAGGACAGCACCTACGTGCTCCATCGGCTCACATCCGCCCACGATGCGAACGTATTGTCCATTACATTCGACAACGGGTTCCTGACCGACTACGCCTGGAAGAACATCGGCGCAATCTGCCGGGCGACCGGCAGCGATCATTTCGTCTACAAGCCGGACTGGGACGTCTACCGCGTCTTCTACCGCGCGGCCGTCGCCAGGTTCGGCGATCCCTGCCTTGCCTGCTCGGTCGGCGGATACATCCTTTCCGTTCGCGGTTGCCGCGACTTGCGAATCCCGTTCTTCGTGCACGGGCGGTCACCGATGCAGATGTTGCGACACTGGTACCCCGGAACGCGCGACCTCGGAGTCGGGATCCTCCGGAGCAACCTGCAGCCGTACAATCCCGAGGCACTCCTCTCGCGGTACCGATCCCTCATTCGACGGATGCGTCTGCTGCTGATCTATCTGATCCCGAATCCGCGCACTCGCGGTCGGATTCTGCGAGAGCTCTTCGGAAGCTGGATTCGAACAGGCGACGTCGTTCCCGAGTTCCTCGGGTTCTTCCTGTTCGAACCGTACGACGAGGTCGCGATCGTCGAGCATCTCGAGTCGCTCGACGTCGGCTATCAGCGCCCGGAGAACCACGCCATCCTCGGCCACGGCGACTGCTTGATCCACGACGCGGCGGCCTTTCTCTACGAGCGTCACCACGGCGTGAGTCGCGTCCTTCCCGACGTTGCGGCGATGCTTCGCCAAGGTTCGATCGACCAGGATCAGGCGCGCGGAATCCTGAAGGCGAACCGCCCGTCCGAGGAGGCCGTCGAGGTCTCCGTCGGGCATCTGCTCGACCGGCTCGAGATGTCCCGCGGGACGTTCGAGCGGATCGTCGACCGCCTGACCCGCAAGCGCGGGAGGATGCCCTCCGGCTGACATCCGAAGGAGAAGACGATGCTCAGAGTTTGGCTTCTCGGATTGACGGCGGCACTCGCCGCGTACCTCCTCCTCTGGCCGGTGCCGATCGACCCCGCGCCGTGGACCCCGCCGGAGGCGCCGGACCTGGTCGGAGAATACGAGGTAAACGATGCGCTGAAAGGGACCGAACGGCTGTCGATCGGTCCTGCACCGGAGTCGGTCGTCGTCGGCCCGTCGGGCGGGATCGTCTGCGGCCTCGAGGACGGCTCCATCGTTCGATGGTCGAACGGGACGGTGGAATCACTGGTTCGAATCGACGGTCGACCGCTCGGGATGGGATTCGACGCGAGCGGGAACCTCATCGTCTGCGACCTCTACGGCCGACTCCTCTCGATCTCCGCGGCCGGCGAGGTGCATGAGCTGGTGACCGCGATCGCCGATCGCCCGCTCGGCCTCGTCAACGACCTCGACATCGACGACGCCGGAACGATCTACTTCAGCGAATCCTCGACTGAGACGACGGACACAATTCTCGACCTGCTCGAGCATCGCGGCAACGGGCGCCTCCTCGCCTACGATCCGGCGTCGGGCGAGACGCACGTTCTGCTCGACGGGCTCTACTACGCCAACGGGGTCGCAGTGAGCGACGACGGCGAGTTCGTCCTCGTCGTCGAGACGAACGAGTATCGTGTGCGACGTCTCTGGCTCTCGGGGCCTCGGGAAGGAGAGAGCGAGGTTCTCATCGACAACCTTCCCGGATTCCCGGATGGCATCTCGTGCGACGACGACGGAGTCTTCTGGCTCGCGCTGATGAACCCGCGCAACGGGTTCATCGATTGGGCTCTCGAACGCCCCTGGATTCGGAGGGTCGCCGCCCGGCTCCCGCTCGCTTGGTTCGCCGGCGCGGCCCCGCGATACGGCTTCGTCCTCGGCCTCGACGGCGACGGACGCGTGATCCACAACCTGCAGGATCCCTCGGGCAAGAGCTACGCCGGGATCTCCTGCGTCGTCCATCACGATGGAGTTCTCTACTTCGGCAGCCTGCTCGAAGACGCAGTCGGTCGACTCGCAATCTGAATGCGGCACCCGGCAACACGGCTCCTCGACGTTTCCCCGGTCTTGATCTCGGCCGCCTCTCACGATATAGTTTTCGGCCTAATAGTTAGTGCGCATATCATTAGAGGGCGAAACAATGCACAAGAGACCGAAACGAGCGGAGGAACTGAGCGTCGGGCAGCTGCTGTCGCAAGTCTGCCGAATGACCGGTCACCACCTGAGAACGCACATGGAGCGAATCGGCCTGCATCGGGGGCAAGGGTTCGCGCTCGTCCATCTCTGGCACCACGACGGGATTCCGCAGCGGGAGCTCGGACGTGCGATGCACATCCGCCCGGCGTCGGTCTCGAACATGTTGCGCCGGATGGAGCGTGACGGCTGGATCATGCGAGAGCGCGACGCGGCGGATCATCGCGTCGTCCGCGTCCATCTGACCCGAAAGGCGAAGGACTTCCGCAGGGAAGCCGGAGCGACCTTCCGCAAGATGGAAGATGAGCTCGCGGATGTCTATACGGAAGATGAACAGGCGACCCTTCGACGTTTGTTGCTGAAACTGCACGATCACTTCGCTCCGGAAGCGGCAGGCAAGGCGCATCCTCCGTTCTTCGGCGGCCTCGACGAGGAGGAATCCGCGTGAGGTCGATCGGTCGGCTTCTTCATTTCCTTCGACCGTACCGCGTGCAGGCGATCATCGCCCTCGCACTCCTTCTGGGAATGGTCGTGAGCGATCTTCTGATCCCGCGACTGACGCAGCGAATCATCGACGTCGGCATCGCAAACCGCGACCTCGGCGTCGTCCTTACGACCTCGCTCTTGATGCTCGCTGCGGCGATTCTCGCCGCGATCTTTGCCCTCGGGAACAACTACTTCTCCGTCCGGGTCGCTCAATCGTTCGCCCACGACATCCGAAGCGCCCTTGTCCGTAAGGTCCAGTCGTTCTCGTTCGGAAACCTCGACGAGCTTCGAACCGGCAACCTGATCACGCGGTCGACGAGCGATGTCCACATGGTCCAGATGATCGTGATGATGTCGCTTCGCATCCTGACGCGAGCGCCGATCTGGGTGATCGGGGCGATCGCGATGCTCGTCCTTACGAGTCCGCGTCTCGCGCTGATGGTCGCTGCCTTCTTCCCGGTGATCGGCGTCTTCGTCGTTTGGTTCGCGCGAAAGGCGCAGCCGATGTTCGCGTGGGTCCAGGAGAAACTCGACCGACTGAACACGGTGCTTCAAGAGAACCTGGCCGGCGTTCGTGTCGTCAAGGCGTTCGTTCGAGAGCAGCACGAAATCCGGCGATTCGACGACGCGAACGTCGAACTGATGGAAAAGAACATCCGGATCATGCGTCTTGTTGCGCTGCTCCTTCCGTTGATGACGGTGATCCTGAATCTCGCGGTTGCAGGAGCGATCTGGATCGGTGGGTCGGCAACCCTTGCCGGAGAGATGACGGTCGGCCAAGTCGTTGCCGCGATCAATTACCTCTCGTTCGCGATGTTCCCGCTGATGATGCTCGCGGGGATGCTCGGCCCGATTGCGGCGGCCAACGCGTCGGCTAAGCGGATCCTCGAGATCCTCGACGCCGAGCCGAGCGTTTCCGAGCGTGCCGGGGCGCGCGATCTGACCGATCCTCGAGGCCAGATCGAGTTCGAGAACGTTTCGTTTGCCTACGGAAGGGACGGCGGAGAGCGCGTCCTCTGTGACGTGAGTTTCGTTGCCGAACCGGGTGAGACGGTTGCCATCCTGGGGGCGACCGGCTCCGGGAAATCGACCCTCATTCACCTCATCCCGCGCTTCTACGACGTCAGCAGCGGTCGCGTGACCTTCGACGGGATCGACGTTCGCGATCTTCGTCTGCACTCGCTTCGCGGGAACATCGGAGTTGCGCTCCAGGAAGCGGTCCTCTTCGGCGGGACGATTCGAGAGAACATCACCTACGGACGCTCAGACGCAACGGAAGACGAGGTCCGTGCGGCGGCCGCGGCGGCTCAGGCGGCCGAGTTCATCGGGGGGTTCGACAACGGGTACGACACGATGGTCGGGCAGCGCGGCGTGACCCTGTCCGGAGGGCAACGGCAGCGAATCGCTATCGCGCGAGCCCTTCTGGTCAAGCCGAAGGTGCTCATCCTTGACGTTTCGACGAGCGCCGTCGACATCGAGACCGAAGTGCGGTTGCAGGATGCGCTCGATCGACTGATCGCCGAGTCGCAGCATCGGACGACCCGCTTCATCGTCGCCCAGCGGATCTCGACCGTCCTTCTCGCGGACAAGATCCTCGTCCTCGACAGGGGGCGAATCGAGTCGTGCGGCACGCACGACGACCTTCTCGAGCGAAGTCCGATCTACCGTGAGATCTACGATTCTCAGCTCGGTCCGGGAAGCGAACGACTCGGAGGGGCACGATGACGCAAGATCGTGGACATGCGCCCCCTTCGAAGGCGATTGAACGTTCCCGCATGTTTCGCCCGGGACGGGGAGGACCGATGCACGGCGCCGAGCGTCCGAACGACGCTCGCGGGGCGCTACGGCGGCTCCTCCAGTACATGGTCCCTTTCCGGTCGGCGATCGTGCTGGTCTTCGTTCTCGCGACCCTCGGGACGGCGATGGGCCTCGCCGGGCCGTACCTGATGGGACAGGCAATCGACAAGATTGCCGGCCGAGAGCCGATGAACGCGCTGCTGCGGATCCTCGGTCTCATGCTCGGCTCGTACGTGATCGCGTGGATCGCCAATGCGGGACAGGGAGTCATGATCGCAACCATCGCGCAGCGCGCGATGCGCGTCCTCCGAGGAGACCTGTTCGAGCAACTTCAGCGCCTGAGTCTTCGCTTCCATGACAGCCGCCGCTCCGGAGAGACGATGAGCCGGTTGACCAACGACATCGACGCGATCAGCCGGGTGCTGAGCCAGAACGTGACCCAGCTCTTCTCCGGCCTGCTGACGATGATCGGGATCCTCGTCGTGATGTTCGTCCTCAGCCCCTGGCTCGCGCTGGCGTCGATGGTCGTCCTTCCGATGATGTTCGGACTCGTCATCCTCGTTGGGAAGAAGACCCGCTCTGCCTTCCGGGCATACCAGGCGAATCTCGGAATCCTCAACGGAACCCTCGAGGAGACCTACAGCGGGCAGCGAGTCGTGATGGCCTTCGGCCAGGAGGAACGCATTCTGGAGAGGTTCGACGAGCACAATGCCACGGTACGGAAGCTCGGGATTCACGCGATGACCTACGCGCTGTTCATCATGCCGATGATGGGCATCTTGTCGAATATGAACGTCGCGGTGGTCGCCGGGATCGGCGGTTGGCTGACCGTCCGTGGGGTCGCGACGATCGGCCTGATCGCCACGTTCATCACGTACTCCCGGCGATTCGCCGAACCGCTCAGGCAGCTCGGCGGCCTCTACAACCAGGTCCAGCAATCGCTCGCCGGCGCAGAGCGGATCTTCGAGGTTCTCGACGAGACGGCCGACCTCCAGGATCATGCCGACGCCGTCGACCTGGAACGGATCGAGGGGGCTGTCGAAATGGACGACGTCACGTTCGCCTATGTCCCCGGCGTACCTGTACTGGAGAATGTCGATCT
>Ga0180431_10001406_pt1 | contig 33711 bp, 25 predicted proteins | sample SS_ome_11_FD_132459 | JGI IMG/M metagenome (GOLD analysis project Ga0180431, IMG submission 132459) | Hypersaline lake sediment archaeal communities from the Salton Sea, California, USA - SS_1_MS_1 metaG | ecosystem: Environmental > Aquatic > Non-marine Saline and Alkaline > Hypersaline >... | reverse complement strand
TTTTGCTATTGTAACTAATTTATTCATGTGTCACTACCACCGGGTAAAGCCCGCGCTCAGCCGCGGGGTATCGCATATCGAAATTGAAATCCATAAGATTTTTCACAATAGTCACTATACCAAAATACCTTTAGTTGCTATAGTACGCAACTCATAACTGGACCAAGAATTGACTTTGGTAATGGATTGAATACGATGTTTGTGTTTTTTTTGTTCAAACTTGAAGGACGGCATAGAAAATGACAGTATCGTCCAGGCGACCAGTGCATATAGCTCTGGTATCATTGATTCTTAGCACACTATTTTTTGGTATTTCCTTCTTTCTGGGCCGATGGAGCGGATTTATAGCGATTTCCGCCGTAGGCTGGATGTCTCTTTCGGTGGCATTTATATGGTTTGTTTTATGCCTTCAATTTTATCAGCGAGCGCTGGCCGAGCAGGAGAAGCTTGATATTAGTCAGTTAAGCCCTGAGGAGGAGACAGCCACAATTTTTCAGGCCGGCAGCGAACGAGCCACATTATTTGCGGCGGCTCAGCGTCGTCTTGTATTGTTCGAGAAGTGGTTCATTCCGATATTTGCAGGGCTCATTGCGATTTACCAGGTATTAGCCGGTTTGTTCTTGTTGAGCGCTGTTCGAGGTGGAGACCTGACTGAGTTCCAGAATCCGCTGGCGTGCGGGATTTTCATGACAGGGATGGCGTTCGTCAGTTTCCTGATCTCCCGTTACGCCACCGGGATGTCGCGCCAACCAGAGTGGAAGCCGCTAAAGGCCGGCGGCAGTTCACTGCTTGGCATTGCGCTGCTTTGTTTCGGTCTTGCTCTGGCTCTGGCGCTGGAGCATCTTTTCAAACTGTCCGGCCGCGATCTGCCCGATCCGGTGAAAATTATCTCTTATGTGATCCCGATTCTGCTGATTGTTCTCGGCGTAGAGACCGCCGTAAATCTGGTTCTGGACATATACCGTCCCCGATTGAAAGGTCAGTACAGCAGGAGCGCCTTCGACAGCAGGCTCCTGGGTGTGATAAACCAGCCGGGCGGGATATTGCGAAGCGCGGCCGATGCGATCGACTATCAGTTTGGCTTCCAGGTATCTCAAACCTGGTTTTACAAGCTGCTCGAAAAGTGGATAGTGCCTTTGATGCTGTTTGGCGCTGTAACGCTGTATTTACTTAGTTGTGTTGTGGTTGTGGCGCCCGACGAGAAAGCAATTGTAGAGCGTTTCGGCAATCCTCTGACAAAGGCGGGACAGAAGAGACTTATTGGCCCCGGTCTGTCGCTGAAGTGGCCCTGGCCTGTCGATATCGCCTATAAGCATCCGACGGAGACTATCTCAGAAATCAGCATCGGCTTCGTCCATAAGATCGATCCTAAAACAAAGGAAATTCAACGTCAGCCGCTGTTGTGGGGACAGGCTCACTATGAGCAAGAGTACAGTCTGCTCGTAGCCAGCGAACAAAGCGCCGATGCGGTTTCGACTTCCGTGCCTGTCAGTCTTGTCATCGCGGCGGTTCCCGTTCAGTACCGCATCAAAGACCTGTACTCCTTCCTGTACAACCACAAAAATCCGAAGCAACTGCTGGAGTATATATGCTACCGCGAATTGACGAAATACGCGGCCAGCGCGAAGATCGAGGTCGACGACGAGGCGAATATGGATCAAAGCCTTCTCGGGGCGGGCAGAACCGAAGCCAGGGCTATTCTGACAGACAGGATTCAGCAGGCTGCCGACGACGAAAAACTGGGCATAGAGATTGTATTTCTTGGAATGCAGGGCATACACCCGCCGCCCGAAGTCGCGGCCGATTACCAGAAGGTTATCAGCGCCGTTCAGAAAAAGCAGGCGCTTATCCTCCAGGCCCGGACCGAGAGCATCAGCCAGTTGAGCGGAGTAGTGGGATCGGTCAAAGAAGCGCATGAGCTCTTCGACATGGCGATGCAGTACCGACAGGCTGAAGACGGCTCTGCAGAAAAGGAACAAATCGGCAACAAGCTGGATAGTGCGTTCGCACAGGCCAAGGGTAGAATATTCACTGCCCTGCGAGAGGCCCAGAGTTATAGGTTCGAGACTGCAACGTTGGCTGAGGCGACAAGCGAACGTTTTACCGGTCAACTTACGGCTTACCAGGCCGCCCCGGAGATTTATTTACAGGAACAGAGGCTGACAACGCTCGAAAATGCATTGAGTAATATACGAAAATACGTGGTTGTGGCCAACGAGAAAGACAGGCTGGTCATAATAGTCGATGTAGAGGAAAAAACGTCGCTCGACATTTATGAATCGGGCGCAATACCGGAGAACACAAATCCATGAAAAAAATAGCCATCGTAATTTTTATTGCCTTTATCGTTATCACTCTGGGTCTCTACCTTGTCGCGTTTCAGGTAAGGGATACCGAATCCTGTCTGGTGACGACATTCGGCAAACCCACGCGTTCGCTTGTAGAGCCGGGCGTTCATATCAAGTGGCCCTTTCCGATACAACAGGTATACAAGTTCGACTCTCGGATGCGGGTTTTTGCTCCGCAGGTCGAGGAGACGCCGACCGCCGGCGGGGAGCCGATCATCGTCAGCACGCACGTTGTCTGGAGAATCTCCGATCCGCTGGACTTTTTCAATGCGGTCAAGACGGTCAAGAGAGCTGAAGACGAACTGTTGCGCAGTCGAATCCGGAACACGCAAAATAACGTGATCGGCCGGCATGATTTCTCCGAATTTGTCAACAGCGATCCCGACAAGATGCAGTTCGAGGAAATCGAGGCCGAAATGTTGACCGACCTTAGAAAGGCCGTTGCCGACGCTGAGTATGGCATTGAGATCAAGGCTCTCGGCATGAAACAGCTCAAAGTCAGTGAAGAGGTGAGCAAGGAAGTCTTCGAGCGGATGAAGGCCGATAGAAACCGCAGGGCGGAGGAAATAATATCGGCAGGGACCGTCGAAGCCGACAAGATAAGAACCGATGCCGATCGCATGAGCAAGGAGCTTATTGCCGCTGCTGAAGCCAGAGCCAAAATCATTCGCGGCAGAGGCGACGCCGAAGCTGCGCAGTATTATGCAAAGCTTGAAGAAGATCCTGACCTCGCCATGCTTTTGCGGAACCTCGAAGCGATTGAGAAGATAATGGGGGACAATACGACATTCGTCGTGCCAACGACCAAAGAGCCATTCACGCTCCTTCAGGGAATGCCCGATATCAAACCTGTTGGCGAAACGGAGAAATAACTCAAAACGACTCTAATATTATGGCAGAACAAAACAATATAGATGACAAGAATTTGGATCCTGTGCCTCCGCGGGAACCGGCGGGCGAGGAGCTTGACGCCGCCAGCAAGAGCTTGTCCGAGGCTTTGAGGATAAGTTTTGCTATCCTCAAGGTAATAATGGTAATTCTGGTTATTGCTTTTTTGGCTTCGGGATTCGTGACGGTCGATCCCGACGAGCAGGCGATTGTCCTGCGATTCGGCAAGATCAGAGAGGCCGGCCTGCTCGATCCGGGTCCCCATTGGGTATTTCCATACCCGGTAGATGAGGTCATCAAGATTCCGGTCAAGACCAAAGTGAATCTCTCAATCGATTCTTTCTGGTATTTCCAGACTAAGCAAGACATACTCGCAAATAGAAGACCTCGCGTGCGACCGGGGATGGGCCTGAGACCCCTGATCGACGGTTATTGTCTAACCCGCAGCGAGAAAGACGCTGAGGCGACGACGGGGTCTGATGGAAGCGACTACAACATCGTGCATACAAAGTGGCAGTTGACTTATCAAATCGACGATCCCGATCGTTTCTTCCGAGGCGTTCACGTGAGAGAGATAAAGCCGGGAGACGATTATTTTGACGTAATAACCGGCGCAGATGGCGTCAAGCCGCTTTTGGAGAGTCTGTTCGAGGATGCCGTTGTGACCGCAATGGTCAACTACACTATAGACGAGGCGATTTCCAGCCGCAGCGTTATTCCTAACCATATTAAAAGATTGATGCAGGACAAACTTGATGAAATTGAAAGCGGCATAAAAGTCGAGTCCGTACAAATGACCAGGAGCGAGCCTCCGGTGCCTACGAGACAGGCATTTGAGGCCTCCATTAGGGCCAGTCAAAAAAGTCAGAAAGAAATTACGGACTCCAAGACCTATGCAACTAATACCCTTAACGAAGCGGCGGGTCCTCTCGCAGAACAATTGCACGCGGCTCTAAAAAGTGAAACTCTCAGCGAACAGCAGGAAAATGTTCTATGGGAGGATATTAGCGGCACGGCCCGCGAGAGAATGGCCGATGCGCAGTTCTATCAAGCGCAGGTGGTGGAGACGGCAAAAGCAAATGCCGATTATCTCCAGCGTTTGCTGCCGGAGTACAGGCTGCACCCGAAGCTGGTAATTCAGAAATTGTACCTCGACGCCATGAAACGGATTTACGAGAATGCCGACGAGAAATTCATCGTTCAGAGCACCGAAAGCGCCAAGGATGGCGAGGTCCGGGTTATGATAAACAAAGATCCGTCCTTGAAATCCAGGAAACGCAAGTCGCAAGACAGCTCGACAGAGGGTAATTAGCAGACTTTTAACGCCAGGGAGATATATCAAACACGAGACAACATTATGGCTCACCAACATCTACATCTTCAAGACGATATTCATGCCGAACACACGCACGAGAAACAGATTCGTGTGAGTCTGGCTTTGGTCGCGACTCTGGCCGGTGGAATGTTGTTGTTCAGCAGTTTTTTGGCCCGGTCGAGATTTCTCTATGGAGGTGAAAGTTTCCAGACCCAGTTTCTGGAGATGATCGCTGCAATTTTGCTTGGCGTACCTATAGTGCTGCATGCCCTCAAGAGTCTGATGCGCAGAGAGATGCACATGGACGAGCTTGTGGCGCTGGCGATAATAGCGGCCTTTGCGACGGGCAAATATTTCGAAGCAGGAATTGTTGCCGGGTTTATGCTCTTGAGCGAATTGATCGAGACCAGAACGGCCCTCGGTGCTCGTGCTTCCATAGAGTCGCTGATAAGGCTCACCCCGACCAAGGCAAATCTTATCGACGATACCGGTAACGAGAAGGAAGTGAAAGTAAGCGAGCTTAAGCCCGGTGATTGTGTCCGCGTTCGTCCCGGCGACAATATACCGGCCGACGGCGAGGTTGCAAAAGGGCTCAGCTCGGTCAACGAAGCGACTATAACGGGCGAATCTCTGCCGGTAGATAAGGTTCCGGGAATGCAGGTGTTTGCCGGCACCAACAATATTACGGGTGTGCTCGATGTTACCGTGACCAAGGCGGGCAAAGACACCACGCTCGGCAAGGTCCAGTCGTTGATCATGCAGGCCGAGCAGACGAAGATACCGATTATGCGGATCATCGACCGCAATGTTAAGTGGTACACGCCGACGGTTCTGATGATTATGGGGATTGTCTTATTCTTCACGCGCGATATGGACAGGGCGATTGCGATACTCGTAGTTTCGTGCCCATGCGCGCTTATTCTGGCTACGCCGACGGCGATGGTGGCAGCTATTTCTGCTTCCGCCCGCCTGGGCGTATTGATAAAGAACGTTGCCGATCTCGAGATTGCCGGCAAGATGACGGCGATGGTCTTTGACAAAACAGGAACCGTAACCACCGGTCGCTTATATGTGACCAAGCTCACGCCGGCCGAGGGTGTCGAAGCGGCGGATTTGCTGGCCGAAGCCGCCTCGGCCGAGCAGATGAGTAAGCACCCTGCCGCACGGGCGCTGCACGACGTTGCAAAGGAAGCAAACATTTCTCTTCCCGAGACGGAACAATTCGAGGAAACGCCGGGCAAAGGAGTGACAGCCGTAGTAGACTCGGCCAGAATCCTGGTCGGAAGAGATACATTTCTGAAGGAAAACAACATAGACATAAGCAATATCTCCGACCCGGCTCTGCACGAGGAGCAGGGCTTCAGCACGCTTTACGTTGCCAAGGATTCCAAGTGTATCGGATGGATCGGTTTGCAGGACAAAACCCGGCCCGAGGCCCAGCAGGCGGTCAAGGAGCTGATCGATATCGGCATCAAACGAGTGACCATGCTTACCGGCGATCGCAAGGAGGTCGCCAGCAGGGTGGCCGCCGAGCTTAACTGCACGGACTTCAGGGCGCATTGCCTGCCTCAGGACAAACTGGCGATCGTAGAGCAGACTAAGAAGGACGGTCACACGGTGGTTGTTGTGGGCGATGGTATCAACGATGCGCCGGCTCTGGCGGCGGGGGATTTGGGGATCGCCATGGGGGCGGCGGGCAGTGATGTAGCTATAAACTCGGCTTCGATCGCCTTGATGAGCAATGATTTGAAAAGACTGCCGTTCCTTGTGCGGCTTTCACGGAAGACGGGAAAAGTCATTTATCAAAACCTCGGCTTCGGGATAATCTTTATAATTCTCGGAATTGCCGCCGGGGCTGCGAAATGGCTCCCAGCGGCGTACGCTGCATTTGCGCATTTTGCCGGTTCTTTGATCGTCGTCTTCAATAGTGCCCGGCTTGTCCGCTACGGAGAGGAACTCGACCACGAACAATAACATGCCATGTGATTGACCTATGGAACACGCAATAGAAACTTTTTCATTGACTAAGATTTTTTCCGATTGGTGGGGTCGGGCCAAAGTCTATGCCGTTGACGATCTGAACCTGCAGGTTCGACACAACGAAGTGTTCGGATTTCTGGGGCCGAACGGCTCGGGCAAGACCACCACGTTGAAAATGCTGCTCGGACTGCTTCATCCCACGAAAGGAAGGTCCCTTATTCTCGGAGGTGACGGAGCGGATCCCAAAATCAACTCGAGGATAGGCTTTCTTCCCGAAGAATCCTATCTGTACAGGTATTTGAACGCCCGCGAGACTCTCGATTTCTACGGCAGATTGTTTAACCTGCCGCCGAAACTGCGGAAGATGCGCATCGAGGCGCTTCTCGATATGGTCGGCCTAAAAGCCGTTGCGAACCGGGCAGTTGGGACATTCTCGAAAGGTATGGCGCGCAGAATCGGCCTGGCGCAGGCGCTTATTAACGATCCCGATCTGCTGATACTGGATGAGCCGACGACCGGGCTCGACCCGATAGGAACCAGACAAATCAAGGACCTTATTATCAAGCTGGCCGAAAGGGGCAAAACGATTTTACTTTGCAGTCACTTGCTGGCGGACGTAGAAGACGTTTGTGACAGAATCGCAATTCTCTACGGCGGCAAGATCCAGAGCCAGGGGCGGGTCAAAGAGCTGTTGCAGCAAACTAACAAAAAGCAGATTATAACCGATGCCATAAGCGAAACTACGGTTGCGAAGATAAAGGAGCTGGTGCAAGAGGACAATGCCGAGTGTGTGATAACCTCGCCGATGGACAAGCTTGAGACTTTCTTTATCAAGACAGTTACCGCCGCCCAGCAACAGGCCCGGCCTACAAGCGGCGCCGTGAGCACTACCAAGTTAGGCGAATTCCTCACTCAGCCGCCTTCCGTAGAGAACATACTTGATAAGCTTGTCTCAGCGCCGATATCGCCGGATATTGCTGAAGAAAAGTTGGCGGCACCAGAAGATGTCGTCAGCAGTGAGGCTGTGGCTTCTGAGGCCAGACCTGATGAGCAATTGCTGAGCGAGCTGGCCGGATCAACCAAGACGGAACGCCCCGAGCCGATCATACCTGCCGAACGGGTCGAAACAGATGCCGTCGAGACGCCTGCTCCTGAACAGCAACAAATCAGAAAGAGCGTTTTAGACAGTCTAACCGGCGGTTCGGCGGATCGGAGCGAGGGGGATGAAGAATACGGGGGCGATTCGCAGGCGGGAGGTTCGGGCGATGCATAGTATATGGGCTGTCGCCACAAATACAATCAGACAAGCTCTGCGGATGAAGGTGGCAGTTGTTTTTACGCTTCTTTTGTTCGTGCTTATTCCGGCCCTCGGATTTTCCGCCACCGGCGACGAAACACTCAAAGGCCGGCTTCAAACCTTTGTCAGCTACAGTCTTTCACTGACGAGCCTTATGCTTTGTTTGCTGACGATCATTGTCTCAATCTATACGATGACGAGCGACATCGAACAGAGACAAATATTCACGGTGATTACAAAGCCGATTCGCCGCTATCAATTTCTGTTGGGTAAGCTTCTTGGTGTGATATTACTCGACGTTATGCTGCTCGGTCTGTTCTCGGCTGTTATTTACACGATCACAATATACATGCCGCGTTTTACAAAAGCCACCGAGGCCGAGATTGTCGAGGCCAACAAACAATTCTTCACCGCGCGAGCGGCACTGACCGTTCCCGAAGTTGACGTTAGCAGGAAAGTCCAGGAAAGATACGACGATCTTAAGCGAAGAAACGAATTGCCCCCCGATACAACGAAAGAAGAGATCATTTCCGAACTGACCAAGCTGGCCCAGCTTCAGGAGCGGGTCGCCGACGTTGGCGACCGACTTGTCTGGGAATTCGAGAACGTTAAACCTCTTGCCGAGACCATGTTTATAAGGTTCAAGTACGATATCTTCCCGAACCCGCCCGACTCGCAGGTTTACGGTGACTGGTCCGCAGGCGATCCCCAATATTTCAAGTATGGCGAGCCACCCGAGACGGAACCTTACCGAGACTTCAGCCACAAGCACGCCGCTCGGACTTTTCATGAAATAGAGTTTCCGTCGGCCGTAGTTCCCGAAAGCGGCAAGCTGGCGATCAGATTCATCAATCCTCCCCCTTCGCCCTGGAAGCCGGGGAACCGGGCGCCGGTGATTTTCCCACTTGACGGACTTGAGGTACTCTACAAGGCCGACAGTTTCGGAGGCAATTTCATCAGGGTGGTTTTCCTGATCTTATTCCGGCTGATCTTCCTGGCGTGCTTGGGTCTCATGGCGGCGACCTTTCTGTCGTTCCCCGTTGCGGTGCTGTTCTGCCTCGTACTCTTTTTTACGGCAAGTTTCAGCGGTTTTCTCATCGAATCATTTGGCTACTTGGGCGAGAGTGTTGGGACCATTTATTCGTACACGATTAAGTGGATTATTGAGCAGATATTACCGCAATTCGACGCGTTCAATCCAACGAAATTCCTGGTCCCTGCGCGACTGCTGAGCTGGTCGGAACTGGCTAAGGCTACTGTTGTTCCTCCGTGGTGGAATCTGGACGGGGATATGATTTTTGTCAAGGCAATGCTGTTATTAGTTCTTGGCCTGCTCATTTTCACGTTTCGTGAAATTGCAAGGATTACGGTATAATAATCGGCTTACGGTTAGCAACTTGTTGAGCTATCCGGCATATTATGCGTTTTCGTGATGTAATAATCTGTTCTGTTTGTATTGCTCTTGCCATCGGTTTGTGTATCGGCGCTGGCGCGCAGCTCGATTCGATAAACCGCCAGCGTGAGGACATGAAACTGGTAATGGATACTCCGGAGGACATTCCCCCTGAGATGCTGTGGGCGACTGTTGCGACGGGGGCTTTTCGCGGGCTTGTCGTCGACGCCCTCTGGATTCGGGCAGACAGGCTCAAGGAAGAAGGGCAATTCTTCGACGCCAGGCAGCTCGCGGAATGGATAACCATCCTCCAGCCTCGTTTCCCCACGGTTTGGGAGTTTCACGCCTGGAACATGGCCTATAATATTTCAGTTGCCATTCCGGCGAGTCAGCCGAATCAGCGATGGCTGTGGGTGAGAAATGGTTATGAGCTGATTCGCGACGAGGCCATCGACAAGTACAATCTCAAGAGCATCACTCTGTATCATGAGCTGGCCCGGATATTCCAGCACAAGATGGGCGGCGTTTCGGATGACGTGCACAAGTACTATAAGCTTCAATTGGCGATGGCGATGGAGCCCTTGCTTGAGTCTGAAGACAATAAACTTGATTCGCGCGACAACAAGTACTTCAAAGCGCTGGCCGAAGCGCCTGAAGACTGGGAGAAAATTACCAGCGACCCGAATGTAGCTCAGTTGATGGAAGCACTGAAGGACGCCGATAAGGCCTTTTCCGACGGTGGGGATTTTGTAAGCCGTTACCTCACGTTGCGTCAGAATGCTCAGATGTTCGCTCCTGGCACCGGCCAGAAAATAGATGATTTCAGAGGCACCGATGCCCTGAAGAAGTTAGATATTTTTGCCAAGGCCTACCAACTGCGCAACGTGTGGAAGCTCGATCCGGCCCTGATGTACGAGTTGAACGGCACATACGGGCCCGTGGAATTCGGCGATCCGAACAATAGCCGTCTGCCCCTTGACTGGCGGCATCCGGACAGTCATGCCATCTACTGGGGCGTCAAAGGCCTGCGGATGGCCATGCAGGATCCGGATCGCGAAATAGTCGCCGATGAGACCAACACGGATCGAATTGTCGGCCACAGCCTGCAAAACCTCTTCCGCAACGGCAAGTTGATTATTCGTGACGTGACGATGGAGAGGCATGGCGAAGATTCACAACAGACGCAGACGATAAAAGCCAAAGAGGTTTTCCTGAGGCCGGACTTGAGAATGTTCGAGCCGTACAACAAGGCCGTGCTGAAAAACATCGAGAAACACAAGGATGACAAAAGCACATACGACTCGATGCGAAACGGCTACAGGAACATGCTGAGAAACGCCGTGTTTTCATTCTATCAATCCGGTCACGAGATCCAGGCGCGTAAGATTTACTTGAAGTTGAGAGAAGACTATCCTGACCTGCCGGAATTCAAAGTTCCTCTGAAAGAGTTTGCCCGAAGCCGCCTGCTTGAAGAGCTCGGGAACATCGACATAACCAATGCCAAGGAGCAGGTAATTTTTCTACTTCGTCGGAACTACTTTTTCTATGCAATTGGAGACGATGAGGCGGCGGCCGGAAGAGAGTCTCTTGCCAAACAAATTTATACCTATTACACGGGCAAGTATCTGGATGAAAACAGGATTGACCTGCCTCCGTTTGCCGAATTAAGGTATTTTGCCCTTATTGACTTTTTGGATGACACCCAATTCGTGCCGGACCTGAGGCTCAGTCTGTTGGCTCGAATAGAAATCGAAAGGCCCGACGTATACAAAGAATTAGCGCCCTGGAAGGAGGAGTTGGAGCAGCAGAAGGAGAGAATCAAGCAGCAGGAGCAGCAATTGCTCCGGAGCTATTGAGCGGTGAGCCTCACTTATCCGGGCGATCTCAGGCATGGAAAACAGACTATCCCGACAACTGACACCCTCCCAAAGACAAGCCGTCTTTCACGCTGAGGGGCCATTGCTTGTCATCGCCGGGCCGGGCAGCGGCAAGACCCGGGTTATTACACATCGCATCGCGGCGTTGATTGATTCCGGCGTTCGGCCATATAATATTTGTGCCATAACCTTTACGAATAAGGCCGCTGAGGAGATGCGGCAGAGGGCTATCGCTCTCGGCGCTTCGACTGGGGCGCATATAAGCACCTTTCACTCGTTGTGCGTTAGGATCCTTCGCCGATACGCGAGCAGGGCCGGGATAGATCCCAACTTCAGCATCTACGACCAGGCCGATCAGTTGAGGTGCGCCAAGCAGGCGGTCAAGAATCTTGAGCTTGATGCGTCTAATTTTCCGCCGGCGCGGATGCTCGATGCAATTTCGGCACTGAAAAACAAGCTGACGGATCCCGCATCTTACAAGGCGGAGGCCTACGATTTTTTTTCCAGAACCTTGGCCGATGTATATGAGGCGTACCAGAAGCTGCTCAGCGAGCGAAACGGCGTCGATTTTGACGACTTGCTCATGAAAGCGGCCGTGTTGCTCCGGGATTGCCCCGACGTTTGCTCCTCGCTTGGTAACCGCTTTAAATATGTGCTGATCGACGAATATCAGGATACTAACTACGCTCAATTTAAGATCGCCGAACTGCTCGTTTCGCGGCACAATAATATCTGTGCGACCGGCGATCCCGATCAGTCGATCTATCGCTGGCGCGGCGCCGACATCCGCAATATAATGGCTTTCGAGAGTGACTGGCCCGATGCGACCGTTGTCAAGCTCGAGGAGAATTTCCGCAGTGCGGCCAATATACTTACGGTTGCCGATAAATTGATTTCCTTCAACTCAAACAGAAAGCAGAAGAAACTAATCCCAACCAAGCCGGCCGGGCAGGATGTTGTGCTGACGGCTTTTGAAGACGAGGAGGAAGAAGCCGAAGGTGTAACCCGGCACATCGAGGAGCTTGTGGACCAGGGAGCCTGCCTCAACGATGTCGCAGTGTTTTATCGTGTCAACGCTCAGAGCAGATCGCTCGAAGAGGCCCTTGTCCGCAGTCGAATCCCGTACCAGATCGTCCGCGGCGTTGAGTTCTACCGGAGAAAAGAAATCCGCGATCTGCTTGCTTATCTGAAGATTTTAGTCAACCCAAGTGACGAAATCGCACTGCTTCGGATCATAAACACGCCGAAACGCGGGATAGGAAAAACCACGATAGACAGAGTCCGTGATTATGCAAAGCATGCCAACGTCAGCCTTTTCGAGGCCGTGACGAGGTCGGATCGGATAGTAGCCATTTCCAAGGGCACCAAGTCCAAGCTTGCTGTTTTCACCAATATGATAGCGCAATTCCGAAAAGACATCACCGGGCCGGCGGCGCCGCTTGCCGAGAGGGTGTATAACGAATCGGGACTTGCTGCATCACTCGCTGCCGCCGGTACAGACGGGCAGGTTGCTTTGGAAAACGTCAATGAATTGATAAACGGGACAGCCGATTACGACAAGCAGACAGAGGAGCCTTCGCTGGTCGACTATCTTCAGCAGATATCGCTCTTTAGCGATGCCGATGCCTATGACCCCAACAGCGAGTGTGTCCGGCTGATGACTCTGCATGCCGCCAAAGGGCTCGAATTCGAGAATGTATTCATAGTGGGCGTCGAGGAAGGCTTGTTGCCGCACGAACGAAGCAATGCGTCCGTAGACGAAGAGGAACTGGAAGAGGAACGCAGGCTCTTTTTTGTAGGTATTACTCGCGCCATCTCACGGCTTTACATAAGCCATGCCCTCTATCGAACGATTCGCGGTCAGGAGCTTCGAACCATTCCGTCGCAGTTTCTCTTCGAACTGGGAGACGTGGTGGAGCAGACGGACGACGATGACGATTATTATGATGATTACGAGGAGGATTCAATCGCGGAGGATGTACCCGAGTTTTTCCCGGGCCAGTTGGTTCGGCACGATGCCTTCGGCCTTGGCAGGGTCGAGAAGTTTGTCGATATGGGGGCAAACAGCGTCGTTTCGGTAAGATTTAACTCTGGACAGACAAAAACGCTGATGCTAAAATTCGCCAACCTCTCAAAAGTAGACGTTTAGTCGGCGATGGTTTTCGCCGGAATTATAACGAGAAAGGGCGATTTTATGAATCGGCGCGATTTCATACATGTAGCAGCTTCAGGCGCAGCTTGCAGTTGGACGCTGCCCGTTTTAGCCGGAAGCTCAAGAGATCAAATCCTCGACGGCCTCGACTCTCGAATTGACAAACACCGCAAGGGTGACGTCCACCTGAGGCTCACCGGACCGAACGGCAGCCCGATTGCGGCCGGCGCAACTGTGAAGATAGAACAGAAGCGGCACAAGTTCCTGTTCGGATGCAACATCTTCAAGCTGCACAAGTGCCGAACGCCCGATGACAACGCGGCATACGAGAAGCATTTCGATGAGCTTCTGAACTTCGCAACCTTGCCCTTCTATTGGTGGAATTACGAGCGCCAAAAGGGCCGGCCCGATGACAAACGCACTGAAGAAATAGTCAAATGGTGCAAGGATCGCGGTATCACGACAAAAGGTCATCCTCTGGCTTGGAACTACGTCGATCCGCGATGGCTCAAGGACGAATCCGAGCGGGCGATGGAATTGCAGTTAAAGCGCATCGGAAGGTGTGTCCGGCGATTTGCCAACGATATCGACATTTGGGACGTGGTGAATGAAGCTACGCATTACGACCGGGAGCAAATAAAGAAGCAGGCGCCGATCCTGACTGAGGCTATCCGCAGAATGGGCGTCGACAAGTACGTCTGCGAAGCTTTTGAGGAAGCCCGCCAAGCCAATCCCAAGGCCGTGCTGCTGATCAATGACTACCGCACTGATCCGCCGTATGCCGAGAAGGTCATTTCCAGGCTGCTCGACGATGCGGGCAAGCCGCTCTACGACGTGATTGGCATTCAATCACATATGCACGGCGGCAAATGGACGGCTCAAAAGACGTGGGATGTGTGTGAAAGATTTGCAGAATTCGGCAAGCCTCTGCATTTCACCGAAACGACGCTCGTCTCGGGTGATCAGGGCTGGGACCTGAGACAGAAACGGCGAGATCCCAATTTTCGCTGGGTCAGCACCCCGGAAGGGGAGCAGCGCCAGGCGAAAGACGTAGTCGAATTCTACAGTATTCTCTTCTCACATCCGGCTGTTGAGGCAATAACGTGGTGGGACTTCACCGATCAGAATGCCTGGCAAGGCGCGCCGGCGGGTTTTCTTCGCGATGACATGACGCCGAAGCTGGCTTACGAAGAATTGAAGCGCCTGATCAAAAGCAAATGGTGGACGAAAACACAAGCGACGGTTGTATCCGGAGGTAAGGTTAGATTCCGTGGTTTCTTCGGAGATTATAAGGTTACGGCTCTGGCAGGCGGGCGTACTTTGGAGGGCACTTTCAGATTTCACAAGAGCCGACGGAAGGCAACAGAAGTCCGTCTGGGAGTATAATTAAGATGTCAGGAGAAACTATGAAGAACTCCAGGTTATGGAAGAGATTGTGTGGACGGTACTGTCTGGTTATGTACTTGCTGGTATTCGTCACTGCTGCCGCAGCGGCAGCCTCAATTCCCCGGCCGGAGCATCCCAGGCCTCAGTTTTACCGAGATAGCTGGCTTAACCTGAACGGCCAGTGGAACTTCGCGTTCGATTTTGACCTTGTTGGCATCGAGCAGGGCTGGGCAAAGGATCCCTCCGGCTTCGACAAAAAGATCACGGTTCCTTTCTGCCCCGAGAGCAGACTATCGGGCATCGAATACAAGGCATTCATTCCAGCGGTCTGGTACCACCGAACGTTCGCCATACCGAAAGAATGGGACGGCAAGCGAATTTTCCTCAATTTCGGCGCGGTCGATTACGACTGCCGGGTGTGGATTAACGGAACGGCTGTCGGCAGACATTACGGCGGTTCATCGTCATTCGGTTTCGAGATTACCGCCGCGATTCGCGAGGGCGAAAACGATCTGGTCGTCTGCGCCATCGATGACGTGCGCAGCGATGTTCAACCGGCCGGCAAGCAGAGCAGAAGCCTTGAATCGCGCGGCGTTGTCTACACGCGCACCACCGGTATCTGGCAGACCGTCTGGCTGGAGGCCAGGCCTCAAAGCTTCATCGAATCGGTGCGGATCGTGCCGGACCTGGACAACAGCAGGTTCGTTCTGACTCCGGTCATAAACGACTACGGCCGGGGTATGGAATTTCGGGCGACGCTCTTCAACGCGAAGAAGAAAAAGCGAAGCTCGGTTAGCTCGCAATCCCCCAGCGGCGTCGCCCACGTGTTGAACGTGAAAAGGCCTCAGCCATGGTGTCCGGACAATCCTTATCTCTACCCACTGCGATTCGAACTTATCCGGGACGGGCAGGTCGTGGACTCTGTGGAGAGTTATGCCGGGCTGCGTAAGTTTCACATCGAAGGCAACAAGTTTTATCTGAACAACAAGCCGTTCTTCATCAGGCACGTACTCGACCAGGGCTTCTATCCCGACGGTATATGGACGGCGCCGAGCGATGCCGAGTTGAAGGCGGACATTGAGCTTTCGCTGGCCGTTGGCTTTAACGGCGCGCGTTTGCATCAGAAGGTGTTTGAGGAGCGCTTTCATTACTGGGCGGATCGACTCGGATACGTTACCTGGGGCGAGTTCTGCGACTGGGGCGGCGCTCACTCGTTTGCCAATCCGCAGGCGGTTCACAATCACCAGCGCGAGTGGACCGAAGTCGTAATGCGTGATCTGAATCACCCTTCGATTGTTGCCTGGACGCCTTTCAATGAGACTCGTGGGGCGGCGAGTTCTCGCCACGAGATACATCGCCGGGCCGTCAAGGAGACCGTTGACCTTACCCGGGCGATGGATCCTACGCGTCCGATCAACGATTGCAGCGGCTACGTCCACGTCGAAACCGACATCTTCACCGTTCACGATTACGATCAGAACCCTGAGACTTTCCGGCAGCGATATGCTTCGGTTGCGCCCGATGGCAGGGATGTTTTTATTCGTTTCCCTGATATCTCAGCGCCTTACAAAGGACAGCCCTATGTGGTTGACGAGTACGGCGGCACTTTCTGGACGAAAGAACACGCGACGAAAGAACCTGCCGGTAGCAGCAGAAACAAGTGGGGTTTCGGCAAGAGCGCCGAGCAGGTCGAGGAATTGATCGGCGAGCTTACGCTAATTCTTACGAGCCATCCCGAAATAGCCGGCTACTGCTACACGCAGCTCACCGACGTCGAGCAGGAAGTAAACGGCGTCTATACCTACGACCGCCAGTTCAAGTTTGATACGGCCACTCTGAAGAAGCACTTCGGCGCCCCGGCGGCAATGGAAAAGAACAAGGACTAATCGTCCGCCTGGGGAAAATCTGTTCTTAGTCGCGCAATAGCTTCCCGGCTTCCAGGTGCTAATTAATGCTCATACCAGGCATATGCAGGGTGTAGGATGGCCGGCTCTACCCTTCTGTGGATATAGGCGAAAGCCATTTCCATTGTTTCGCCCTTCGGCCATATTCCTCGATATTCTCCTGGAAACCAGGGTAATTCTTTTGGATCTGACCGACAACCGAATATCCCGTCATCATGAAGCCCAGAGGGCCGAATCCGGGCGGGACATCAACATAATGCTTCCTTCTTTCGTCAACGGGCTCGAGCACCTGTTCAAAGACCTCTTTCTCTGCTTCGGTCAATCCCAGAGCAACATAAAGCTCCTCGTCGCCATCATTGATTGCACCCCCATGCATGAAATTCGTCAGATGTGTGGATATGGAACCCGCGCATCTTCCAATATTTTCCCCCCTTAACTTCCAGTCAACCATTTCTGCAACTTCGGGCATGCTGTCTGTTGATATGACGGTGAATGACTTGAACTGGCTGTACCCGCCCTCGGGCTCGCTCAGTGATTCTACCACTTGACGTATTTCCGGTATGCTTTCCTGCGTTACCGCCTGAATCATCATCCCATAGGTTGACGTGTTGATCGTTGGAGGCTCTTCGATTGATGGTAAAGCCATCGCATTTATCCGGCCTCCGAAATTCTCATTTAGCTCGGATTTGTAGTTGCATAAGATCGCATTGACCTTGAGGTTCTTCTTCAAGGCATAGTCGGCTATGGGGACCACCTGGCGCGAGCCGGTGGCTGAGACAATCGTAATATCCTCGAGCACATCTATTTTGGTGTCGATTTCACATTGCGCAAGAACTTCCTTTGCGTGGGAGAAACTCCTGCCGGCAAAGCGGTAGACGATCCTGCCTGTTAACAAGCCGGTCTGGCTTCCCACGACAAGGGTGTGCTTGCTTGCAGGAAGCTGTAACTGTTGCTCCTTCTGCTGCTCCAGAAAATCCAGTGCCTTCATGACATAGTAGTCAAGCGTCTCAATTTTGTCTGCCATAGAAATCAACCTAATTCAGTGTGCCTGATAATCCCCAGTCAAGCCTGCATCAGCCTGTGTTCCACGAAAGCACGCATTAAAATGAAGAAAGCCAGCCGCGTCAAATAGAAATTTCCCTCTTAAACGATTAATTAGAACAAATCGTTGCACTTTTCGACTCGACAACCCCCCCGACTTTGTGTCGTAGGTTGCCCGTCATAATTCAGAAAGAATGATTGTATTACGGAAGCTTCCCCGACAGCGTTATCCGATCTTCGGCCAGAATTGACAGGAGCCGTCCAGTTCGATATACTCTGCGGCGTTCTGGATATGGCAGACTGAAAGGGACTGGCAATGGATTATGCAGTGATTATGGCGGGTGGGACGGGCAAGAGGTTGTGGCCTTTGAGCCGGCGGAAACGGCCGAAACAGGTGTTGGAGCTTCTTGACGGCCAAACGCTTCTTCGGCGGTGTTTTGAGCGTCTTAGACCCATTTTCGACATTAGGAACATCATAGTCCTGACAAATGCCGGCTATGCCGACGTCGTACGGGAGAACCTCTCGGAATTGCCCGCGAACAACGTTATCGCCGAGCCGGCGGTGCGCGACACAGCCGGTGCGATCGGGCTGGTTTCGACCATTCTGAAGAAATATGATCCCGAAGCGGCGATTGCAGTCGTTACGGCCGATCAGATAATAGAACCGGCTGATGTGCTCCAGCAGGCCCTGACCGATGCGTTGGCATATGTCAATGCCAATCCGGACGACATGCTTACTTTCGGCATCCAGCCGACCTTTGCGAGTACTGGACTGGGGTACATTAAATGCGTCGATGGCGAGAAGCTTCCAAACTGCCGAAACGAGGTCTACACCGTGGAAGCTTTTAAAGAAAAGCCGGATGCAAAGACTGCGCAGGAATATCTCGATACCGGGCAATATTTCTGGAATTCCGGGATGTTCGTGTGGAAAGCGAGGACGATTTTAACCAATCTGGCGGAATTTTTACCGGAAGCTACCGAGCCTTTGGCCAAAATTCAGGCAGACTGGGATAGTCCGAATCAACAACAAACGCTGAAAGAGTGGTTCGTGAAGTTGCCGAAAATAAGCATCGATTACGCCGTGATGGAAAAGGCCGAAAGGGTCAGGGCGATAAAGCTGGATTGTCGCTGGCTTGATATGGGCTCTTTCGCCGCTCTGGCGGATATAATAAGCTCCGATAAGAACAACAACGTAGTGGTTGCGGGCCAGAGCGAGTTGTTCGATTGCAAGAACAGTATCATTGTTACCGAAGACAAAGGGCATCTAATAGCGGCAATTGGGCTGGAGAATATGGTCGTGGCTCACAGCCCGGATGCCACACTTGTATGCCACATCGACCAGACGCAGCGTCTTAAGGAACTTCTCGATATGATAAAGGAGCACGGAGGGGATAAATTCCTGTAGGAAAGGAATATCCGGCGAGATATATACGAAAATGCGATACCTGGCGATAGATTATGGGGCCAAGCGTACCGGCCTGGCGATTTGTGATGCTGCTGAGACGATTGCCTCGCCCTTGAAGACGATTCACGGCCAAAAGGAACTTCTAAGGCAGATTGCGGAATTGGTGGATGCTGAGGACGTGGATGCCGTTGTGCTGGGCTTACCGCTGAATATGGACGGTTCCGAAAGCAACCAAACCCGCCTTGTCCGTCAGTTTTCCGAGCAGTTGAAGAAAACTCTGAGCGTGCCGGTCTTTCTACAGGATGAGCGTCTGAGCAGTTTCGGAGCAGAAGAGAGGCTTGCTCCGGCCAACTTGACCAAAGGCAAGATGCGAGAACGAATTGATGCCGTTGCGGCTGCTGAAATCCTCGACGCCTTCCTTGACCAAAAGAAATCGGGCGATTCTCATCAGAATCGATGTGAATGATTATGCGGGGTTGGCGATTCCAGGCGGTTTATGCAGTGTGTTGCCATGTTTGTTCGGATTTCACTGTCTGATGCAAATTCTTTGTATTTGTCATGGAAAAAGCTTGCATATAGCGAAATATCGAATTAAAGTAGTAAATTCGATTTAGAAGCTGTAAGATGATTTGCCGACGGAATATTTGAAAGGGTATGTCCTAAAAATGCTAACGAAGCAGGAAAAAGAGAAGATTGTTGACGATTTCGAGCTGCACGAGGGCGATACGGGTTCGCCGGAAGTACAGATTGCACTGTTGACCAAACGGATTAACGACCTTACTGAGCATCTTAGAACACACAGCAAAGACCACGCGTCGCGTCGCGGCTTGCTGAAAATGGTCGGTACGAGGACGGCACTGCTCAAGTACGTCAGGAACCAGGACGTTAAACGCTACCGGGGAATTATTTCCCGGCTCGGCTTACGGAAATAGACAAAATATAATAACACAAGTCACTCATCCTGCGATGGAGAGCCGGAGCCGAGTATCTCTTGCCGCAGAACCTACCGAGGTAATATATGACGGAATTTTGTAGAGTTGAAAGACAAATTGGCGGCAGAACCTTGTCAATAGAGACAGGGAAGATCGCCAGACAGGCAGACGGGGCGGTAGTCGTACAATATGGAGATACGGTGGTTCTTGTTTCGGCAGTAACTGCACCGCCGAGATTTGATGACATTGATTTTTTCCCGCTCAGTGTTGAGTATCGCGAGAAACAGAGCGCGGCAGGTAAGTTTCCCGGTGGTTTTATTAAACGCGAGGGAAGGCCGAGCACAAAGGAAACTCTAACAGCCAGGCAAATTGATAGGCCTATCCGGCCTCTTTTTCCCGAAGGTTATTTTCAGGAAGTCCAAGTCATAGCGAACGTACTGAGTGCTGATCGTGAAAACGATCCGGATGTACTGGCAATGGTAGGCGCCAGCGCGGCTCTGACAATCAGCAAAATACCATTTCTTGGTCCGACCGGGGCCTGTAGAATGGGCAGGGTGGACGGCGAATTTGTCGTTAATCCCACGCACAAGCAACTTGCGGACGGCGACCTGAACCTGCTTCTTGGCGGCCGGAAAGAAGCAATGAACATGATAGAGGTGGGTGCAAAGGCGCTGCCGGAGAATGTTATCGCCGATGCCATTGCTCAAGCGCAGAAAACCGTCCGAGATATCTGCGAGATGATCGAGGAACTCCGCGATAAAGTCGGTGTCGAAAAGGAGATACCACTCGTGGAAAGCGACCAGGAGCTTGAGTCGAAGATTTGCTCTCAAATATCGGATAAACTGTACGAGCTGAAACAGTTGCCTGATAAGCAAGAGCGAAAGACGGCGGTCAAAGAGCTGTTCGAGCAGGTTATCGAGGAATATTGTCCCGAGGGTAGCGAATCCGGTGAAACCAGGCCCAGCAAGGCTTTGGTAAAGCGAATTTTGGACAAAGCCGAAGGACAGGTCGTTAAGAAGCTGCTGCTGGAAGGAAAGAGAACCGGGGGCAGAGGTTATGGCGATATACGTCCAATTACGTGCGAAGTTGGTATTCTGCCCAGAACTCATGGTTCGGCGTTATTTACAAGAGGTGAGACCCAGTCGCTTGTAAGCGTTACTCTCGGCACAATCAGAGACGCTCAGATCATCGATGGTCTGTTGGACGAGTACGCTCAGAACTTCACGTTGCATTACAATTTCCCGCCGTTCTCGGTTGGTGAGGTCAGGCCCATCCGCGGAGTCGGCCGCAGAGAAATTGGCCACGGTGCGCTTGCGGAAAAAGCCCTGGAAGCGATGAAACCTGCGGACGACGATTTTGCCTATACCGTCAGGATTGTATCTGATATTACCGAGTCAAACGGTTCCAGCTCCATGGCCTCGGTATGTGGCGGCACGCTTGCCTTGATGGATGCCGGTGTTCCGATGAAAAAGCCGGTAGCCGGGATTTCGATCGGCATGATTAGCGATGGAAACGGACGGCACGAGCTTCTGACCGATATTGCCGGCGAGGAAGACCATTACGGTGAGATGGACTTCAAGGTTGCCGGGACTGTTGATGGTATTACCGCGATACAACTCGACATCAAGGCTGAGGGGCTGGCACATAATCTCATGGTTGAGGCTCTTGAGCGAGCACGAGGAGCTCGACTTGAGATCCTCCAAAAGATGGCCGAGGCAATCAGCGAGCCCAGATCCGAACTGAGTGTCTATGCACCTAAACTGCTGAGCATAGAGATTGATCCCGAGTTGATCGGCAAGGTAATAGGCCCGGGCGGCAAGATGATCAAGAGCATTCAGGAGGAGACCGATACTTCAATCGAGATAGAAGAAGACGGCACCATTTATATCAGTTGCCTCGGCGGGGACGGCCACTTCAAAGCCAAAGAGATGATCGAGTCGCTCACCGAGCCGCCTGAGGTTGGGCGGATATACGAGAATGCTAAAGTGGTCTCGGTCAAAGATTTTGGCGTGTTCGTCGAAATCGTACCGGGTGTCGAAGGCTTGTGTCACATAAGCGAGTTGAGCGAGGGTTACGTCAAAACTGTCGAGGATGTCTGCAAGACCGGCGATTTGATAACGGTTAAGCTGATATTGATAGACGACCAGGGCAGGCTGAAGCTCTCGCGGAAAGCCGCCCTCGCTGAGAAGAAAAAGAGTGAAAAGGCAAAGGGAGAATAAGTGGTTCAGTTTGTTGGCGGCTTTGTTGTTGGCTTACTGACTGTTGCTGTGCTGTTTCTGTGTAAGAAGGCCACTGGAAATCAAGAATATGCAGGTAGTCACCGCGAGCAGCTTGAGGAGTTGAGCAAGTTGACCGGAGGACTTGCCCATGAGATCAAGAATCCCCTCTCCACGGTAAAGATAAATCTGAAACTGGTCGGTGAGGATCTGGGGGAATTCGGCCGTTCCGGCTCGGCCGGATCTGGGGCGAATAGTGATAAAAGTAAGCTGGCAAGAGCATTGAGGAAGCTGGCGGTCATTGAAAAAGAGACCGATAGGCTCGAGCAGATTCTTGAAGGTTTTCTACATTATGTGGGCAGACCCGATCTGCAATTGACGACGGTTGATATCAATGAGCTCGTCGGCGACATGATCGATTTTTACTCGCCACAGGCGAGAACACATGCGGTCACCATTCGTCAGGGCCTTTATAATAAGCCGCTTGTTTGTAAACTCGACGCTGATATGATAAAACAAGTATTATTGAATCTCTTTATTAACGCCCAACAGGCGATGAGTAGTGGTGGAGAGTTGATGGTAAGAACTGATCGGCGGGAAAAGGACGCCGTCGTTGAGATCAGCGATACCGGCAGTGGTATCCCGGCAGATAAGATCGAGCATATTTTCGATGCTTACTATACGTCGCGTCCACAGGGCAGCGGGCTGGGTTTGCCAACGGCAAAGAAGATTATCGAAGCACACCAAGGTACTATGACAGTAAACAGTGAGCCTGATAAGGGAACAGCGTTCGTTATAAGACTTCCTATGTGTGAGAAGTGAGGTTTTAGTTGTGGCTCAGAAGACGGGCGTAATTCTGGTTGTCGATGATGAGCGAGATCATGCCGATGGGATTGTGGAGTCGCTTGAAAAGCAGTGCGACAAGGCGATCGCCGTTTACAGCGGTGAAGACGCTCTGGAGTTATTGCGCAGCAGACAGATAGACGTCGTTGTCACCGATCTTAAACTCGGCGGCGACACCAGCGGATTGGACGTTCTGATCGAAGCGAAGAAATACGATACGGCAACCGAAGTTATCCTGATAACGGCTCATGCAACCATCAATACCTGCAAAGAAGCTCTTAAACTGGGCGCATACGACTATCTCGTTAAACCGATCGACATCGGTCAGCTTCGCACGCTTGTGGCCCGGGCCGGTGAAAAGTCGGCGACCGCCCATGCTCGTCAGACGGACAAACCAGAAAAGAGTAAAGAAGGTTTTGTGTTCGATGGCATATTGGGAAAGAGCCCGGCGATGGAGGGGGTATTTGAGGTTCTCAAGCGAGTTGCGCCGACCAATATATCAGTTCTTATCGAGGGGCAATCAGGGACGGGCAAGGATTTGCTTGCCAGGGCGATTCACGACAATTCACTCCGATGGGACAAGCCTTTTAGACCCGTCAACTGCGCGGGTTTAAGCGAAACCCTGCTGGAGAGCGAGCTTTTCGGGCACGTAGCGGGGGCTTTCACCGGCGCTTCAAGTGACAGAAAGGGACTCTTCGAAGTCGCCGACAAAGGGACGCTGTTTTTGGATGAGATCGGGGATATGGCGCCGAATTCCCAGGCCAAGTTGTTGCGGGTTATTGAGGACGGAGTAATAATACCCGTCGGATCGAATAAGCAGACGGTTGTTGATGTCCGCATCATCAGCGCGACCAATCAGAACCTGCCGGAATTAATAGAAGAGAAGAAATTCAGACAGGATCTATACTTTCGCATCAAGGGCGTGAATATCTCGCTGCCGGCGCTGCGTGACAGAGTGGAGGATCTGCCCGAGCTGATTGACTATTTTCTCAAAGAAGCCGCCTCGGAGACCGGCTCCAAGATCACGGACATAACAGATGCGGCACTGGAGGCTCTGAAAAAATACGACTGGCCGGGCAATATCCGTCAGCTAAGAAATACCATCAGAACGATGGTGGTCATGTGTGATCGCGACCGGCTTGATTTGCAGGATATTCCGCCGGAGATAACGCAGAGAAGACAGCTAATTGCCGGTAGTCGTCCGGCGGCCGGCCTTGGCGACGTTTCTTTGAATGAGCTGGAAAAGCAGGCGATCGAGGAGACATTGGCAAAGACACACGGCAATAGGGAAAAGACGGCGAAAATACTGGGTATCGGTGAACGAACTCTTTATCGTAAAATAAAAGAATACAATCTGTAGATAAGTCACTTGCCGCTAAACAGATTGGGGCTTTTGCTTTGCAGCCATTTTGGAAGCTGTTCGTGCGTCACGTCCTGCCAAAGGCCCTTCTTCTGACGCCGAGCGGTCTCGCCCAATTGTTCGTACTTGTTGTAAAAACTGTGACTGAACCGCAAATCCGCATAGGCGTACCCGCCGGTTAGCAGAACTTCATTCAGAAATCGGCCGTCGGGTAACTTGACATAAGCCAGAAGTCTGCCGTACTTTCCCCTGGTCGGCCCCGGACTGTCCAGGTATACGGTAACGGACTTGCCAAGGGTTCCTCGTCTTGTAAATGCGGCTGCCTCGGAGGCGAAATGCATTGCTGCTGAATCTTCTTTCCCAGTCTCCGGGGTGTCTATTCCAAGAAGCCTTATTCGTGTGTATTCTCGGCGACCGTCTGGGACTTCAACGTCAATGGTGTCTCCGTCAAGGACGTGTTTCACGACGAATTTTTTTCCGTGATAATCGGTGCGATCGAGGAGATTTGTTTGTTCGCCGGATATGGATCTTAGAAGCTGCCTGCGCCGTGCCAGGCTGTTATCGAGCCACACAAGCAGTATAAACGCGAACAGACACAGAACGATCAACACTGTTCTGCGGCGTTTGCTCATTGCTAAGGTGACTTTATCATCTTTCCGCTGCATTTGAATGTCAGCAAGCAGTACTTGGGATTACGAAGCGCGTTGTGCCGCTGGTCTGTCCAGCTCGAATGCAGTACAGACGGCTTCGAGAGCCTTCTCTGCTTCACTCTTATCTACAGCACAACTAATGCGAATCTCGCTGGTTGTAATGGAATCGATATTGACCTTGGCCCTGGCTAGGGCATCGAACATTTTCTCGGCGACTCCGTAATGACTTCGCATGCCGACACCGACCACGGAGACCTCGGCGATATCATTGCGAACGAAAATGCTCTCGCAATTTATCTCATTCTTAATTTGTTCGACTGCTTCTTTGGTAGCGGCCAAATCGGAAATGTCGATCATGAAAGACAAGTTGGCCTTTTCGGCACTGATTTCCGTTTGGATAATGTCGTTGACCACCACCTTCGCTCTTGCCAGATGGGCAAATACCTTTGCGGCGTTACCCGGCGAGTTGTCTACACCGACAAGACCGATTTTGGCCAGATTTCTTTGTATTGTCGCACCTGAAACCGCTACACCTTCCATCTGAGGCACCTCATGTGTAATTATTGTTCCGTCTGTTTGTTCAGCGCTGCTTCTGACGTGGATCTCGACGTCGTATTTCTTGCCGCACTCGATGGCTCGAGGATGCATCACGCCCGCTCCGAAACTCGCAAGCTCGAGCATCTCATCGTAACATATCTGATCGAGTTTGACGGCATTCTTGAATATTCTTGGATCGGCGCTGTATATTCCGTTAACATCGGTGTAAATCTCGCAGCGATCGGCCTCAAGGGCTGCTGCGATTGCGACAGCCGTGGTGTCGGAACCGCCACGACCAAGCGTGGTAATGTTTTCGTTCTCATCAATGCCCTGGAAGCCGGCAACAATCACGATTTTGCCTTGTTCCAGATGTTTGTGAATCCTGTCGGCTCCTATGCTTTGTATACGAGCTTGTGTGTGCATGCTGTCCGTCATCATTCGAATTTGACTGCCGGTCAGACTTATGGCGTCATGGCCGAGGGCGTCAAGCGCCATAGCGAACAACGAAACCGACTGTTGCTCACCGGTGCTGAGTAATTGGTCCATTTCCCGTCTTGGAGGATTGGAATTGAGTTCGAGCGCGTCGGCGACGAGCTGGTCGGTTTGCTTACCACGGGCCGAGGCGACCACTACAACGCCGTAGCCTTTCTTTACGGTCGCAATTACTCTTCCGGCGGCGTGTTTGATCTTCTTAGCATCAGCAAGTGATGTGCCGCCGAACTTCTGAACCATTATCTTCATAATGTTCCTGCTCAAATATTACCTTGCCCGGTTTTATATAAGTCAAAATGTTTTGTGGTTTTCTACATGATTCGGCAATGACTGTCAAGCTATTTAGCTTCTCAGGAAATACTCCATTAGTTCGAATCCGTTTTCTATTCTAAATCCTGACCCGGCGGCGTTTGATTCGCTAAAAACAGTGTGCAGGATACCACTGATATTATCGCCGGCCATGGCGAAAGGCACGGCAGCGGGCGAATGCGCGCATGTTCGTATCAGTGTTGGATGATCCGGCATTACGAGAATGCGCCAGCTATCGTAGCTTTGCAGAGCCTCGAAGATAGGGCCGACGACATGTTCATCAATCAGCTCTATTGCTTTCTTTTTCATCTCGGCGTTACCGCTGTGTGCTGCTTCATCAGGTGCTTCTACGTGGACGAAAACGATGTCGTACTCGCCGAGTGCTTCTATCGCTGCTGAAGCCTTGCCCTGATAATTCGTATCGATGAAGCCCGTCGCTCCGGGAACGTCTATCAAGTCAAAGCCGATCAGCTTTGCCAGACCTTTGACGAGATCTACGGCGGTAATAGCTGCGCCGCGAATACCAAACTTCTTTTCAAAACGTTCCATCTGAGCCCTCTTGCCCTGGCCCCAGAGCCAGATGGAACTGACCTGATTTTCTCCCAGGTCCTTTCTGACCTTGTTTATGTCGTGGTCCATGAAAATCTGCTGCGAACGCGCCATGAGGTCTATAAGAAAGTCGGCGCCCCTGCCTCGTGGGAGCAGTTTATCCATGGCCGTGCCGATGTGGTCGTGAGGTGGATAGGTATGCACGTCGAAGTCGATGCCCTTACATACCAAAAGGTGCCTGTAGCTGACTCCCGCATGAAAGCGTAGCTGTTCAGCGCCAAGCTGGTTGTTCAGCTCACCTATCAGATTACCGCCCTCGGCAGTTGAGATATGCCCGGCACTGTGGTCGGCCATCTTGCCATCGGCTATAGTCACAAGGTTGCATCTGAAAACCCAGTCTTCGAGAGATAACTTGATGTTTCGCGCCACTGCTTCGATCGGCGCTCGGCCGGTATAATATCGCTTCGGATCATATCCGAGCAGACTCATTTGAGCAACGTCGCTGCCCGGTTCCATTTTATCCGGGACGGTTTGAATGAGTCCCTGCCTGCCTAACGTACTGATTTTATCGATGTTCGGCGTCAGGGCTGCTTCGATCGGCGTCTTTTCACCGAATTCTTCGAGTGGATCGTCGGCCGCTCCATCCGGAATTATTATTGCATACTTGGTCGTCAATCCTTGTCCTCCGGGATATCTACGATTCTTATGCACACAGGCTTTGCGCCGATTACGTCCAGTTTTTCCATGTTGTCCAGGGCTGCGGCGACGTTCTGCTGCCTGGTCCGGTGGGTAGCTATTACTACCGGTACGGTGTTATCGGGTCCGGTGTCCTCGTGCTGGATCGCGCCAGAAATGCTAATGTCGTGGTCTGCAAGCACTTTGCTCCATTGAGCGATGACACCGGGCTGGTCCTTACACATTATCCTGATGTAAGATCTGCTCACGAGGTTGTCCATTTTTTCTATCAGCGGTTCAGTCTCTGTGTGCGGGCGCATGTTGAGCTGACTGAAAGTAGTGCCGGAGTTGCCCAGAGCGACGTCGATAATGTCTGCAACCACAGCACTTGCGGTAGGCATCATTCCGGCTCCCCGTCCATAAAACATCAATTCGCCGACGGCACTGCCGAAGATGCTGACTGCATTGAACGGCCCCGTTACGCGGGCGAGCGAGCAGTCTTTGGCAATAAAGGATGGGTGCACGCGAAGTGAGATTTTACCCTTGTCATCTCTTTGAGCTATCGCCAGCAGCTTAAGACAATAGCCCATTTCCCAGCCATAGCGAATATCGTCGATTGATATTCCTTCAATGCCTTCGACGAAGATATCATCGAGTTTTAATTCGTATCCGAAAGCAATAGAGGCCAGGATAGCAAGTTTATGAGCACTGTCGCCGCCGCTGATATCCAGTGTGGGATCGGCTTCGGCATAGCCCTTTGCCTGAGCTTCGGCCAGAGCTTGTGAGAAGTCCTGATTCCGGGCAGTCATGTTGGAAAGAATATAGTTACATGTTCCGTTGACAATTCCGTACATCGAATTGATGCTGTTCGCTGCCAATCCCGTTCTGATGGCTGAGATGATCGGCATGCCTCCGGCACAGCTTGCTTCAAACGCTATGCACCTGCCGTTATCCCGGGCAACCCGATAAAGCTCATTACCATGTTCTGCAAGAAGGGCCTTGTTGGCCGTAACCACGTCTTTGCCGTTCGTGAGCATCTTCAACTGCACGTGTTTGGCGGTATCGGTCCCACCTATCATCTCGACGCCGATCTGAATTGAATTGTCATCGTACAACCTGTTCAGATCATCTGTAAGAATGCCCTCGGGCAGGATTACCGGACGTTTGGATGACGTATCAATGTCCACGACGCAGGCCAATTCCAGCCTGATGCCGGTCTTGGCTGCGATTGAGTCCGCATTTTCAACTATTAGCTTCGCGACGCCGCTGCCGACAGTGCCGAAACCGGCAAGCCCGACTTTTATAATACGTTTGCTCATTTAGAAACTTTCCTGCAATTGTTCCGAGAGTCTGCCAATTCTACACGGAAACTTCCGGAAGTTCCGATATTGTTCCCAATCCCGGTTAGAGGATTGATGATCGAACCAATGGATTCGAATAAGAGATTAAATAAGAGCGCATTTATCAGGTCAAGCAAAAACCGCCAAATCGATACAACTAAAATAGTATTGACTTGTTTACATTATCTGTGTTAGAATAGGTAAGGCTTGAGGCCGAAATATTGCGATTAATCCGCAAAAAGCAGCAATGATCCAAGAGCAGGCAGGCTTTACGGATCACATGATGCAGAACCAGTCCGATTATACTGAGTAGGGGCCGCAAATCGCTATGCTAAACCAAGCTGCCGGCAAGCGTATAGTCGAACGCTGGGAGAATTGGTAACGAAGGTTGTTATGGTAGGAAGCAGGTCGGCAAAAAGAGCTTTAGGGCAGAAAGATAAACGTGCGCGCAAAACCACGTCGCGTGTATTTCAAAGACCGTTTGAACTTCCGGACCGAACTCTTCGATGTCGCTACGAGATAAAGTACCACGTCACAGAGACACAGGCCGCGGCGATAGCTGAGTTCATAAGACCTTTCGTCCAATTAGACCGATATTGTAAGCTGCAACCAAGTCGCGACTATCCTGTGGTGAGTCTGTATTTGGATTCTGGTGACCTCCGGCTCTGCCGGGAGAGTCTAACGGGACACAAGAACCGCTTCAAGCTGCGCATTAGAAGCTATACGGACGAGCCGGAATATCCTCGCTTCTTCGAGATCAAACGCCGGATGAACACGATTATCATTAAGAACCGCGCGAGGGTAATGGATCCTGACGTAAAAACATTGCTCGCAGGGCTTCCTCTGCCACCCCAAAATTACACTGCGGATATGGATACGATAAATCAATTTCAGTTGTATGCGGGCAATATTCGAGCTAAACCTTTGGTGCTTGTTCGTTACATGCGCCAGGCGTATGAAGGCAATGAACACAACCGTGTCAGGATTACTTTCGACAGAGATCTCGAGTACAATGTTACGAAAGTTGCCGAGGTTCGTCTTGGAGGCGGAGGCTGGCGGCGAAATCCCTTTACAATAGGCGGAGTTATTCTGGAAATCAAGTTTACCGACCGTTATCCCGCATGGCTTGCACGGCTGGTGAGGCAATTCAACCTGCGGGCCCGATCGATCTCAAAATATGCTTCGTCGCTGCAGAATTCCTGTTCGTTGAAATTCTGCGCGCCGGAACTGGCGCTATAGTTAATTATGGATAGAATCTGGCAAATTCTGGAAGGTGGCTCCCCAACCGGGACGGCTTTTACACCCGAGTCGGTCCTGCTTTCGCTGCTGCTTGCTTTTGTACTCGGACAGGCTCTGGCCTGGATATACTACTTTACGCACAGCGGTCTGTCCTATTCGAGATCATTCGTGCAATCGCTGATTCTCATCACAGTTGTCGTTGCTATGGTCATGGCGGTTATCCAGACGAGCATAATAACTGCCGTGGGATTGATGGGAGCCCTGGCAATCATTCGTTTTCGCAACATCATAAAGGACACCAGAGATATAGCCTTCATTTTCTGCTCACTGGTCGTGGGCATGGCGTCCGGTTCGCAGCGTTACGCCGTCGCCATAGTGGGCACGGTTATTCTAAGCTTGATAATCTTGTATCTGCACCTTACGAACTTTGGAACGCATCAACCGCATAACGGCTTCCTGAGGTTCACCTTCAAGGGACATATCGAGCCCGACAGCACGATCTTCGCAATCCTGAGGCGCTTTTGCGGCCGTTTCACTCTTATATCTGCACAAGATAGCGGATTCGGAACGTCCGAAGTCGAGTATGCCTATCAGGTGATGATACGAAATACGGGAGAGAACCAGCAAATGCTGTCCGAGCTGCAGGACGTTGAGGGTCTTGAAAACATAAGCCTAACAATGCAGGAACGGCTGCTGGAGGTTTAGGCTGAAGATGAAAAGGATAGGTATTACAAATTATCTGTTTCGTTTGCGTTTGCACATTCTGCCTATCCTGGTGTGGCTTGGGGCTTTGGCATGCGTAATCGGGCTTTTCTCCCGGAGATCACAACGCTTTGAAGTCCTGGGCATAGCACAGGGACAGAGGCGCCAGATCTCAGCCACATCAACCGCCAGAGTCACTACTGTTTCGGTAAATTTATTCGACAAAGTCAAAAAAGGGCAAACGATTGCAGTGCTCGACACGGTTCTTGAGAACGAGCAGTCGAAAAACCAGTTACAGGCCCAGCTAAATACGGCGCTTGCCGAAATAGAACGACTCTCGGCACAATTGGTTCCTACGCAGGACGGCCTCTCGGCGGACAGGGCCGACCGCGAGACAACGCGGATCAGTGACGGACGGAGGTTCGCAGTAGATATCGAGAACGCCAGGCTTGAAATACTGAGGCTGCGAGCTGTAATCGAAACCGACAGGATTACACTTCTGGATCTGGCTCTTGACGTTGAGGTCGCCGAAGAGCTTGTTGCCGAAGAAGCCCTTGCGCCGTTCGAGCTGCAAAAGGCGAAGGCACAGTACAATGCCCTGGCGAAAAAGATCGAAGAGACTCAGAATTTGTTAGAACAGGCCAAAGCGGCTCTGGAACAGACCATTAAGCGTCGGGACGAGTATGCACAACATCAGCCTTATCACCCGTCGGTTGACGATGCTCTGGCGGTAATTCGCAAAGCGATTAGCGTGCAGGAAAAGCGAGTGGAGGAACTCGTAACGCAGATGGAGGCTCTGGACCGGCGCAAGGCGCTGGAGTTGAAGGCGCCCATAGACGGAGTTGTAAGCAATATCCTGCACCGTCAAGCGGAAGTAGTCCTGGCTGGCGACCCGATAGTCACTGTTGCAGAGAATGAGATAACCGGCATCATCGCTTATGCCGGTGAGAACCTGATGGACGCGATTGAAGAGGGAATGACTGTCGAGGTTGTAAAGACCGGCGAGCCGGCGAGTGTACAGGTCGAGTCCTCCGAGGTGACATTCGTCGGTCCGGCCGTGGAGCAGATTCCTGCTCAGTTGTGGCAGAATCCGAATGTTCCGCAGTGGGGGCGTCCGTTCCTAATCAAGACTCCTGTTGAAATGGAGCTTATAGCAGGTGAGAAAGTCGGCGTGCGCACCAAACGGAAACTGAAGATATGAGGTTCAGTTATTCCACCATACGATTGAGGCTTTTGATCATACTTGGCCTGACCGGCCTTTGCATTCTGACCGGTTGCTCTCAGCACAATTATAAGAAGGAAGCCGACGAACAGGTCTATCGTATCATCGATGAAAAATGGCGCGACGATTTCGGCTCCAGAGCCAATTACGTGGTCAGCGACGTTGCCGCTTCGCCAAACGACATACGGATCGAAAGGAAAATTGCCATCCCCGGCGTTCTGACGCTTCCACAGGCCGTCGCTCTTGCAACCGCTCACAACCGCGAGTATCAAACACAGCGGGAAGCTCTCTACGTGCAGGCTCTGGACCTGCGGCTGACGCGGCACGAGTTTGAGACGCAATTTTTTGGCGGATTCAGCGGTGGATACAACGCCGATCGCAACGACGAGGCGGTAGGAGCCGAAGCGAGCGTTGGATTCCGGCGGTTATTGGCCGGGGGCACCAGAATCAGCACGCAAGTCGCCCTTGCGTGGGTTGATGTGCTGACCGGCAATATGCGGGGCGGTCTGGCTTCGATCCTCAGCGCGACTGTTACACAACCTCTTCTTCGCGGCAGCCAGCGAGCAATCGTTTTGGAAGGCCTGACCCAGGCCGAACGTGATACCCTGTACCAGGTGCGCTCTTTCAATCGTTTTCGCAAAGTATTTGTCGTTTCAATAATTTCTCAATACTACACGGTTTCGCAGCGGCTTGAAGATGCAAAAAACGCCAGAGCCAATTACTCCATCCTTGCATGGTTCCTCAAACGTGTTGAGAAGCTGGCAAACGCCGGTCGTCTCCCCATGATAGAGCTTGACGAAGTTCGACAGGCTGTACTTGAGGCGGCCAATATCTATTCTCAGGCGGACAAAGAATACCGTCAGGCGATTGACGAATTCAAGTTGACTCTCAGTCTGTCCGCCAGCCGGGAGCTGCGTCTGGACGAAGGAGAATTCGAAAATCTGAAATCTGCTGAAATGATCGAGCCTGAATTCTCGGAGGATCAGGTTCTCGAAGCGGCACAAATTGCCCGTTTGGATCTGATTAACAGTGCCGATGCCGTCCTCGATGCCCAGCGCAAAGTCGCGGTTGCCGCCGACAACCTCCGGGCGGAGGCAAACCTGATTGGCACGGGGGAGACTAAAGCAGGCAGATGGGGTGGCAGGGACACGTCGGATTGGTCCAGAGAGGATTACGGCATCGGCCTCGAGTTGGATTTGCCGCTCGATAGAGTGCCCGAACAGAATGTCTATCGTAAGGCCTTGATTACGTTGAATCAGCGCCAGCGGGAGTACACCGAGTCCGCCGATACGGTCAAGCTTCAGGTGCGGCAGGCTCATCGCGATTTTATTGAAGCTTCAGAGCGTTATGAAGTATTATCGAAGGCTCTGGAGCTTGCTCAGCAGCGATTCAACAAGACCTTCTTGCTTGTTCAGCATAGCAGGGCGAGCAGCCGGCGAGTGCTTGATGCCCAGAGAGATCTGTTCGATGCCCAAAACGACGCCGCACAAGCCCTCGTGGACTATAAGATTGCAATCCTCAGCTTCTACCGCGACACCGGCATCCTCCAGGTGCGTCCCGATGGCATGTGGGAGCTTTGAGGAATACGCGACAGCATTGACCAATTCCGAGTATGTGTTCAGCCGGAAAAGGACCAGCCCCATCCCGATAAAAGACAAT
>Ga0180431_10001405_pt1 | contig 33746 bp, 28 predicted proteins | sample SS_ome_11_FD_132459 | JGI IMG/M metagenome (GOLD analysis project Ga0180431, IMG submission 132459) | Hypersaline lake sediment archaeal communities from the Salton Sea, California, USA - SS_1_MS_1 metaG | ecosystem: Environmental > Aquatic > Non-marine Saline and Alkaline > Hypersaline >... | reverse complement strand
GTGCTTGTTCAGCCCCTTCTACTGCTGCAAAGCTCTCTTTTCTTTCAAATCCAAACATTGAAGCAATTAGATTTGTTGGAACTTTTCTTACAGCATCATTGTATCGCTTGATTGCCGCATTAAAGTCTTTTCTTGCAACTGCAACTCTGTTCTCAGTTCCTGCTAATTCATCTTGCAGACTTAAGAAGTTTTCAGTTGCTTTTAGTTGTGGATAGTTCTCAACATTTATGTTAAGTCCGCTGAACTTACTCACAACTGCATCGCTCTCTGCTAATGCTGCTTGCTGTTGTTCAGGCGTTGCTGCAGATGCTAATGCTGATTTTGCTTTCGCTACCCCTGTTCTTATCGCTGCAATCTGTGTTTGTGTATCTTTTTCAAATGCTACTGCGCCTTCAACAGTGCTCACTAAGTTTGGTATCAAGTCAAGCCTTCGTTGATATTGTGTCTCAACATTTGCCCAGCTTTCGCCTACAGAATTGTCCAGGCTTATTAGTTTGTTGTAGCCCATTACAAGCCATAGTATCAATACAATAAGTATTACTCCTCCGACTATGAGCCAGATTTTTGTATTATTTTTTTTCTTTGCCATAAGTACACCTCAAATTTTAATTTGAGACTCATAGAATCTCTGATTCTATGTTGCCTCATGTGTTTGAATATATAAACTTTACCAGCCGCCAGAGCTGCCGCCTCCTCCAAAGCCTCCGCCGCTAAATCCGCTAAAGCCTCCTGAGAATCCGCCAGATCCTTTTCCAAATCCGCCCATCCAGATTCCTCCAGGCCCTTTGCCGCCTTTTGCAAGCTGTGCTATTTGCGCAGCCATTATCCAGAACATGATTGACATGGAAAATGCTACTGCAAAAAAAGTCAATCCAAGATATATAGAGGCCCCGATTATGAGCGCATCTCCAACTGTCCTTATTTTCCATTTGTGTTTTCTTTTCTCTGTTGCTAATAACAATATAAGTAATATGATTCCATATGCTAAGGCGATTAATCCTTTGTAATTTGTTACGTCTGCTTTTTCATATTTTGCGACTATGCTTGGATCTTGTTTCAGCAGTCCTTGAATATCAGTAATCGCTTTATACGTTCCTTCCCCAAATTTGTCTTGTTTAAAATATTGCGTCAATACCTGTCTTCCTATTCTTCCAGTTCTGGCATCAGGCAGTATTCCTTCAAGTCCATAGCCTGTCTCAAACCGATACTTCTTATCTTTATATGAAATCAAGAGCAATAAGCCATTGTCTTTTTCTTCTTTGCCTATGCCCCAGCCTCGTGCAACATCTAATGCATAATCTTCAAGAACTTCTCCATCTAAACTCTCTATTGTCAAAACCGCAATTTCTGCAGTAGTGTTCTTCTCTATGTCATCGCACAACTGCTCTATTTTCGCGCCCCACTCTCCAAGAATATTTGCATTGTCTGTTACATATCCTTTATGATCTGGTATCGCGAGGACTGTAGGTAGTATTAAGAAAACAAGTAATAGTATTATTAGTTTTTTCATTGTTTATAAAGTTTGAAAAACTTTTAAACTAGGGAAATTTTGTCTAGTATTTATAATTTCGCAAAATTTCTCGTTGTTACCCAAAGTAAGTTGGTTTTTGTGCTTGCATCTCTTTTGCTTTTGCAGCAGTGAAATGATCTCGCAATTTTCTATATGTCTGATCTATCTCTTTTGTCACAGACGGTCTTACTTTCTGTAATGCTTCTTCAAAGTGTTTCTTATTTATTTCTTTTGATTTTATGTCTTCTCGCAGGGCAATTATTGCTGCCTCTCTGCAAATTGCCTCTATGTCTGCTCCAACATATCCTTCTGTTACTGCAGCCAGTTCTTTGATTGTTACTCCTTTGATTGGCATGTCTTTTGTGTGGACATTGAATATTTCTTCTCTTGTTTTTTCATCAGGCACAGGAGTTAGTATTATTCTATCAAACCTGCCCGGTCTTAACAATGCAGTATCCACCATATCTGGTCTGTTTGTTGCACCGATTATTAAGATGTCATGTAAATCTTCCAGCCCGTCTATTTCAGTCAGAAGTTGATTTACCACTCTCTCTGTCACGTGTGAATCCGTGCTCAGTCCTCTCCTTGGAACAAGGGAATCGATTTCATCAAAGAATATTATGGTTGGTGCAGTCTGTCTTGCTTTTTTGAATATTTCGCGCACAGCTTTTTCACTCTCTCCAACCCATTTAGATAATAATTCAGGTCCTTTGACAGAGATGAAGTTTGCTTCGCTTTCATGCGCAACTGCTTTTGCAAGCAAGGTCTTTCCTGTTCCGGGTGCACCATATAATAGGATTCCTTTTGGCGGGGTTACTCCCATTCTTTTGAATGCATCTGGATGCTTAAGCGGCCACTCTACTGCCTCTAATAATTCTTGTCTTACATCGTTCATTCCGCCGATATTATCCCAGGTTACATTTGGAACATCTATGAACACTTCTCTTAATGCAGATGGCCGCACTACTTTTAGTGCTTCTCTGAAATCTGCTTTTGTTATCGTCAGCTTGTCTAGTATTTCTTGCGGTATGGCTTCTTCTTTATCGTATTTTAAGTCTGGCAGTATTCTTCTTAACACTATCATTGCTGCTTCTTTTGTTAGTGATGCCAGGTCTGCGCCCACAAAGCCATGTGTTTTTTTAGATGTGTCTGTTAGGTTTACATCTTTTGCAAGAGGCATGTTTCTTGTATGAATCTTTAGAACATTTAGTCTTCCTTCTTCATTTGGAACGCTTATCTCTAGTTCTCTATCAAATCTTCCAGGTCTTCTTAATGCAGGATCCAGTATGTTTGGAACATTGGTTGCTGCTATAACTACCACTCTTCCTCTGTTCTTAAGACCGTCCATCAATGCAAGCAATTGTGCAACAACTCTTTTTTCTACTTCTCCTTTTGTTTCTTCTCTTTTTGTTGCGATTGCATCTATCTCATCGATAAACACTATTGCAGGAGCATTTTGTTCGGCTTCTTCAAATTTTTTCCGTATGTTTTCTTCAGACTGTCCATAATATTTAGACATTATTTCTGGTCCATTGATTAAGATAAAGTGTGAGTTTGTTTCGTTTGCAACTGCTTTTGCAAGTAAAGTCTTTCCTGTTCCAGGAGGCCCATGAAGCAGGACTCCTTTTGGCGGTTCTACCCCTAATCTCTCAAATATTTCAGGATGCTTTAATGGCAGTTCAACCATCTCTCTTATTTTTTTGATTTCATCACTCAGTCCGCCGATGTCTTCGTATGTTACTTCAGGTATTGTGTCTTCTTCTATCTTTACTGCTTTTGGACTTAGAACTATCTCTGTTTGTTCTGTGATTATGACTGATTGTTTTGCAGGCACTGTTTCTGCAACTACTAATTTAAGGTCGCCGAATCCATATCCATATCCTGTATTCTGTTCTTCCATCATGCTGAATACTTCGTCAAAGAATGGACTGCCAGTCATGGTTCTGCGTCTTCTTTTGGTTCCCCCTAAAGAGATTATATCTCCTTTTATGACTGCTCGTCCTAATAAGCCTTTTTTGAATACGCTTGTGTTTGATGTTCTTACCTCTACTCTCTCGCTGGATGGCGCAATTGTTATTTTCTTGGCTTCTTTTATTTCTGCTTTTTTGACTTTTACTTGCTCCCCTATTCCTGTTTTAGCATTTTTTCTTAGAAGTCCGTCCATTCTGATTGTGTTTAGACCGATGTCTCCAGGCAGTGCTCTGTCCACCATTGCAACTGTGCATTTTCCGCCTGCAATTTCTACTATGTCGCCGGGCTTCACTCCAATCTCTCGCATAAAATTAGTGTCTACTCTAACTATGCCTTTATTTACATCATCTTGTATTGCTTCTACAACTTTTAGTTTAACATCTTGCGTCATTTTTTTTGCCTTATTCTCCCAGCTAGTTTGTTCTCCTACAGTTAGAAAGCCTTTAAGTCCAACCTTATTTTACTGTGACTCTTGGTAATTGGATTGGTGGTGGAAGTCCGACTTCTCTTGCTAAGATTAATGCTTCAACATTGCTTTTACTTAGTATGTTGTTCAGCAATGGAGTCATTATTTCTTTTGGCAATTTTTTGTCTTTTTTCCATGCCTTTACCAGTTCATCAATTTTATCTTCTTTTTCTATTGATGTTACTGTTCCATTAAGCACTATTTTTGCAATTTTTGGTTCATACTCTGCTGTAAATTCAAATTTGTATAACAGCATGAACTGTTTTGCTTGTCCTACTGAAAAGTCTTTTTTCTCTAAGTCTTGGATTAGAATGTTATTCTTGACACTCATTTTGCCTTTTGGCGTGTCTGTTCTGTCAACAACGATTTTGTCGAATTGTATTCCTGCTATTGTCATTTTACCACCTTGATTTTGCCTTATTATTTTAAAGGCTTTATTCTTTGAATCAAGTGCGAATATTTAAAGTTTTCGCTTCTTCATTACTCGAGGGTCATAACCTCTTCAATCTAGTTATTCCAACCAGCACTTTTATAAAGGCCCTTAGTTTGTTATCGTCTATGAAACCAGTGAATCATATTAGCATTTCCAAGGGAATGAAGGCCTCTGAGCTAGTTAATCAGATGGCTGGTTCTGGTGTTATGGGTGCTGGAAGGATTGCTAAAGCCTCAGTAATCATGAAGGAGATGCTCTCAGACAAGGAATGTAAGGTATTTCTAGGTCTTGCTGGAGCAATGGTTCCTGGCGGCATGAAAAATATCCTTGTAGATCTATTAAAATCAGGTAAAATTGATGTTTTTGTGACAACTGGTGCTAATATTACTCATGATACTTTTGAGGCTCTAGGATTTAATCATTTCCAGGGATGTCCTAAGGCAGATGATGCTAAACTGCATAAAGAAGGCATTGACAGAATATATGATTCTTTCTTAAAAAATGAAGTTTATGAGAAGATGGAGGATTTCTTCAAGGAAAATTTTGAAGAATTAAGCAAGACAAAAAACATAAAAGAATTCTTGTGGAAATTAGGAGAACTTTTGCCAGAAGACAATACTTCAATCTTAAAAACCTGTTCACAAAAGAAAATTCCAATCTTCTGTCCAGGTATTGCAGACTCAGGCATTGGCTTGATGATTTGGGGCAGACAGGCAGAAGGTAAGAAGTTTGATCTTCCAGTGTTTGAAGATATGAAAGAAATTATCAGTATTGCTTGGGACAGCAAAAAGAACGGTGTGATATACGTATGCGGCGGTCTCCCTAAGAATTTCATCCAGCAGTCTATGCAGTTCAGCAAAGGCGCAGAATATGGTGTTCAAATCAGCACAGACACTCCGCAAGGCGGCGGTTCTTCTGGAGCAGAGCTAAAAGAAGGAGTTTCTTGGGGCAAGATGAAAGAACAAGGCAAATACATCGATGTTTATTGTGATGCTACAATCGCTCTGCCTTTGATTTGGGCAGATGTAAAAGACAAGATTTAAATAAATAATTCTAATTTAACCAGTCATGAATCTAGTAGATGTACATTGCCACCTTAATCACGAAAAGTTCAATGAAGATCGTGATGAAGTGGTCCAGAGAGCAAAAGATGCAGGTGTTAAGGTAATCATTACTTCTGGAGTTAATGTTCCGACTAATAGGGAAGTTCTAGAGCTTGCAAAAAAATATGATGTAGTAAAATGCACCTTAGGAATATACCCAATAGACGCTTTAAACATAAAAATAGATGAATTAGACGAAGTAGGTCTTACAAGACAGGCAGAACCTTTTGATGTTGATGAAGAGTTAAAGTTCATTCTCTCAAAAAAGAAAGAGATTATGGGAATCGGCGAGTGCGGCATGGATTTCAAATATCTAAAAGATCATGAAAAACAGCAGAAGATTAATTTCCAGAAAGTTATTGATTGTGCTGAAAAACTAAAAAAACCAATTGTTGTTCACACTAGAAATGCAGAATTAGAGTGTGTTGAGATGCTTGAATCATCTAAATTAAAAAAAGTCATTCTCCATTCTTTTGGAGGGCGAAAGACCTTGATGAAAAGAGCTGCAGATAATGGCTGGTCTTTTAGTGTTCCTGCAGTCATCACAAGACTTCAGCACTTTGAAACATTGGTTTCATTAGTCAACATAAATCAATTATTGACAGAGACCGATGCTCCCTGGCTTAGTCCTGTTAAGTTTCAGCGAAATGAGCCAATGAATGTTCTGGAAAGCATAAAGCAGATTGCTAAGATAAAAAAGTTTAATGTTGAAGAGACTGCAGATTCTGTTTTTCTTAATTATCAGAGGATGTTTTGATGATTAAGACTAGTTTTTATTCCTGGAAAAAAGGCAAGCTCCCAAAAGGCTGTGCTTATTGTGTAAAAGGTCAAAAGCTGGTACTGTTCATAACAGGGTTATGTCCCAACAATTGTTTCTATTGCCCTGTTTCTGAGCAAAAAAGCGGCAAAGATGTGATATACGCAAACGAGTGGAAAATTACAACTCCGAAAGACACCATAAAAGAAGCAGAACTCACAAATGCAAAAGGTGCAGGAATAACTGGCGGAGATCCTCTAGTTAAGCTTGACAGAACAATAAAATACATTAAACTCCTGAAAAAGAAATTTGGAAAATCATTTCACATTCACTTATACACCCCGCTTAATCTTGTCACAGAAAAAACACTAAATCAGCTTCATAAAGCAGGATTAGACGAGATAAGATTTCACCCCATGCTTGACAAGCAGAGTGAATGGAAAAAGATAGAACTAGCAAAAAAGTTCAAGTGGGATGTTGGCGTAGAGATTCCAGTCATCCCTGGCAAAAAAAGAGAAACAAAAAAGTTAATAGACTTCATAAAAGACAAAGTAGACTTTCTAAACCTAAATGAATTAGAGATTTCAGACACAAATGTTAACCAGCTTGTTGAAAAAGGTTTCAAGCCCAAAAATAAACTATCTTATGGTGTCAAAGGTTCTGAAACACTTGCAAAAGAAATTCTAAACTATCTAAAGAAAACTAAACTAAATATCCATTACTGTACAACAACCACAAAAGATAAGGCTCAACTTGCTAGAAGAATAAAGCGAAGAGCATTAAACGTAGCTTTAAAGACAGACTTCATCACAAAAGAAGGAACTTTAGTAAGAGGTGCAATATATCTGCCAGAATTAAAACCTGATTTTGGTTATGGCCTGCAGGTTGAAAGCATAAACACCAAGAAATTCATTGAAAAACTAAAAAAAGCAAAGACAAAGCTTCAAAAGCAGTTAAGCATTCCCGCCGCTGCTCTTCACATAGATTCACTTAAACCAAGACTACTCACTTCTATTGCTGTTGTTGATGAATTAAAAGACGAAATAAAGCAGTTAAAACTGGTTCCTGCAATAATTGAAGAATACCCTACTTGGGACGCTCTAGAAGTGGATATTCAGTTTTTGTGACAAAAACTTTTTAAATCACCATTATTTACGGACAGTTAGTGGGGGGAGTTAAATATGAATGATACATCAAATATAAAGGATCCATTTCCAGATATAAGTGATGAAAAGATTCAAGAGCGCTATCCAGCTGTTGCTGAACAGCTTACTGCAGCATATTTTTTTGTACAGCGCTATAGACTAGATTCAGATGCAAAGATGCAGGAAGCAGAACTTTGCGGTCTTGCAGAAGCCTGGACATTTCTAGAATCTGCAGAACAAGGATTGTTTGATAACCGTAATGCTTGGAATTTGTATAATGCGCAGTTTATACTGGATAAGGTGTTACCTGAGAGGCCTGCAGGCGGTTTAGATGTGGTTTTAGATAAATCTGCAAAAGCTATCCGTGCGCTTCAAGAAGGAACAGAACCAAACCTAGTAGATTTGGCAAATGCAGAAAGTTTATTGCATGATATTGTTCTGAACATAAATGGCAAACCACCAGTTTATGAGTAAGAATCATAGAAAAATATTTATACTCTATTCTTTATTTTTACTCTTATGAAGATAACCATAGATACTTCACAAGATTCGCATTCTGAGATTAAAAAAGCGATACGCATGCTTCAGAGTATTGTAGGGCATTCTGATGAGGTCTACACCAATGCACCATCCAGAAATATCTTTGATGACCCCTCTCCTGACTTAGGCCAGAGTCCGCAGGAAAGTATACCTGAAGAGCCGGTCTCAAATAATGCATTTGCAAGCATGTTTGACACTCCTGATTCTGGCGATGATGACACAGAACCAAAACCAGAAACAGAGGAAGATGAAGAAATTCCGCAGATAGAGTTTTTTTAAAATGAAAAAATTTGATATTCTAGAGCACACTGCTGATGGAAAGTTCCGCGCGTATGGAAAAGATCTTGAAGAACAGTTTGGCAATGCAGTATTAGCCATGTTTTCTTTTATGTTTGATCTTGAACATGTCAAGGCAAAGATAAAAAAGAAAGTTCATCTTAAAGGCAAGGATGAAAAAGCCCTGCTATACAATTGGCTTGAAGAGTTTCTAGCATTACTAGATATTGACGCATTTATACCAAAAAAGATTGAAGAAATAAAGATTCAGAAAACCGCAGATGGTTTTGAAATAAACGCAATAGTTCTAGGCGATTCTATAGGAGAACAAGAGCACATCGGTTCTGTCAAAGCAATGACCTATGCAGAAATGGAAATCACAGATAAATATGTGCAGGTTGTTGTTGATTTGTAGAAAGTTTTTTAAATAGCATTATACGACTTACAGTTATGGGGGACGAAATAGCGATTAATCAGAAATCTGAGAATATTTGGGAGATTCCTAAGTCGGGTAAGATGCTAGTCTCAGCTATTATTTACGCTTCTGAAGCATTAATGAACAAGATTAAAGAAGATAAAACTCTTGAACAAGCAAGAAACGTTGCTTGCCTAAAAGGTATCCAAAAGGCTTCTTATGTTATGCCTGATGCTCATCAGGGTTATGGTTTTTCTATTGGCGGTGTTGCTGCTTTTGACATGGAAGAAGGAATAATCAGTCCTGGCGGCGTGGGTTATGACATAAACTGCGGAGTCCGCTTATTAAGAACAGACTTCACAGCAGATCAAATTCATGAAAAGCGTAAAGAATTATTAGACGCTTTATCTCAGGCAGTTCCGCCTGGCGTTGGCAAAGGCGGACAGACAAAACTCTCAAAAGAAGAGTTGTTTGATTTGCTAAAAAAAGGAAGCAAGTGGGCTCTGGAAAACGGTTATGCCACTGAAGATGATTTACAAAGAACAGAAGAAAATGGCTGCCTAGATGGTGCAGATCCTTCTGCTGTTTCAGCAAGAGCAATTAGTAGAGGTCTTCCTCAGGCAGGTACATTAGGTGCCGGCAATCATTTCCTAGAGCTTCAAGCAGTTGACGAAATTTATGATAAAGAAATTGCAAAGACTTTTGGTTTTGAGAAAAAAGGGCAGATAGCTGTTATGATTCACTGCGGCTCAAGAGGTCTGGGCCACCAGATTGCTTCTGATTATATTCGATTGATGGAAGATAAGTATGGACACAAGGATTTACCAGATAGGGAGTTAATCAATGCTCCAATAAAATCTGATTTAGGTAAGAAATATTATCAAGCAATGGCTTGCGCCTGTAATTTTGCTTTTGTTAATCGTCAGTTGATTGCGCACTGGGTGAGAGACTCTTTCAAAAAAGTTTTAGGAACATCTGATGGCATGGATATGGTTTATGATGTTTGTCATAATATTGCAAAGTTTGAAGAACACATTGTTGATGGAGAAAAAAAGCAATTGTGTATCCATAGAAAAGGCGCTACTAGGTCTTTTGGTCCTGGAAGAATTGAGATTCCAGAGGTTTACAGAAAAGTGGGTCAGCCAGTTATTATCCCTGGAAGTATGGGCACTGCTTCCTATTTGTTAGTTGGAACAAAAAAAGCAGAAGAGATTTCTTGGGGTTCTACAGCACATGGTGCTGGAAGAGTTGCATCCAGGGCATGGGCAATTAAACACTATCGTGGTGAAGACGTGAAAAGACAATTAGCAAAAAAAGACATTGAGGTCAAGGCAGGTTCATGGAAAGGTCTTGCAGAAGAGTCTCCTCAAGTCTACAAAGACATTGATGAGGTTATCCGTGTTTCTGATGATCTAGGTCTTGCTAAGAAAATTGTTAGACTAATACCTATTGGGGTGATGAAAGGATGAGTTTAGTACTTGCAGGAAGAATTGGCGGCACTAAATCAACACTTGCAGTGTTTGATTACAAGAATGGTAATTTTAAGCAGTTGGCTTATGAGACTTATGATACCAAGAAGTTCAAGAATTTTTATGGTATGCTTAAGAACTTTTTAGCAGTTGCTAAGGTGATTCCTAAAGCAGCGTGTTTTGCTTCAGCAGGCCCGTGTCATGATAATATTTGTAAGATGACTAATGTTCCTTGGTCTATTGATGCTGCAAAAATCAATAAGATGTTTGGAATAAAAAAAGTCACTGTTATCAATGATTATGAGAGCATTGCTTTTGGTATTGAGGTTTTGAAAAAAACTGATTTAAAACTTGTCAAGACTGGCAAGCCTATAAAGCTCAGCTCAAAAGCAGTTTTGGGAGCAAGCACCGGTCTTGGAGAGGCCATTATTGCCTGGATTGGCAATGATGAGTTTGTCATTCCTTCTGAAGGCGGTCATGTTGATTTTGCTGCAAGAAATGAGTTGGAGTGGGAATTAAAAAAATTTATCAAGCGTAAGAAAGGTATTGTTGATGCAGAGTCTTTGGTTTCTAAAGAAGGATTGTATCGCATATATCAATTTCTTGTTGAGACTAATAAGTTCAAAAAATCTGCAAAGACTCAGCAACTTCTCAAGAAAAAAGATAAGCACATTGTTATTGTGAAAGAAGCTTCAAGAGATCCTGCTTGTAAAAAGGCAGTGGACATGTTTGTTTCATTTTATGCTTCTGAAGCAGGCAATCTTGCTTTGACTGCTAAGACTACTGGCGGTGTGTTCTTGGTCGGTTCTTTGACTAGGCTTGTTGCAGGTCGTTTAAAATCTGCAGTGTTCAAGAAGTCTTTTGAAGATAAGTCAAAGATGAAGCCTTTGTTAAAGAGCATACCTGTTTATGTTGTCTTAAATGCAGATGCGGGCTTGTTAGGAGCAGCTAATCTTGCTTCTAAACTTTAATTTTTTTATAATTCTATTATTTTTCCTTTTTTTCCGACATTTATTACTGTTGTGTCGCCGATTTTTTCTTCTATGCCTTCTGCTTCGTGTACGTGTCCGCAGATTAGAATGTCTGGTTTGAATTCATCAATTGCTTTTTTTAGTCCAGAGCTTCCAGACATAGGAATTATGCCTGCGGTTTTTGAGAATTTTTCAATTATGCTTTCTGATGGGTGTACGTGTGTCACCATTATTTTTTTAGGCATTTCTTTTATTCTTTCAAAGCCGGTTTTCAATGCATAGAATATTTCATTTTCACTTAACTGGCTTAAGCCTATGTTTGCTCCTCCGCACCCAAATATTCCTACATTTCCTGCGGAAAGAGAGTATGCATGCAGGTTTGTAAAATCATAAAGGTCTGCTAAGAATTGTGTTGTTGAAGGCATTTCATGGTTGCCAGATAATATCAAGACTTTCTGTCCTTTTTCTTTGAATATTCCGATTATACCTTCAGTAGCTCCTTCCTCAACCAGGTCTCCGTTTAGTATGACTAAATCTACTTTTTCTTTTTCTGCCTGTTCAGCCAGTTGTTTGGCTAAAATTTGGTCTCCGTGAAAGTCTCCAGCAGCGAGTATCTTCATTTTTTATATATCTCCGCTGCTTGAGGCTTGAAAAATTGTATATTTTTCATTGTCTCCTGCGGCTAGTATCTTCATTCTTCACACCTAATTTAAGAAAAAACTTTTATCTTTTTGTTAATCCACGTTTTCTTGCAAGATCGACTATTGTACTTGGTCTTCCTTTTTTCTCGCCTTCGTAGATTATCAAATTCATCTTCTTCTTGACATCGTCGTCTAAGTTGTCCATGCTTGTCATAAAGTTTTTCCCTGTTATGTTTGCTGATGTTGTCACTATTGGTTTATCTAAGTCGTTTGTTATTTCGCTTATCCAGTGGTCTGGTCTTCGTATTCCAATTGTTCCGTCTCCAGAGGGGTTTACGTTTTTTGCCACTTTACTGTCTTCTTTTAGTTTAAGTATGATTGTGTATGGTCCTGGTAATTTTGCCAGCCATTCTTCTGCTTCTTCATTTACTTCGCAGTTTGCTCTGACCCACTCTCTTGATGGCGCGATTACATTGAAAGGTAGATCTTTTCTCTGTTTTGCAGCTCTTACTTTTTCAACTGCTGCTTCATTTGTTGCATCACACCCTATTCCATAGATTGTATCAGTAGGATGTATGAATACTGCGCCTTCTTTTATTTGTCCAAGTATTCTTGATTTGTTTACATAATATTCGTCTTTGTTTACTGTTGTCATATTAAAAAGAAGCAGTAGGGCCTTTAAAAAGCTTATGATTTACGTTTATAAAATTTATATAAAAAAAAGAAATAATTATGAAGCTAAAAAGCCAGTCATAAAGCCGCATTCTGCTATAGATATCCCTTCCTCTTCCATAAGGGTCTCTACGCCGTCTTCTTCATAGATGTCTAATCCTTCTGCTAAGGATTCCTCAAAGTCCAATCCTGCCATAAGTGGCTCCTCAAATATTTTTGTTTTTGCTCCCACTGGGTTCACCTCTTGTTTAATGCTTTTATTTGTTCGAAAAATAATTGTTGGATTTTTGGTTGGCTCAAATCAATCATGTTAATCACCTCTTTTGATGAGGCTTTTCTGAATCTTGAATTCATCTCGCCTCTATATAAATCGTTGTAGAAACCATTTAAATACGCCACGACAACTTGTCCAGTGTCCAGTGCTAATATTCTGGTATTATCCGAGAAATTGTTCTAGAATTCAGTTAACTTCTTTGCATAACTTACAATTGTTGTATTGCCTTCTTTTCCAGTCACTTTGTTTGCAATAATAAACTGCGCTTTGCTCAGTTTCTCAATACCTCTCTGAAATGTTTTATAAGAACCAGTTCCGCCCTTTTGTTTATACACTTCAAACAGGTCTCCTATTTTCTTATCAGAATTCTCTTTAACTATGTTCAAGACCAAGCGAGTATCTTCATCTAAATCAGTTGATTTTTTTATCTTAAAATCTTCCATTTTATCAATTGCTTTGTTTGCATGCTCTTCTGTTATTTTTTTAGAACTAAGGCTCTCTGCAATTCGTCCTGCTTCCCTTAATAAGTAAAGCCCTGCTCTAATATCTCCTCTTTCTGTAGAGGTTTTTGTTATTAAATCAAATGCAGAATCCTCTAAAACCCCTGGCAAAAATGCATACATTGTTCTTTGCTTTAATATTTCTGAAGTTTCTGTTTCATCATATGATTTGAACTCAATAATCTCTGGCATAAGTCTGGATTTAATCCTGTCCTCTAGCTTATCCAGCCACTCTTTGTAATTTGTTATCAAGAATATGCTTTTTTTGTAAATATCATTAAGAATTGAATAAAGAAAATCAAAATCCTCTACTTTGTCTATCTCATCAAACGCAACCACTAAAGGTTTTCTGTTTGCCATATTCTGAACTACTTTAAACAGATCTTCAGTATTCTTATTCTGTGTAAATTTATAACCAAGCTGATGGCATAGCTCTACAATTATTTTGTAAGTTGTATTTTTCTGCCAGCAGTTAATGTACATTGGAACTACTTCATCAGTATTATACTCTAAATCCCTAAAAATCCATTTTGTTGCTGCAGTCTTACCGATTCCCGGAGCACCGCAGATAAATAAGTTCTTTCCATTTCGGTTCTGCATAAGAGGTTTGATACTCAAGATTATCTCTCTCTGCTGCCCCTCTCTAAAAGGGAGTAATTTTGGAACAAACTCTGTGTCTAGAGCATCTTCATTTTTAAAGAGAGTTTCCTCATCCCCCAATATCCCATCAAATAAGTTCATAACCTGGAATTATCTAGTATATTATTTAAGTTTTATTGTAGTGCAGAAATCATTTATGTACTTTTATCTTCTTAAAACCAGTGTATGGGTGCAGAACTTTAGGTATATCTACTGAGCCGTCTTTGTTCTGGAAGTTTTCAAGAATCGCGACAAGTGCCCGAGAAGTTGCAATCACAGTATTATTTAGCGTATGTGCATAATATTTTTCTTGGCCATCTGTTATTTTGATATTCAGCCTTCTTGCCTGTGCTGCTTCCATGTTGGTTAGTGAACAGATTTCATAATACTCTTTTCTTACCGGAGACCATGCCTCCAAATCTTCTGATTTTGCTTTCAGATCTCCTAAGTCTCCTGAACAGCACTCTAGTCTGCGTGTAGGGATTCCTAGTTTTTTGAATATTTGTACAGATAGCTTGCTCATTTCTTCATAATATTTGTATGAGTCTTCTGGTTCACAGATTACAATCATCTCTTGCTTGTTAAACTGGTGTGTCCTAAAGAGCCCTTTTTCTTCAATTCCGTGTGAGCCTATCTCTTTCCTAAAGCACATAGAGTATCCTGTTAGTTTTATTGGGAGTTTATTTTTATTTATGATTTTGTTTATGAACATTCCAATCATTGGGTGTTCGCTTGTTGCAATAAGATACAAATCCTCGCCCTCAATTTTGTATGACATTGCCTGTATTTCTGCGTGAGAATAAACACCAGAAAGAACATTTTCTCTTATCATGAGCGGCGGTTCAATATAGTCATATCCTTTTTTAACCATAAAGTCTCTTGAAAAGTTAATAAGTGCCATGTTTAGTAATGCAATATCTTTTTTAAGATAATAGAATCCTTTGCCAGATGTCTCTGCAGAGGTATCAAAGTCCAGCATCCCTAATGCTTCCCCGATTTCAATGTGATTTTTAGGCGTAAATTCAAACTTTTTTGGTTTGCCTATTTTTTCTATCTCTACATTTTGCGTAGCATCTTTTCCTTTTGGGACAGATTTGTGGATTATGTTAGGAATAGCCAGCATTATTTCAGTCATTCTCTGTGTATGCTTTTTTGCCTGCTCTTCTGCTTTTGCTATCTTGTCAGGTATTCCTTTTACCTCTTTCAAAACTTTGCTGGCATTTTTCCCTGCTTTTTTGAGTTTGTTGATTTCCAGACTTAATTTGTTTCTCTCAGCTCGCAGGTTGTCAATCTTTTGCTTTAGTTCTCTCCATTTCTTGTCTGCTGTGATTGCTTCATCAACTAATTTAATCTTGTCTTCCTGGAACTTTTTCTTTAGATTTTTCTTTACCAGCTCTGGTTTTTCTCTTATGAGATTTATGTCAATCATATTCTTAATTCATAGCTTATGATATATATACTTTTCTGTGTAGTGTGTGCATAGCACCTAGCGAAGTTCTCAAGTACACAGTCTATTTAAAACAAATCTGAGCCTAATCAACAACAGAAGCAAAACGAAGCGTACTATGCACATACTATATGTCATAAAGTTTATATATCTAATAGGGGATGTTAAAATATATGGGTAGTGACCGGTTAGAGAGACGTACTAGACAGTTTCTAAAGCAGGGCGAGTATGACAAATACTTGCAAGAGCTTAGCGTAGATAAGGATAAGAACACTTTTGTTTGCGACATTGCTAATAATGTGGTGCGTGCTGTTCGCGCAACAGATATGAAAGAACCTAAGAATTGTGTTCGTGCCTGCGATTATGTGTGGGCTGCCCCGATTGATGAGATTCCTGAGCATGATAAACCCTATGTAATAACAAAATTAATGTACTGGCATAATCGCCAGCGTTAAGCAGCAAGATATATTCTTACTTTTTCTCCATACTTTTGTGAATTAGTTATTGCTTTGCCCAAAGGATTATTTTTCTTCAACCGTATAACTCCTTTTTTGCCAATGTTAAATGTTGCAAGATATTCTTTTTCAACAAACAAGTCTACATCTTTTCCTTTTAGTTTCTCTCCTAAATAGATGTCAATGTATTTGCTGGTTATATCAATATCATATTTGAGTTCTTTTCCTTCTGGTTTGCCTTGTTCCTCTTCCCCTAACTCTCGTATGTCTAGGCCAATACCTAGCGTCTTCTCCAATTGATTAACATTTTTGCCTTCTTTTCCGATTATTCCTGCAATGTATTGCTTTGGCACGTACACTATTGCTTTGTGTTCAGAAGGAACCTCTACTTTTATGTCGTCTGTGAATTTCTGGAGTGCTTTTTCTACTGCATTTGCTGCTAGTTTTTTAGCTCCAGTCATGCTTTCTGCCTGTTCTGTTACTGGAACAACCACAGTCTCTTCACCATAAGAATATATTTCTGCCATTGCTTGATTTGTCTCAAAGTCAGAGATAACAATTACTGGTCTTGCAAGGTCTGCTTCTGTCATTCCAGAAGGTACTTTTACCATCATCTCTATTGCAAGAACTTTATTGATTTGTCCGTGTTTGATAAATACTAGTGTGTCAATTACGTGAGGTATAACTCCTAATTCTAGTTTGCCGATAAATCTCTGTATTGCATCTAGAGGATTTGTTCCATGGATTACCCCTACCATGCCAACTCCTGCAAGTCTTAAGTCTGAGTAAAGCAAAAAGTCTGGCGTGTTTCTCATTTCGTCAAATATTGTATAGTCTGGTCTAGATAACAATAAAACATCATGCACTTCTGCCGGCGTGCCTCTGCTTATTGCTAATTGTGTTATTGTATCTGGCAAAACCAAGTCTCTTGGAGCCTCAACTGTCTTGACTATTTTTTGTTGGTCGGCAAAAAACTCAGATAGCGCCTGTGCAAATGTTGTTTTTCCCTGGCCAGGTGCTCCTGCAATTAATATTCCTTCTGCTTGTTCTGCAATTCTTTTCTGCATCTTCTCGCTTATTTTGTAATCAGCCAGAGTTAATTTTTTGATTGGCTTGACTGCAGTGATTTCCCATCCATCTGAAAATGGCGGGCGGGTTATAACTATTCTATATGGTCCAAGCTGCACTATTGTGCTGCCCTCTCTCTCAATCTCTAAGAATCCGTCAGCTCTGGATCTTGTCTCTTCTATTATTTCTTGGCTTATCTCTTTTACTTTATCTGAAGTCAGTTTTGTTTTGGCAAGCTGTACAAATTCCCATTTACCAGGTGTTCCTTTTTTTGCCATTGGAACTACGTTTTCTCGCAAATGCACAGACATTGTGGTTGCATCAAAATAACTCTCTAGTTTGATTTTTTTTCTAGGTCCTGTTTCCATTGGCACTAGTATTACTTTCATGCCTTTTGCAATTCCTACTTTTGCCTGTACTTTATCAGAAGTTATTAGTGTTGCATCTTCATCCCATGCAAGCTGTCGAATCAATGCGTCTATCTCCCCTGTTCCTGCGTATTTTATTTCAGAGCCAGTTGGTCTTTTTCCGCAGATTCTTAGTTTGATTTTGTTTTTGCCTGCAGATTCCTGTATCTGTTTTAGTTCATCAAGCCCTATCAGTCCTGTTGATCGTCCCTGGTTTGCTTGGTGTTCTAGTTCTGCAAAGACTGCTTCGTGGAGAAGTATTTCTTTTCCTTTTAGTTTGCCTTGTTCTATTTGTTGCCGTAATGCACCTTCTATTATTACAGAGGTGTCTGGTACTATTTTTTCATTAGCCATTTGATATCACGCTTCCTATGAATTCTTTTTTATCTAGATATTTTTTTATTTGTTTTAGTTTGCGGCCGTTCATCACAACCACTTCTAACTTTAGTTTTTCTGCATGTTTGCTTGCCACTGGATCAAAAGGTGTGTTCATGCCATAAGTAAAGTCTGGCGGTATTATTCTTCTGTATTGTTTCCAGGTTAGTTTCTTCATTGGCTTTGCAAATGTATGCGTTCTTGGGTCTTTGTTATAAACATAATCTATATTTGTAAGGTTTAGTATCTTTTTGGTTTTAAATGTTTTTGCCAGCATCACTGCGTCATAATCACTGCTGCTTCCTGGCTTATAGCCTGCTGCTAAAACAATTGGTTTGGCAGTCTTTGGTTTTTTTGTTGGGTCTGTTATTATTTTATTGTATGTTTTGTCTTTGAATATTGTTTTAATCAGCTGTGCATTTAATATGGTTGCGTTTATCCCCAGCCAGTCTAAATCATCTTTCAAAGCCCCTTTTTCTATCTCTTTTGCAGAATTTGCATATGTTCTGGCAGTGCTTCCTCCCCCAGTTACTATAACAAATTGGTATTTGTCGGCATACTCTAGAATCAATTTCTTGAAATCCATCAAAAAGTCTGTGTCTACCTTATCTGGCACAATAATTGATCCCCCTAAGCTTATCACCAAAATTTCTTTTTTTACCATTTTTTTAAAACGCCGCGGATGGGATTTGAACCCATAAATCCCGAAGGAAACTGGATTAGCAATCCAGCGCAGTACCAGGTTGTGCCACCGCGGCATACTTGAATATGACTAGCTAGATGTTTATAAATCTTACCAAAGAATCAGTGTTTGTGCAGGGCATATCCGATTCCTACGACTAATACCACCAGCAGTATTATTGCGATATATGGCAGGGTTTTACGGGGTTTTATTGGTTCAGGCATAGATATTATGCCGGTTGGAGCTTCTTGCAATTTTCTATTTTTAATCTCTTTTTTTATTGTTTCTGTTATTGATTCGTATTTTTGCTCTTCATTTAGCAATAAATCTTTGAATTTTTCAGGCACTTGCATTGGCTCTATCTGCAATTCGTCTTGAGGAGTTGTATCATCATATGCGTTTCTACTGGAACTGCCGCCCCCTCCTCCGCCAGCACTTCCAGAAGCTGCTCCTTGGGCCACCCCAAATCCAGATAAGCTGTTGACTGTGCAGCTCAATGTTTTTGCGGTTTTGTTTATTGCGGTTTGTTGTTTTTGCCAGGCACTATTGCAGGTTTTGGCGGTCATATTCCAATTGTTACATTTGTTTATGTATAATTTGTTTTCATTTGTGTAATGTGTTCCTTGATAGCTTACAGTTACGACTGCAGTTGTTATATTCAAGTCAGTTTCTGCTGCAAATATTCTCAGCATCTTTCCTGATGCGCCAGTCGCATCCAGAGATACGCGATATGTATTGTTTTTGCTTAAAGACAAGTTGTCGAACCTTATTTTGCTGTCAAGTGTATCACACTCAATTTGTAAGTCATATGTTCCGGGGGTAAGTAGGTATGTTATGTTTGATGAATTTGTGTTATTTAATGCGACCCTGCTGCCTGTTCTGCTTCTGTAGATAGATATTGTTTTTGTGCTGTTTGCCTGTGTCATCAGGTTAAGTAAAAGAGTTACTCTGATTCTGTTTTTTGTTGTTGTGTAATTTACCAATACATCGCTTAAGGAAGGTGCTGCAGAACCTTCTGTCTCTAATTCTGTCTTATATTGGAAATACTGCTGCGCAGCTGCAATATTTGTAGAAGGATTGGTATTCATTGTACTCCAATTAGACCAGATTATTCCATCATCAGATGTTCTTCCTAGCATAGATACATTTGTGCCGTTTAATGCAGATGAGGTCCATGCAAAATAATTCCAGTCACTGGATTGGCCAGAATCTATTGCTTCAGAAGTATACGCTCCTTCTGACTGCTCTGTCTTTATTGTCAGGTTGTCTATTCGCATTGTTCCTGATTCCCAGTCAGTTATAAAATCGCCTATGATTGCAGTATCCTCATCAGTTCCGTTTACTACAAGAGAGACTGGAATTGTCGCCATTTCAATCATTTTTCCGCTTGTCAGGTTGCGTATCAAGAATATATAGTGAGAGCTTGTTTTTCTTACTTCATGGCCATACCATGCCCCATAAGTAAATGGTGCTGCTGTTGCCGCAGCTGCAGTCCATACGTCATTTGCGCCATCCCAGTATTTAACACCGCCTGTGCTGTTTTGATATTCAAAGAGTGTTCCGCTTAACGGGCCTAGATTTAATGGGACTATTGCCAGTTTGAAAGAGTTGATTACTTTTGTGTTGTTTGCAAGAATAGGCATTCCTTTTTTTAGAATTCCAATTGTCACAAGTCCCGGATTTGCAACTCCTGTTACAGTATCTGTTGCTGCTGCAGTGCTTATTATGTAATTTGCTGGAAGAGGATTTGTATTTGATAAGGCGGCTGCGTCTGTTGATTCATTGGTGGTGTTGAATCTTGCAACTCCTGGCCAGTTCATGCCTGCAGAGCCTTGAATTATTATGTTTCCTGTTCCTGTTAAGTGTGCAGTCCAGTCATTCATATAGCCCAGTTCAGTTCCATTAGTTACATTTACTTGTTGTGAGAAGGTGGTTTTTCTTTCAGTGTAATTTTTATAGCTTACCAGTTCCCACGTGCTGTTTAATTCTGTGACTGCTTGCGTTATTGAATCATATCTTACAAATCCATCGACGATTATTATTATATCTCTATCTGGGTGGGGGATGTATTCCATCACTCCTCCGCCTGTGCCTGGCGGGCGTGTGACTAATGATTGTTCTGTCCATGTAAGTGAGCTAGAATTAAAATACCAAGTATCATTATGCGTGTTTACATTTGCTGTGCTATTGTCATATACTGCTCCACCAAAAAATACGATTGCTTTTTTCTGAGGGTCATAGACTGGCGTATCCATGTATGTTCTTGGTGCTGGCGCTCTTGATAATCCTGTTATGTTTATGAGTGTTTGTGCTGATTTGTTATATATCCAGGTTTCATTGAATTCTGTCCATGGCGGAGAATCTGAATTTGAGCCTCCGAAAAAGAGATATATTTCATTGTCTGGGTCATATGCAGATGCCATTACTTCGCGCCCTACTGGCCCGTTTGTTCCAAAAGACTTGTTTGTCCAGGTGTCGCTGGTGTGATTATAAAAGAAAATATATTCATTTCCATCAGACATGTTTGCAAGTACTACAAATACATTGTCTGTGTTATCATAAAGCGCGGCTCTTCTTGTAACCATATTTGGTGGTGATGTAACGTTTGTATAGGTCCATACTTTGTTTGAATTATTGTAAAACCATACTGCATCTTGATTTGTTGATCTTTTTCTTGCGTATGTTACAATTAATTTTAAAGAAGAATCATATCCTGCTGTAGGTAATTGTTCTGCAAAGTCCGGAGCATTTGTTAACATTGCTGTCACGTCTGTCCAGGTTTTAGTGTAATAATCATATGTCCAGGTTATGTTAGGATACAGGTTTGTCGCCCCTACGGTCATGTTTTGTCCGCCAAAATACACTGCTTCATATGTTATTGGGTCATATATCAGCGCACCTTTTAATGTTAAAGGCGGTACATTTCCCTGCGTGATGTCATTCCATTCTTGCACTGTTTGTGATGTTTGGTTCAGCTGAAGAACTCCAGTATTGCTTATTTTTGTGTTATTATGCGTTCCTCTATTCCAGGATGCAAAATAATAATCATTATTTCCCCAGTCAGAGTTTGAATAATTATTGTATGCAACACAATTCCATCTCACTCCTGCGTCTCTGTAATTGTATGGTTCTGTAAGATTATAGTTGAATATTCCTGTTCCTTGTCTGCCGCCTATATTCTGCGTTTCAATTAATTGCCATGTTCCATTGAAATCAGAATATAATGATATGTTTGTCAAGTATGATCCGTTTTGTGTTGTTGCAGAGCAGTTGAATGTGACATTGGTCATGCTAATTGACCAGTTTCTGTTAAGAGGATAATTTAATGTTACTGTTGGGTGAGGTTCTGTGCTATAATTTATCTGGACTTGTTCTAATGTTGCAGATTGGCTTGTGTTAGAGCCATTGAATATCACTCTGTATTGGAAATATTGTGAATTTAGTGCAGGAAGATTGTTTTTTGCGGTCCAGTTTGACCAGTTTACAGAATCTTGCGATACTCGGTATTCAAATGTGATGTTAATTTCTGGAGGGCTTGTTGAAGTGTATGTTATGTTAAGCCAGTTTGCAGGCATGTTTGCATTCATTACTCTTGATATGTATGTTCCATAGTCAGTAATAGACCAGTCAGCAGTGTATATGCCTTGTATGCTGCTTGCTTGGTTGTCATATCTTGGAAATAATAATCTTATTTTATTGCTTTCCGGGTCATATGTAGAATCATAATACAGCGGCGCGTTTATAGAGGAGTTTGTTTTTTTAATGAGCCTGCTTGCTTGTGTAAAATTATTGTTTGCATTGAATTTGCCTGCAACAAAGTTTATCTGGAATGGTGCAGCAAGTGTTTCAGTGTATAACCAGGACATCGCAATATATCCATCAATGTTTTGAAGCCTTGGCCAGAGAGAGTGGCTAGAATTGCTTGAATTGGTCAGTATCCATGTGCTGTTGCTGCAGTCTTTATTGCATACTCCTCTATATGTGTTCCATACTGTGTTTACAATGCTTGTTGCATAATAAAAATTATTTGAAACAGGGTCATAAACTGCATCAGATACTCCTCGTGTCATCATGCTGCCGGACAATCCGGGGAAATATGTTTCAGTATAATTTCCTCCAGTGAGGTTTGTGCGTATGTGAGACACATTAGTTCTGCCTCCGCCCGCATGGTCTGTTATGAAATAAAGGCTGTTTGTTGTTTTATCTAGGAATATGTGCGCAGCAACAAAATCATTGCTGTTGTTTATCGCAGAACCCTTGAATGTTTTGCTGTTTATATCATATTCTCCAAGCCATAAGTCATTATCTTTGATGTACGTGATATATATTGTATTTGTCCGGTCATCTATTGCCATGGCAGGCAGGAAAATATTGTCTTGTGTATAATTTGTCAATTGTTGTTCTGTCCAGTTTCCCCCACTTGTATTCATTGTTCCAAGCCATAATTGGTCTGTATTTTGTTGAGCATCTCTGCCGCGATAAATCACATATACTTTATTATTGTATACTTGTATTGCCGGCTCTATTCGATTATATGTTGCATTTGTTCTCTTTGAGGAGCTCCATCCAGTATTGTCGCTGTTAAGTTGAGCAGTCCAGATTTGGTTAGTTCCGATTCCATCATCTTCTGCCCAGGCATAAAAAATTTTTTGAGTGGCATTATTATAATAAACATCCATATTGGTATCAGTAGAGTTTGGATTCATGACTCTCTCTACTATGTTGGTGAATAAATTGCCTGTTGTGATTAATTGCCCATTCTGTATTTCAATGCCGTTTTTTGTACCTAAATCCCAGTTAGAAAATGTCCTGTTGCTTGGCGCAAATGCGCTGTTGCTTCGGTTGTTTTGTGCAAAACAATTCCAGGCAATCCCTGCATCTAAGAAAGTATTGTTTTGTTCATAGTCTCTTGTGAAATTTCTAGTGTTTGTTTTTCCGTGCATGCCTTTTGTTTCTTTGCTAGACCAGCCAGAACTTGAATCGTATAAAGTCATATTCATTAGTCTTCCTGCATAAGTAGATGCATTGCAGATTAAGGTGATATTATTCAGGTCTGCATTGTTAGTGTTGTCTGCTGGTGAAAGCAGGCTCACTAGCAGTCCAAAATCATAGAATACAGTCACATTCCATTTTCTTGTGCTGTTGCTGTCATTCATTTTTGCAGTCCGGTTTGCATATACAAAGAATTCATAAGTTCCGCTTTGGGTTGTGGCATTTACCCAGAACGTGATTATTTGGCTTTGATTTGCAGATAAATTTACCTGCCGGGGGTTGCTTTCATTTGTCCAGAACGGACTTCTTCCTTTAATTGTTGATATTAATCCTTTTGAAGGGCCGTAATCTATTGTTAAGGCAGGTCCGCCAAGACTTTGAGTATGTTCTCTATCATCAAAAACCCAGTAATTTCCTGGTTCTAGGCCGTCTAAGTTTGTGACAGAGTTTATATTTGTTCCTATTGGCAGAGTTGCAGATTCTATTCTGAAAGTTGCGTTTACATATCCTAAGTCTGCTGCTTTTTGCACTAGTGCAGTTACGTTATGGCAGGACCAGCAGCTACTGGTGCCGCACGTACTCGTGGTATTTACTGCAATTATTTTTTGCTGACTGTTCAATGTTGCTGCGTTTGAGCTTTCATCCCAATGGTCGCTTTGGTTTATCAGCCATATTTGTTTTACAAATTCTGTTGTCTCTGAGTCTCTGTTAAAAAAGCACATTGTTGCATTTAATATGTTTTTATGATGTATTTCTGTTGGCAGTTCCCATCTTATTTGGCCGCCTCCATTGCCGCCAGTTCCAGCAGTTCCGTATTTTACGTCTGCGGTGTCATTATTTTCTGTCAGGTTGATTCTACGTATTGTAGGGTCTAGACTTACATTTATCATTCCGCAGTTTGATGGTCCTTTGCAGCTTACATTCACGATGACCTTAAACCATTCATTGTGAGTCACATTAGTGTCATTAAGAGGGTGTATTAAATCAAGGCTTATGTTGCTCGCAGAAACAGTAGGGATTTGCAGGAAAAATAAAAAAATTCCTAAAAAGGTTATTACTGCAATAGCAACCTGTTTTAATATAAATTTCACTGTTTCCCCTCTTTTTTTATGTATACTAAATATATGCTAGACGATACTTAAATTTGTATATTGCCCATATATAAATGTTTTTGTTAAGAAAGCTTTATAAATGCGCCATAATTCTTAAACATCACTATAGCGGGGTGGGGCAGCCAGGAGTGCCCGGAGTGATTATCCCGCAGGTTTAGGCTATGAGATAATCCCGGAAGGCTCATAAGCGCTCTGAGATACCCTCAGGTCGGTGGTTCAAATCCACCCCCCGCTATATACTTTTTTCTTTTTATTTTTCGTAAATATTTTGGGTTTTTAACAAATAGTCACAAGTCACTGGACAAGTTGTCATAGCATATTTAAGCATAAGTTTATTGGAGATTTATATGCTGGATAAAGATAAATTAGTCACAAATTGTTTAAGTAACGCAAAAGAGTTTGCAGAATTTATAGGGATAATGCTTGGCGATGGATCTTTAAATAAATACAAATTAAATAATTTTTATCGTCTGAAAATAACATTGGATTCTAGAGAAAAAGAATATGTTTTGCATATTTGCAATTTGATTCAAAAATTATTTAATAAAAAACCAAAAGTGAGTTATAGAAAAAATGAAAACACTGTTGATATTTTATTGTTTAATAGAACAATCATTTCAATTTTAAATGAGGAATTTGGAATGTCATTTTCTCCTAAGTGGAATAGGGCAGTTATTCCAGATTTATGTTTGAATAACGGACTAGATATTGCAGTGTTAAGAGGCTATTTTGATACTGATGGCTGTGTTGTTTTAACAGACAATAATGGAACATTATACGTGCGATTAGAAATGAAAATATCTCCCAGCCCAATGCAGAAACAATTTGTGGATATTTTAAAGAAACAAGGTTTTAGATTTGGCGTGTATGATATAGGAAAAGGTAAAGTTAGAGTTCAAATGAATGGCGAGACTCAATTAAAAAAATGGTTAAAACTAGTTAATTTTAGTAATCAAAGACACATAGAAAAAGTAAATAAATATTTTAAATTCTACGGTTGTGCATAATTCATTTAACTTATTTCTGATCTGCAGTATGAAATTTGTGTTCTATCTGTACCAGCACATCAGCAAAAGCTTGGTGTAGGGCTTTTGGAAGTTCAAAGTCGTGTGATTTGTTGCTCTCTATTGTTCCGCCAGGATAGATTGCCTGCACATGCATTGAGAACTTTTTTTGTTCGCCTTCTTTTTTATACATTTTTACATGCACTTTCAGACTGGTGATGTTCTTTAGCGCTCTTTTGATTTTTTCATAGTTCTCGGTGGTTAGTCTTTGCACAGTCTCTTGTTCCATTGGCTCTAAATCCTTCACGCCTACAAATTGTATTATTTCTTGTTCCATACCTGTCTGATTTATCTGCTGGTATTTATATTTTGTGATAACTGTGTGTTTTGTGCAAATATTTAAAAACATCAATATTATTTATGGAATTATGGTAGTATTATGTGGAGTTGAAGAAGCAGGCAGAGGGCCAGTCATAGGTCCCCTAGTCATGTGCGGTGTTTTAATTGATGAAAAAGATGAAGATAAATTAATCGCTATTGGTGCAAAAGATTCTAAACTTCTCACCCCAAAAACCAGAGAAATTCTGTTTGATCAAATAAAAGGAATGGTTAAAGAGTATAAGATAATCATAATTCCTCCTGCAGAAATTGATAAAACTTTGCTATCTAAAGATTCTAATCTTAATTGGCTTGAGGCAGACACATCTATTACATTAATCAATGCTTTAAAGCCAGATGTTGCTATTCTGGATTGTCCTAGCACTAATATCACAGCATATCGGGATTATGTAAAGACTAAATTAAAAAATAAAAAAATAAAAGTTATTGCTGAGCATAAAGCAGATGTTAAATACCCTGTTGTTTCTGCAGCCTCTATTCTTGCTAAAGTAACAAGAGACAGGGAAATAGAAAAACTAAAGAAAAAAATTGGCATGGACTTTGGTTCTGGATATCCGTCTGATGCCAGGACACAGGGTTTTCTAAAAAAGCACTACAAAGATTTCCCAGATATTTTCAGAAAGACTTGGTCTTCTTACAAAAGGATTGCAGGCGATAAGAAGCAGAAAAATTTAGGTGAATTCTAACTGCACGCATAGCACCTAGCGTAGTTCTCAAACATAACTGCGATTAAACATAAATCTGAAACAGAATAAACATCAGAAGCCTAACGAAGCGTGCTATGCGCTGGATTTCTAAGAAAGTTTTATATATCCTTTATATATATTTTATCTCAGAGGTGATATGATGGAAGAACGTAAGATGTTGTTTTTCGCTTTGTTATTTATCGCAGTTGTCAGTGTCATTGGAGTTGCTACTATGATGCAGCCTAGCAATACTTCGCTTGCCTGGGGTAATATTTATGAAGATCAAGCTGTTTTCAAGAACTGTTTCTGTCACGATGGTGATTTTATTTATACTCCTGCAAATAATGGTATAAGCGGCCCCAATGTTAGATTTTTAGGCAGGCTTGCTGAAAATCAATGTAATTATGATTGCTGGAGAGAAGAATATCCATATTATTACTGGGAAAAGCCAGTCCCTGCCCGTGTTTAAGCAAGGTTTCTTTCTCTTTTTTATATATAGTCTAATAGCGAAGCCTTTATATATCTCTATATTCTAGCAAAACTCAGATGACAGACGCTGTAGCACCAGATGCAGATACTAAGGTTACAAAGATAAACAAGCTGGTTATGGATGGGTTTAAGTCTTTTGGAAAAAGGACTGAGCTTTTGTTTGAACCAGGGTTTAATGTAGTCCTTGGGCCAAATGGCTCTGGTAAGTCTAATATCCTGGATGCCTTGTGTTTTGTTCTAGGTAAATCTTCCTCAAAATCACTAAGAGCAGAAAAATCAGCTAATTTAATCTATAACGGTGGAAAATTAAAAAAGCCTGCCAATACTGCAGAAGTAAGTATAGTGTTTGATAATGCTAAACGGATATTTCCTATTGAAGAAGATTCAGTGAAGGTTTCTCGTATTGTGCGCCCAGATGGCGTGAGCAGGTATAAGATTAATAACAAAAACAGAACTCGGCAGGAAATTGTTGATATGCTTGCTCTGGCTAAAATTTATCCAGACGGATATAATATTATCTTGCAAGGAGACATTGTCCGGCTTGTTGAGATGAGTTCAACTGAGCGAAGGCAGATTGTTGAGGAGATTGCAGGCATTTCTGTGTATGAAGAAAAAAAGAAAAAAGCTTTGAGCGAACTTCAGAAAGTTGAAGAAAAGCTTAACGAAGCAGAAATTATTTTGAAAGAGCGGGAGACTTATCTTAAAGAGCTGAAAAAAGACAGGGATCAGGCTCTGAAGTACAGAAATCTTAAGGAAGATATTCAAAAAAACAAGGCATCTTTTCTTAAGCGAAAGATTGACAGTAAAGATAAAGAAAAAACAAAGATTGAGGCAAAAAGTTCAAAAAATAAAGAACGTTTTGAAAAGTTAACTTCTCAAATTAAAGATTTGCGGCAGGAGATTGAGCAAAGAAAAGCAAAGATAAAGCAGATTTCTGATGAGATTGAGGAAAAAGGCGAAGTTGAGCAGATTAAGGTTCAGAAAGAGGTAGAAAAACTGCGTGTTGATCTTGCCACAAATAAAACCAGAGTAAGTTCTTGCCATAATGAGATTCAAAGAATAAATCAAAGAAAAGCACAGCTGCAGAAAAATCTTGATGAATTAGATGATAAAGTCAAAGATTTACAGGGTCAGCGTACTGAATTATCTGATAAAAAGAAGTTTTTTGTTAAAGAGCTGGCTATTTTAGATAAAAATATTTCTGATTTCAAGAAAAAGCATAAACTAGGCGAAAGCACAGAGTATGAAACACAGATTGAAGAGTTAGATAAACAGGCAGATGAAATTCAAAAAGATATTCAGGTTTTACGAGAAAAACAGCAGAATTTTGTAAGAGAAAAAGATAAGTGCGAATTTCAGCTGGAGACTATTGATCAGCAGATAGCAAAAGTTCTTGAGTTGGAAAAAGCACACAAAGATGAAATTGATGTGCTGAAGAAAAAGAAGAATCAATTCAAGAAACTTACTTTAGAACTTAATGATATTCTTAATTTTGATTCTAAGCAGGCAAATGAGCTGGCTGATGCAAGAAAAAATGTTTTCAAATTAAATGAAAAAATAGAAAAACTGCAGGTAAAGAATGCAGGCATTAAAGAGAATCTCTCTGCCAATATTGCAGTAAAAAAAGTTTTAGAGAACAAGAACAAGCTGGGTCAGATTTACGGCACTATTGCAGAGCTGGGCACTGCTGACAAGAAGTTTTCAATGGCGCTAGGTATTGCTGCTGGCAAAAAAATTCAAAGCTTGGTTGTTGAGGATGATAAGGTTGCAGCCAAGGGTATTCGGTTTTTGAAAGATAATAGGCTAGGTGTTGCTTCTTTCCTTCCGCTCAATAAGATTAAGCCTGCTAACAAGGATTCAGGATTGAGCACTCTGGCTAAGCAAAAAGGTGTTCATGGTTTTGCTATTGATTTGCTTGATTTTGATTCTCGTTTCAAGAACGCGTTTGGTCATGTTTTTGGAAATACTTTGATTGTTGATAATATTGAGACTGCCCGGAAAGTGGGTATTGGTAGGGCGCGAATGGTTTCTCTAGATGGTGATCTTGCTGAATCTTCTGGAGCAATGATTGGCGGGTTCAGGCATAAGAATGCAGGAAGTTTCAGGCAAAAGGATTTATCAGAAGACATTGCAAAGTTTAAGTCTGAATTAAAAGTTGCCCAGAAGCGGGTTGATGAGATTGAAAAAGAGCGTTCAGAAAATGAAAAAAAGATTTATGCTACAAGAGAATTAAAAGCTAATCTTGAGGGTGACATAATCAAGACAGAAAAGAGTTTGCATATTGATTCTGGTGATTTAAAGGCTAATGAAGATTACAAAAAAGAATTGCAGGACACTATCAAGAAAGTAGATGTTGATATGGCTAAGGTTGAAGATGATATTGTTGTGCACACGCAGAAGCTTACAGAATTGAAAGTTGGAAAGCAGAAACTGCGTACTGAGATTAGTGAATTAAGAAATCCTAGGTTGATTGCTGAATTAAACACGTTTGAGGAGAAAAAGAAGGAATTCACTGAAGAAGTTATCAAGATTGATTCTGATTTAAAGAATATTAAGCTGCAGGAAGAGAGTATTGTTGGCAGTGATAAAGAAAACACTGTAAAGATCTTGAAAGAGATGGAAAAAGAAGTCAAGGTCTTTGATGATGAGATTAAAGAGCTTAATTCAAATATAAAAAAGCAGAGTTCAGAGCTTAAGAAAAAAGAAGAAGAACAAAATAAGTTTTTCTCACAGTTCAAGTCTTTGTTTGATCAAAGAAATAAGATTAGTGATGAGATAGGTGTTAATGAGAAAAAGATTATGGGTCTTGAAGAGAATTCTAGAAAAGAGGAATTGACAATTAATACTTACTCTATTGAAGAAGCCAGAGTCAAAGCAGAGCTTGCAGGCATGCATGCAGAGTTTGCTCAGTACGAAGGTGTTGAATTAGATATGGAAAAGCCTGAAGAAAAGTTGAAGAAAGAGATTGCTGATTTTGAAAAGATGATGGCTAATATTGGTTCTGTTAACTTGCGTGCTCTGGATATTTATGAGACTGTTGAAAAAGAGTATGCTATTCTGATTGATAAAAAAGGAAGTCTTGTTGGCGAAAAAGACGATGTTATGATGTTGATGCAAGAGATTGAGACTAATAAGCAAAGTTTGTTTATGAATACTTTAAATGTTGTCAATAAGAACTTTGTTGATATTTTTACTGCGCTCTCAACTAAAGGCGAAGCTTCTCTAGAGCTGGAAAATCCAGAGAGTCCGTTTGAAGACGGTTTGAGAATTAAAGTTAGGTTGACTGGCAAGAAGTTTATGGATATTAGAAGTTTGAGCGGCGGTGAAAAGACAATGACTGCTCTGGCATTCTTATTTGCTATCCAAGAGCATGAGCCTGCATCTTTCTATGTTTTAGATGAGGTTGATGCTGCGCTTGACAAGGCAAATTCTGAGAAGCTTGCAAAACTAGTCAGAGATTATTGCTTAAAAGCACAGTATGTTGTCATCAGTCATAATGACTCAGTTATTTCAGAAGCAGATGCTCTGTATGGTGTATCTATGCAGGTTGATGCAGGTTTGAGTAATGTCGTTAGTTTAGATATAAAGAATGCTAAAAAAGAAGTTAGTTCTTGAGTGTTAAATTTTTTAGCAATTCTGTTATTTTCTCAGCGCTTTTTTTCCAATTATGTTCTTTGATTATGGTCTGTCTTGCTTTTTTCCCTAACTCTATCCTTAGTTTTGGGCTATCAACTAATTTTTTAAGCTGTTTCTGCATTGCTTCTGCATTATGCCGTGGAAATAGCAGGCCGTTTTTGTTGTTTTTCACATAATGTTTTATTGATCCTACTGGCGTAACCACAACTGGAAGCTCACATGCCATTGCCTCCATTGTTGATAATGAGTTTGTTTCTGTCAATGATGCGTGTGCAAAGATGTCTATTGCCTGCAGGTATTTTGTTACCTGATTTGTAGCTCCTGCTTTTAACATATTTTTAGTATTTGGCAGATTTATTCCAGTTCCAACAATCAAAAGTTTCAAATTTTTATGTTGCAGGCCTTCAAATGCCTTGATTAATGTTGGCATGTCTTTTTCTCTTCCTATTCTGCCTGCAAATCCTATTATTGTATTTTTTGGATTGATTCCTATTTTCTTTTTTGCTTTTTCCTTTGATTTTGCTGGCTTGAATTTGTTTGTGTCCACGCCTAATGAAATAACGATTTTTCTTGTTAGTATTTTATTGGCTGTTAAGATTGATTGCACATCTTTTGAAGGCACTATCAGGCAGTCGCATTTATTGTAGTGCTTTCTTGCTGTTCTTTTTATCAATTGCCAGATTAATCTTTTTGGGAATTTGATTGCTTTTGCGCATAACTCCCACTCGATATTATGCACATAACTTATCAATGGCTTTTTCTGTCTGTAAGCAGTCTTTATTGCTTTCATTCCTATTGGCCCTATTGTCTGGTTAAAGATTAGGTCTGCTTTTTCTACCTCTTCTTTGATAATTTTTGAATTTACGCGTGCAAATTGTATGTCTCCGAATTTTATCGGTATCAAGGGCATTCTGATGACTTTAACTCCTAGAAATTGCGGTGCTTTGCCTGGAAATCGTGGAGCTATAACTGTTACCTTAAAATGTTTGATTAAAAAAGGAAATAGTTCTGATAAAAATCTAGCTATGCCGTCCCATCTTGGCAAGAAGCAGTCTGTTGTTATGAGCAACTGTGGTTTCATTCTATTTTGTCAAAGACTTCTGCATATCTGCAGTTATTGTTCCATCCATTGATTATTGCTTTTAGGTACACTGTCCACCCAATGCTTATCATTGTTACTTTTTGGCTTTTGTGCGCCTCTATTGCTTTGAGTTTTTTGTGAAATGTTGTGGTTATATCAACTACCAGTCTTGGCACCATTCTTTTTCTGATTCTTATAAGACTCCATACGTCAAATGAGTAAACTTCGCAGGTTATCTCTTTTTTTCTTATCATTGCTTTGATTAGATTGTATATTGCTAAGTGGTCTGGGTGAGCATCATTTGCTCCATGCGTAAATATTTTTGTTGGCTTTTCTGTCTGTATTATTTTTTTAAGTTTTTGTGCTATTCTTTGTGATTTGATTTGTTCTGGAAATCTTCCTTCATTCAAGCCAAAATAAACAACACCCGATCCCCCTAATATTTTGTCTGCTTTGACTGATTCTTTTGCTCTGGTCTCTGAAACTATTTCTGGTTTTAGATGTGGATGGCTCAGTTCGCCATATGAGAATATGATTGATTTGATTTTCTTGTTTTCCAGGGCATATTTCGCAATAGTTCCCCCTGCTCCAAATGCAGGATCATCGCTGTGCGCTCCTATAACCAAGATTGTTTGTTTTCTTGCCATTATCAAGAAAAATGCTGTTTTGGTTTAAATAGTTTACTTATCCACTGGACATGTGCGCGTGAGATATATAATTGAGTTAAGTTGATATATTAACAATGAAACGATTAACTAATGCAGAAATAGGAAAAATTACACAACTCATTAAAGAAGGAAATTCTCTAAAGCAGATTGCTACTGCGGTTAATAAAAGCAAGACAACAGTCTACTATCATTTTAGAAAAATTAAGGGGCGGACTGTTAAACCAGCAGTTTTAAGTTCTAAAAATGAGGAATTAATCGGCGAATTCATAGGATTGTTTGCAGGCGATGGCTGTGTTTATACCGCAAATAATTATGATTATAGAACATACTTATGTTTCAATATTACTGAGAAAGAATATGTGCAAGATTTAATAGAAAATGTTCTTATTGTCCTTTTCAATAAGAAACCGTGGGTTTTTACTAGAGAAAATAGATTAACTCTTTGTTATTGTGCAAAAAATATTCATAAATTATTGGGTAAATATTTAATTTGGGATAAAACTGCTAGGAAGACATACTCTGTTCAATTAAAAAATCAACAGCATTCTCGTAAGTTTATTATCGGTTTTATTAGAGGTAATTTAGATAGTGATGGTTATCTGTCTGAAAAGAAAATTAGTTTTGCATCAGTCTCCCCTGGGCTAATACGAAATATTGCATTTTTTCTTGATAATTTTAAAATCGTGCATTCTGTTCGTAAATATAAAGAAAAAAGACCAAATAGAAAGGATATTTACCATATTAATATTTTAAAACGCGATTTTAACAGATTTCTTGATCTTATCAAACCAAGAAATATAAAGGGACTGAATGCGCCGACTGGGATTCGAATTTCTGAACGCTCAGCCCCGCAGCGTTTCCCAGATAAGCGGCTTGCCTCATAAAAGCGCAGCTTTTTGAGGAATTACAAAAGCTGGCTTTTGAAATGGAAGGCCGCTGTCATGCCATTAGACCATCGGCGCATATATCTGTAATAATTAAGAGTGTCTTTAAAAAGATTTCTAATCAGAAGTATATTAATACAGTAAATGACCGAAATCTTTCATAAATTCAGGATATTTCTTATCAAATTCCAATCGTATATCAAGGTCTTGCTGTTTTAATAACTCAATATATCTTTTGAATAAATCTGCTTTGAATACTTTTTTTGTATTAAGAATTAATATAATATCATCTTTATCTTTTGGATGTCCACGAAAATTCTTACTTAATAAAATGTCCAGGATGTTCATTGTATACAATATTACATTTTTCAAAGAAATGTTTGTAACTAAATTCGATTTTTGAAGATAATCGGTTATATTTAGTAAGCTAATATCAAAATCCATGAATAAAGGGTGCTCTCCTTGAGGCAATCCTAATTCCTTGATAGTCTCATAATATATTTGATTAAATTTGTCTAGATTTTCAGCAGAAACCAAAATTAAGTCAATATCATAAGAAAATTCCTTGATATTCATAAG
>Ga0180431_10001403_pt1 | contig 33761 bp, 27 predicted proteins | sample SS_ome_11_FD_132459 | JGI IMG/M metagenome (GOLD analysis project Ga0180431, IMG submission 132459) | Hypersaline lake sediment archaeal communities from the Salton Sea, California, USA - SS_1_MS_1 metaG | ecosystem: Environmental > Aquatic > Non-marine Saline and Alkaline > Hypersaline >... | reverse complement strand
TGTCAGCGTAGGCGTCGGCGATGGTGTAGCTGTCAGCGTAGGTGTAGGCGATGGTGTGGCTGTCAGCGTGGGTGTAGGCGATGGTGTAGCTGTCAACGTTGGTGTAGGCGATGGTGTAGCTGTCAGCGTAGGTGTAGGCGATGGTGTGGCTGTCAGCGTGGGTGTAGGCGATGGTGTAGCTGTCAATGTAGGCGTCGGCGATGGTGTAGCTGTCAGCGTGGGTGTAGGCGATGGTGTGGCTGTCAGCGTGGGTGTCGGCGATGGTGTAGCCGTCAGCGTAGGCGTAGGCGATGGTGTGGCCGTCAGCGTTGGCGTCGGCGATGGTGTGGCTGTCAGCGTAGGCGTAGGTGACGGTGTGGCTGTCAGCGTAGGTGTAGGCGACGGTGTAGCCGTCAGTGTTGGCGTCGGCGATGGTGTGGCCGTCAGCGTAGGCGTAGGTGACGGTGTGGCTGTCAGCGTAGGTGTAGGCGACGGCGTGGCCGTGGGTGTAAGCGACGGTGTGGCTGTAGGTGTAGGCGTCGGCACTCCGGCCACATGGAAGCTGTCGCCAACCCAGGTGGCATTGATCGGATTGGCATCTTTATCGGACATGTAGCATTCTGATTCGTTGAATGTTATATCGCTGGTGTCACAGGCTGAGCCTATCACATGGAAATAAACCTTGGACAAGTACCCTGAACCAGTTACTCCTGGGGCCCCCGGAACGTTACTTACAATCCTTAGTGTCCCGTTGCCAAAGTCAGTATACCCATCAATCGGAATCGTTGTGGTTCCTATAACACCGTCGGTGGGTTCTGAGGCTACCTCTAATACGCTGGAGTTAAATATAATGTCGTAATTGGCGGCATCGAAGTCAATCACCTGAGTGATCTGTACAATCGCGGTGAAGTTGGTGCAGTATGTAAGCTCGTCGGGGGCATTTATCCATACCTGGTTAAGCGGCCACTTACACAGTATGCGATAAGCCGTTGCGAGGATATCACCAGAGTTAGGTCCCACGCTATCCTCATTGGCATCCCAACCCGTAAAGTTCGCCGGCGGGTAACTCTCAGGGTATGCAATGCAGAGCTCTATCTGCGTTATATCGCCGGAATTTAATCTTCCGTCCCCGTTGGGGTCGCCGGGGCTGTTAGGCGTGACATGGGTGGAGCAGTAGTCTGCAAAGATTCCCAGGGAAAAGGATAAGCTTAAAAATACGGCCATCGCTAGCGCTGCTAGGATGGCAACAACAATATAGCTCCGATGCTTAAATAAATTTTCCATGACTCGCCTCACCGACTTAAAATATTTTACTGCTTCGACCCCGTTTTGTCAAGCCCACAATTACAGACGCACATGACACAGTTTGGCCATTTGACTATGCCTGTAAGTTTAATAGGTTACACCCTATTCTCCCTTTTGTCAACCCCCCTCCAATATGCTTTTTTATAGATACTTAAGCCACATTTAACATTTACATCTATTAATTGCCGCATTCATCGATTATTGCTTTATTAATCATTCCCCCCACTACGTTTCCACTTATCAATATCCTTTCACTCACTGCACATTAACGGTGCCGTTTATATAGACCTTGGGTTCTATTTCAAAAATATCCCAGTTCAACACTCCAATGGCCTCAATGGCTGCACGCTCATCCGAGAAATTCAATCCGGTGGTGCCGGTATTTTCCTCGCTCGGCTTGAAGGTGTACTTCACCCAGTATCCCGATCCGTTTAGTCCCCAGCCTGTATCGTCTTCCCAGTCCGTTGTAATAAAGACGTAGTTTTGACCTCCGTACGTGCCATTGGCCGTGCCTATATAGTTCGCTGTCAGCCCTTCCACCACCCCAGCACTCTGAGATACCAGCGAGATCAGGCTGCCGTTGTAGAATAGGTCAAACTGTCCGCCCCACAAGCCACACGGCGGCTCCTCGCTGCCGCTCCACATGACGTACACGTTGAAGGTTTCGCCGCCCTTTTTCACGTTATACACCGGCTGATCGAAGAACGTCGTATTGGGACCGGCAGTGATGGTGGATTGCGGCGTAGCGGTTGCCGTAACTGAGACATTCGTAGTTGGCGCCGGTGGAGTCTCTGACGGGAGCTGGTCTGCCCCGGTGGCTGTCGGTGTGGCATAGGCCGTGCCGGTGACAGTGGCTGTTGGAAGGCCAATACCGGTAGCCGTGGGGGCGGGGGTTGCCGTTGGCACCGGTGCAGGCTTCTCCTTCCTGGCGCAACAAGATGGCACAAGTCCCACCAGTACCGCTACTATTATAACCGCTGTAATCCGGGATAAGACTATCCACCTGTTTCGGCTGAGCTTCATCATTCACCCCTCAGACTATGTTTACTGAACATGAACGGAATCGCTTTCCCAGTCAGCTGGAATCTTCTGCACCAGCGAGTTAAATAGCCCCCCATCGTTCGGTCCCGGCATCGGTGTTATTGCACTTGTAGCGCCAGTGGAACCTATCACACGGAAGGTGATGGCTGACATGTAGCCAGTCCCGCTGACCGAGCCTCCTCCTATTCCAGTATGTTGAATTATTCTAACTCTTCCTTGAACCCCCCTAGGCGCCAGATCCCACATTTTGAGTGGGAAAGTAGCGCCACCTATAACACCAGAGGCCACATGCCGATACACATCTGTAATCTCCAGGACACTTGGGTCATAAGTGACATCGTAATCTGCCGCCGCCAGCTTTTTCACCTCAGTGATCCGCACATAGGCCGTAAAGCTTCCGCCCGCCGGGACCTCAGCGGGCGCATCGATATAGATTGTCACATCGGCCGTCGACGTAGGCGTGGGCGTTGCCGTCGACGTAGGCGTGGGCATTGCTGTCGACGTAGGCGTGGGCGTTGCCGTCGACGTAGGCGTGGGCGTTGCCGTCGACGTAGGCGTGGGCGTTGCTGTCGACGTAGGCGTGGGCGTTGCTGTCGACGTAGGCGTGGGCGTTGCCGTCGACGTAGGCGTTGCTGTAGGCGTAGGGACCGGCGCAACATGTATGCTATCGCCTGCCCAGGTAGAGGAAATCAGCCCCGGCACCGGTTCCGAATCGTCATATAAAGCGCAGGCCGAGACGTTAAATACCAGATCGCTGGTATCGCACGGCTCTGAGCTGATCACGTGAAATTGCACGCTGGACAGGTAGCCGGCCCCCGTCACTCCGGCAGTTCCCGTCACATCGCTGGTGATGCGTACCGTACCCTGCCCTGAAGGCATCTCCCAGCCGGTAACCTCTACATCATGAAACAGCGCGGTTCCGTCGGTCTGCCGCTCCACCATGGATCCGTTGCCAACACCTGTAACCTCCAAAACGCTGGCATTATATGTAATCTCGTACACAGCGTGGCCAAAGTTCTCCACCCGGGTGACGTGCACAAGGGCTGCAAAACTGGTGCAATAACGGGCTTCATCCGGGGCCTGTATGTGCACATGGTTCAGGGGCCAGCTCTCGATGATCATATACCCCACCGTCAATATATCGCCGGAGTTGGGACCCATGCCGTCCTCGTTGGCATCCCAGCCAGGGTAGTCCTCCTTGGGATACATCGCAGGATACAGTATACACAGTTCAAGCCGAGTGATGTCCCCGGCATTAATCCTGCCATCGCCTGTGGGATCGCCGGGCGCATGGGGATAAGGCGCAGGCGCAGCAGTGACAATCGTGCTGAAAGATACGACAGCAGCGATCGCCAGCAAAAACACTGCAGCAGCGCAACATCTCGCCATACGGATAGAATTGTTCATATAACCATCCACTCAGCCCTTTTCACTCAACGCTCACCACAGCACCTATCCAATTGTCATCAGGTACATCAATACGCACAGCCCCGTTATCGGATACCCATAGATCGCCGCTAAAATCGATATTGCTGCTGTCCCCGCTATCTCCGATCACCGTGAAATGAAGCTCGCATAGAAACCCCGACCCGTTCACCCCGGGCACGCCCGGAACGTTTAATACTATTCCCGCCGTTCCCTGAACACCGGGCGGCATAAAATCCCACAGGAGAACAGGAACGGCAGTCGTATTAATCGCACCGTCGGCAACCCCGGTAAGTTCAAGGACTAACGGGTCATAAGTAACATCGAAATTGGTCGAGTCGAAATTTATAACATTATCAATAGCGACTTTCGCCGTCAAGTCCGCTCCAGCGGCGACAGTGGCCGGTGCATCGATATATATCTTCGTTTTTACCATCTCCTCCTCGGTCGGTCCGCGCAGCGCCATAACCACCACTATGGCGATGACAGCAGCTACTATTACGGCGGCTACCGCCAGCAGTGGCCACCGCTTCACAGGACCCCCGGGTGCAGACTTCTCGGTTTTTTCTGATTTAACGTCGTTTTCCTGCATGAAAGATCACTCCCTACAATCGATGTATATTATCTCGCTCTGCCCGCCAAATTGTGTAAGTGAAAGCCTATAACATTGGGGCCATTAAGTCAAGCCCTCCCCGGTACTTTAAGTCAGAGGTCGGGGGCCATACTGCTCGGGGGATTGATTCACCGGTCCTCTGTGTAAGCGTAACCCCGGATCAGGTGCCAGTCTCCCATAGGCCAGTAGCAAAGCCACGCCCTGCCGATTATATTCTCGCGAGGCAGCGTCCCCCACCTGCGCGAGTCAGTGCTGTGATCCCGGTTGTCGCCCATAACAAAGTAATTGTCCGCAGGTATCTCAGTTAAGGGAAATGCCTGAATCACACCCTTTATGTAAGGCTCCTCCAGTGGCTCCCCATCGATGTACACCTTCCCTCCGCTCATCGATATGTTTTCACCCGGCAATCCGATGATCCGCTTGATCAATGTGCGGTCCGTGCCGTCTACCGCCTCAAATATTACAACGTCTCCCCGCTGTGGCTCGCCGCTCCAGTAAGCCGCCTTTATCACCAGCACGCGTTGGCCATCGTATAAATTCGGTTCCATGCAGGCGCCTTCCACAACCCGGCTCTCAAAGGTAGCCTGCATCGTTGTGAATATCACAACAGCAAGAATCAGCGTGCCGGCTATCTGTAAAACAGTAATCTTTGTGGCACGCGACATATTAAGTCGTCGGATTAATCGCCTCATGTATAACATTATATAATATAGCACTGTTTTAACCAAATCACCCTCCCCTGCTCAGAGTTATACACCTTTGCTGCACAGCAGAAACGAGACAACAGTGCACCCCTAAAACACTTCTGCATGAATCTGTCCTGCACCACTTTCCACCGCTTATTATTAGACTTAGATTAAATTCTCAATTTTAATATTTATAGTAATAAGACTATATGTGCTTCACTCAGGCTTCGAGTTTGCGTTTAGCGGCAACAAGGTGTTAGAATGGCTGCGAAAAGGGCAACATGGTTTTAAGCGATCGTACAATACGGGAGGAGATATCGGGAGGGCGTATCATCGTCGAGCCCCTTAGCGAGGATTGCATCCAGCCTGCAAGCGTGGATGTGCATCTGGACCGCAAACTTCTCGTCTTCAAAACGCGGCGAACCCCGTTCTATATCGACGTGAAGCAGAACAGCGAAGACCTGACCGACATGGTCGAGATCGAAGGGGACAGCCCGTTTTACCTACACCCGGGCGAATTCGTTCTGGCCAGTACCCTGGAGGATATCACCCTGCCCGATGACATAGTCGGGAGGCTGGAAGGTAAAAGCTCGCTGGGTCGCCTTGGGCTGCTCATACACTCGACGGCGGGATACGTCGATCCCGGCTGGAGCGGCCATCTGACGCTGGAGCTGACAAATGTGGCCCGGCTTCCCATCACACTGTACTACAATATGAAAATAGGCCAGATTTCATTCCTGCGTTTAACCTCGCCGGCAGACCGGCTCTATGGGGACAAAGGCCTGGGCAGCAAGTACCAGGGACAGGTCGATCCCACCGCCAGCAGGTTCTACCGCGACTTCCAGGGGGAGCGCCGCTAGGGGTTACCGGCGATATGAGCGATGTGGAACTGATGGCGGACTTCGCGTTAAATGTGCTGCGATAAGGTGCTATGTCCGATGAAGGTATGTTTCTTCCACCATCACACAGCTGCCTCCATCGATGTCATAACAGAGGCGGTGGCCGGTCGCGGGTTGTGTGATGGCGCAGCGAATGGATGAGCGCTCGATTGTAGGGTGATATATGGATTACATGCAGCGCGCCCTGTCACTGGCCCGGGAGGCTATGGGCAGTACCAGCCCTAACCCGGCGGTGGGTGCAGTGATCGTCAGGGACGGCTCCATCGTGGGAGAGGGATACACCCAGCCGCCGGGATCGGATCATGCCGAGGTGGTGGCGTTGAAGCAGGCGGGCGACAGGAGCCGCGGTGCGACGATGTATGTGTCGCTGGAGCCGTGTTGCTTCGCCGGGCGTACGCCGCCGTGCACCAAGGCTATCATCGATGCGGGAATCGCCGAGGTTCACATAGCAGCTCTCGATCCCAACCCGAGGGTTGACGGAGGCGGCAGGGCCGAGCTGGAGGCTGCCGGCGTAAGCACAGTTGTCGGCGAGCACGGGGAAGAGGCTCGCGAGATAATTGAGGCCTATGCCAAGTATATTGTCACCGGGCTGCCTTTCGTAACTGCTAAATTCGCCATAAGCCTCGACGGCAAGATAGCCACATGGTCCGGTGATTCTCACTGGATCAGCTGCGAGGAGTCGCGCCTGTATGTCCATCGCCTGCGCCGCGCCTCAGATGCGGTGATGATCGGGGTCAACACCGTGATCATGGATGACCCGCGCCTGACCGCAAGGGATCGGCCGCAGGAGAGGTACCCGCTGAGGGTTATCGTTGACAGCAGGGGGCGCACGCCGCCGACTGCCAGGGTATTCAGCGAGCCGGGTAAGACCATGGTGGCAATGACCCACGAAGTGGACCCCGGTGTTGTCAGCGAGATGGAGCAGGTGGGAGCCGAGGTGTTGCTGCTTAAGCCATGGAAGGTTTTTGTGGACCTGCACGACCTGTTGCAGGAACTGGGCCGCAGGGGAATCACCAGCATCCTGGTTGAGGGCGGCAGTACACTGCTGGGCTCGCTGTTTGATGGTTGTCTGGTGGACAAGGTGGTCGCTTTTATTGCGCCGGTCATAATCGGCGGCGAGGACGCCAAGTCCGCCGTCGGCGGACAGGGGGCGAACCGCATCGGGCAGGCGCTGCAACTCAGCGACATCCGGATCGAGCGCTGCGGCAAGGATATGATGGTTATCGGATATTTAAGTGAGGAGTGAGCTGTCATGAAAGTGCTGATCGTCAACTCGAGCCCGCATATGGACAAGGGCAACACCGCAATGATCCTGAACCCGTTCGTCGACGGCATGAAAACGGCCGGCGCAGAAGTTGAGATCGTGTACACGCGTAAGCTTAAGATTAACCCCTGCCTTGGCTGCTTCAACTGCTGGCTCAAGACGCCGGGGAAATGCGTGCAGCGGGACGACATGGAGTCGCTGCTGCCTAGGATCGGTGTATCCGATGTGGTGGTGCTCGCCACGCCGGTCTACGTGGACGGGATGACCGGCCCCATGAAGAATCTTATGGATCGACTCATACCCCTGATCGAACCCTTCCTGGAGCTTCGCGATGACCACTGCCGACACCCTGCGCGCAAAGGGGTCTTGATGAGTAAAATAGTGCTGGTGGCCAGCTGCGGTTTCTGGGAGGTGGACAATTTCGCACCGCTGGTGGTGCACGTTAAAGCCATCTGCAGGAACACCGGGAGCAGGTTCGCCGGCGCCCTGCTCCGTCCCCACAGCGCAGCCTTGCAGGCGATGCTGGATATGGGCGCACCGGTGACGGATGTCCTTGATGCGGCAAAGGACGCCGGTCGGCAGATGGCGACGAAGGGCAGGATATCGTTCAGGACGCTGGAGGTCGTCGGCCGCGAGCTGCTGCCTCTGGACAGGTATGTAGAGATCGCCAATCGGAGCTTCAAAGAGGAGCTGGCGAAAATAAAAGGTTAGCCAGGTCGCAGCAGAAATATGATCATAACGATAACGAATCAGAAGGGCGGCAGCGGCAAAACGAGCACGACGGTTTTATTTTCCCTTGCCCTCGCCTCGGTGAGCAAACGGGTCTTGTGCGTGGACTGCGATCCGCAGGGAGGGCTGACCTCGTTCCTGTGCCCCAGTGTCGATATAAACCACAGTTTATTTGATATATTGACTGGCGGGGACTGTGCCCCGTTGAAGATCGTCAGGCACAAGCTGGAGTTTTACCTCATCCCCGCGGATCATCGGCTGGATAAGATATATACGACACTGCGCCCCTTTGAGCTGGAGAAGGCGTTCAGCAAAGCGGATTACGATTACATCATTTTCGATACACCGCCGACGGTGCAGGGGATATCGCTGTCAGCCAGCATAATCGCTGACAAAGTATATGTACCCGCGGATATATCCCGCGCGACGATGAAATCGACGCTGTACACACTGGAGACGCTGCTCGACATCAAGAAGAACGGGGATGTCATCCTGATCGGATACAAAGAACCTGCTCCGGATAGCAACTCATTTACGGCAACCATCACCAGGGATTTTGTCAAGGCTATCGATAGCCATTACATCGGGACTATCAGGAAGAGCGTATCGATTCAGCGAGCAGTGTCCGATGCGGGACTGCGGTGGACGGAGAGGCGGCGGCAGGAGATATTGCACCCGATACTTGATTTGCTGGGGGTCGAGCATGGATAGGCCGATGCAGCCCTACCTGACGGAAAAGCTGAAGCCATCGCCGGAGCTTCTGGGGATACAGCCCCTGATGAAGATCAGCAGTCACGACAGGGAAAATCTGAAGGAGGACATCAGGGATTCGGGCGAGATACGGGATCCGCTGAAGGTGTACTACGATGAAAATGGTGATTGCCTGATCCTGGCCGGGTTCAATCGATGGCAGATAGCTCAGGAGCTGGGCTTCAAATATGTTCCCATACAGATATATGAGTTGAAGCCGCGGGCGCGGATGGAACTGGTGGTGAATGACAACCTCAATCGCCGGCACATGACGACGAAGCAAAAACGGGATCTGATCGATTTCCTGTTGCGGAAAGACCCGTCACAGTCCGATAAATCCATCGCCCGGAAGGTGGGAACGACGAAGGAGACGGTAAAGGCGCAGAGGAAGAAACTGGAATCAGGGGGCGAAATTCGCCCCGTTAAACAGGTGCGGGGTGCGGACGGTAAAGTTTACAGGAAGCCAGTGAAGGCCGAGCCATCTTCATCGCAGCGCGAAAAAAGGATCAGGGACTTCACTTCACAGCTAAGGGAAGAGATTCGGCTGTTCACGCGCGGTCTCACGGAGGCGGAGAAGTCGAGATTGCGGAATTCACTCATCGATTTTTTGAGGAAATTGTGAAGCGTCAATTTCCGAAACGGGATTCGATCGGCTATGTTTACTGGAATCGTTGAAGAGGTCGGAAAGGTAAAATCGGCAGGCAGCGGCCGACTGGCGGTCACCGCACGCACAGTGCTGGGCGATGCGAAGCAGGGAGACAGCGTCGCGGTCAACGGTGTGTGTTTGACGATCGTGGAGCTGGCAAGCGACTCCTTTTCGGTCGATGTGATGCCCGAAACGCTGCGTCGTACCAACCTCGGATCGCTCAGGGTCGGCGATCGTGTGAACCTGGAACGGCCGCTGGCTGTGGGCGGGCGTTTCGGCGGTCACTTCGTGCAGGGGCATGTCGACGGGACAGGCAGGGTGATATCGGTGACGCCGGAGCGCGATGCCATCCTGCTGAGATTTGAAGCGCCCACGGAGATAATGCGATATGTAGTCGAAAAAGGCTTTATAGCAGTGGATGGGGTGAGCCTGACTGTGGTAGAATGTAGCTCCACCTCTTTCGGTGTTTCGCTGGTGGATTATACGCGGCGCAACAGCACACTGGGTGGAAAGAGATCTGGGGATATGGTAAATTTAGAGGTGGACATAATAGCTAAGTACGTGGAGCGGCTGCGCGGCGGGGGATCGGCGATAAGCAGGGAATTTCTGGCCGAGCACGGCTTCATATAGCTCATGGAGGTTCGATGGGACTGGCGACCATAAAGGAAGCGATCGAGGAGATAAAGGCTGGCAGGTTCGTCATCATTGTCGATGACGAGGACCGCGAGAACGAGGGCGATCTCGCCATCGCTGCGGAGAAGGTGACCCCGGAGGCCATCAATTTCATGACCAAGTACGGACGGGGCCTGATCTGCATGCCTGTTATCGGCCAGCGGCTGGACGAGCTGAACATATCGATGATGGTGAATGAGAATACATGCAGGTTCGGGACCGCTTTCACCGTTTCCATCGAGGCTAAGCAGGGGACCACCACCGGCATCTCGGCTTATGACCGGGCGACCACCGTGAGGAAGGTGCTCGACCCCGGGGCCAAGCCCTCCGATTTCGTTTCACCCGGCCACACCTTCCCGCTGCGGGCGAAGGACGGCGGCGTGCTGGTCAGGGCCGGGCAGACGGAGGCCATCGTCGACCTGGCGCGACTGGCGGGACTGTACCCCGCCGGCGTCATCTGCGAGATCATGAGCGAGGATGGCACCATGGCGCGCATGCCTGAGCTGGAGTCGATCGCTCAAAAACACAGCCTCAAGATCGTGAGCGTAGCCGACCTGATAGCCTACCGCCGCCGCAATGAGAAGCTGGTCACACGCGTGGCCGAGGCCAGCCTTCCTACAATGTATGGGGATTTCCTCGCTATCGCATATAAAAGCATAACCGACCCGGACCAGCATGTGGCGCTGGTCAAGGGCGATATCGCCGGAGACGAGCCGGTGCTGGTGCGGGTGCACAGCGAATGCCTCACAGGGGATGTGTTCCGCAGCCTCAGGTGCGATTGCGGCGAGCAGGTCGACCTCGCCATGCAGACCATCGCCAGGGAGGGTCGCGGCGTGCTGCTTTACATGAGGCAGGAGGGCCGCGGCATCGGGCTGCACAATAAGATAGCGGCCTATGCGCTGCAGGATAAGGGCATGGATACGGTGGAGGCCAACGAGTGCCTGGGCTTTCCCGCCGACCTGCGCGACTACGGCATCGGCGCCCAGATCCTGGTGGACCTTGGCGTGCAGAATATTCGGCTGCTCACCAATAACCCCAAGAAGGTCGTGGGACTTGAGGGCTACGGTCTCAGGGTGGTTGACACTTTGCCGATAGTGGTGCAGCCTAATCCCAAGAACCTGCGCTATCTGGAGACCAAAAAGAGGAAGCTGGGCCATATGCTTGATCTGGGGGAAGGCAAGAAAATTATCGATCGCCCCGCAGATGCAGAGGCGGCGGAGAAGATAAACCGGGAAGCCTGATCGCAAAGGAGGGTAATATGGCGATGAAACTGGCATTCATGGCGATAGTGCCGGGAGCCGATCCGGAGAAACATCGCAACGTTATCACCACCGACTTCGTCGAGCTGATAACACAGCTGGTCCCCGATAAGGACACCGCGGTGGAGAAGGCCAGGCAGCTGGCGGACGAGGGCTGCTCCGCCATCGAGCTGTGCGGCGGATTCGGTCACCTGGGCACCGCCAGGGTCGTCGAAGCGGTCGCGGGCAAGACCTCGATCGGTGTGGTGCGCTTCGACCTGCACCCGGTGCTCGGCGGCAAGAGCGGCGACGAAGTATTTTAAATCTAGATCGATCGCGAATTTACTTGAGAGGAGGAGGCATTGAGCAAGAAATATGAGGGCACGCTTCTCGGGGCGGGCTTAAAGATCGGTGTGGTGGTAGCCCGTTTCAACGAGTTCATCACCAACAAGCTCCTCGGTGGTGCGGAAGACGCACTGAAGCGACACGGGGTCAAGGATAGTGATATCGATGTCGCATGGACGCCGGGTTCGTTCGAGATACCGCTGGTGGCCAAGAAGATGGCGGAATCGGGCAGGTACTCCGCAGTTATCTGCCTGGGCGCGGTGATAAGGGGCGGGACGCCCCACTTCGACTATATCGCCAGCGAGGTGACCAAGGGCATCGCGCAGGTGAGCCTCCAGGCCGATGTGCCGGTGACCTACGGTATAATCACCGCGGACACGCTGGAGCAGGCCATAGAGCGGGCGGGCACCAAGATGGGCAACGCTGGGTTCTCCGCCGCGCAGACCGCCATCGAGATGGCGAACCTGATGAAGGCGATATCCGCCAAGTCTAAGTGACCTTGTAGACCGTGTCGCCCCGCCGACAGCGGTCGGGGACCTTGACCCCCAGCTGGTCGCCCGGCTTGGCCTCTGTGACGTTGGCGTTGTTTATCTGCATGGACTCGATGGTGAATTCCATATCGGTGGTGTGTCCTTTGATGCGGATCGTATCGCCCACCTTAACCGTGCCGGACAGGTCGATGCCGGCCACCACCGGTCGGGCAAAGAAGTCGCTGACCCTTCCGATCTCCTCTTCCATGTTCTCAGCCCTCCTTTCTCGAATCTGCATGCGTGGTTATACAGTATAACCAGACAGTAATGGCAAATCAATAGCCTGTGGACTCGTTGACACTATGACCATGTTGGGATTAATATGGATTTGCGATATATTAGAACACATGTGCGACACAGTCGCAAGAGGATCGCCTGATGGCGGAGCGTCGGATACTGCACGTTGACCTGGATGCCTTCTTCGCCTCGGTGGAGCAGGTGCGAAAGCCGGAGCTTAAGGGTAGGCCAGTCATCGTCGGCGGCGACCCACACGGTCGTGGGGTAGTGGCATGTGCATCGTATGAGGCGCGTAAATACGGCATACATGCAGCGATGCCGCTGACGAAGGCATCCCGTCTCTGTCCGCAAGCCGTGTTCCTCAGGGGAGGGTTCGCCCGCTACCGCGAGGCGTCGTCCCAGTTCATGGCGATACTGGCGGACTTCAGCCCGCTGCTCGAGCCGCTGGGCATCGACGAGGCGTATCTTGACCTGACAGGCTTCGAGTCGCTCTACGGCCCGTCGCGCGAGCCGGCAAGAAAGATAAAGCGTCGCATCACGGACGAGATCGGCATCACCGCGTCCATCGGCATCGGTTCGTCCAAGCTGATAGCCAAGATCGCCTCCGATCTGCAGAAGCCCGATGGCATGGTCGAGGTCGCTTCCGGTCGCGAACGGGAGTTCCTCGCCCCGCTGCCGGTGGGCAGGCTGCCGTGCGTCGGGCAGAAGACGGGGCAGGCGCTGCAGCGCATGGGGTGCAGGACGGTTGGCGACCTGTCGGCCCTGGCAGAATCGATGCTGAAAGCGCGATTCGGGTCGACAGGCGAGCTGTTGTATCGCTACGCCCGCGGCATCGACGACCGGCAGGTAACACCACCGCAGGCGGCCAAGTCGATAAGCCGCGAGACGACGTTCGACAGGGACACGCTCGACGTGGATTTCCTCAGGGCGGCGCTGCGCTATCTCAGCGAGCGGGTGGGAGCCGACCTGCGGCGCAGCGGCAAGCGGGCGCGTTGCGTCACGCTCAAGCTGAGGTATTCCGACTTCGATACCATCACCCGCAGTTGCACCCTTAAAGAGTCGATAAACAGCGATAAGGCCATATTCGACGCCGTCGCCGGGCTTCTGGACCGGGCGCTTGTGCAGCGACGGCAGCTGGTGCGGCTCATCGGCATCGGAGTCTCGGGCCTGGGCAGGGACGAGCGCCAGCTCAGCCTGCTGGACCCGGCCGCCGGACGCGAGGAAGCCCTCGACCGCGCCATCGACCGACTGCGGCAGAAGTATGGCTTCGCTGCCATCCAGCGCGGGGGGGGCTATGCAGGCGGGGAAGGCTCTAGCTGTCGAGGGGGAAGATCGCAAGCGTGACAAACTATCATTGTAGGTCCTTGATCGGTCGTTCCACATCGAATACATTCCTTGACAGTAAATACTCGTGTTGATATAGTTGATTACTGGATATCGAAGATTTTACTTAAATGAGCGAAGCTAAAGAGAGGACAGGGGGTAAGATGCAGCTCGTCGACGACATGCTTGCCGGCAGCGAACAGGCGCTGGCGAGACTCATAACCCTTATAGAGAGGGGCGCGCCGGAGGTCCCCCGGATCATGGCGCGGATCAATGCAAACCTGGGGAAGACGCATGTCGTTGGGATCACCGGACCGCCCGGCGGAGGCAAGAGCAGCATAGTCGATCGGCTGACAGCCAAGATGCGTGCCGAGGGAAATACCGTCGGCATAATTGCCTGCGATCCATCCAGCCCATTCACCGGCGGAGCGGTGCTGGGCGACCGCATCCGCATGCAACAGCACTATCTGGACAGCGAGGTGTTCATCCGCAGCATGGCTACAAGGGACGGCCGTGGCGGGTTGTCGCCGACGACGAAGGAAGTGTTGAAGCTGATGGATGCCTTCGGAAAGGACTACGTCCTCGTCGAGACGGTAGGTGTCGGGCAGACAGAGCTGGACATTATGGATGCCGCCGATACGGTGATAGTTATACTGGTGCCGGAGGCGGGCGACGCTATTCAGGCGATGAAGGCGGGCATCATGGAGATCGCCGACATCTTCGTGGTCAACAAGGCGGATCGCCAAGGGGCCGAGGCGGTGGCCGACGATATCAGGCAGATGCTGCGCCTCAACCCCAAACATGAATGGTGGGAGGTGCCGGTGTTGACCGCGCAGGCGGTAAACGACGTAGGCATGGACGAGCTTTACGAGCAGGTGAAGCGGCATCGGCAGACGCTCGACGAGGCGGGACAGCTCGACATACGTCGCAAGGCGCAACGGCGTGCGGAATTCCTGGAGATCGTCGAGAGGACCGTGCGGGAGAGGATAATGGCACTGATAAACCGCAACGAGCAGCTGACGAAATCGCTGGAAAGGGTGGAGCATGGGAGGATCGACCCGTATTCTGCCACCGATGACCTGCTGGCAAGCAAGACCCTCCTCCAGACATGGCGGAAAGCCCTGGAAAAAGAGGGCTAGCCCCGGCGCCCCCTTTGCCTTATCGAATCAACTATCCTTATCAGCTTAGGGTTCATCATGGGCGTTTTCGAGGAACTGGGCCGCATTTTTAACCCCCGGGGGCTGGCCATAATCGGGGCATCCAACCGAGATGGCAACCTGGGGAAATTTTTTCTACAGGGGCTGATGCAGTACGGCTTTCCCAGGGATCGATTGTATGTCGTTCACCCCAGCGCCGACGAGGTCGCAGGAATCAAAGCCTACCCGCGGGCGCAGGATATACCCTGCGATGTCGATCTGGCCATCGTGTATTCGCCGCGAGATACGGTTCCGGATATCGTCAGGGATTGCACCGGTAAAGGGATAAAGGGCGTTGTCATCTGCACGTCCGGTTTCGCCGAGGACAGCAGCCATGGAGCGAGGCTGCAGCGGGAGATAGTGGATATCGCGCGCCGCGGCGGTACTCGGCTGATAGGCCCCAACTGCATAGGCATCTTCTGTCCCGACTCGCACCTGGTAAGTTTCGCCAGCGTCATGCCCTCGCAGGGCGGGACGGTGGGCATGATCTCTCACAGCGGCTCGCTGTCGGTGATGTTCCCGGTGGCGGCCGCAGCCAAGGGCATATATTTTAGGCTGGCCGTGAGTTGTGGCAACGAGTGCGATCTGAATGCCGCCGATTTCCTGGAATACTTCGGCCGGGATGAGAAGACAGGCATAGTGATCGCTTATCTGGAGGGGGTAAGGGAAGGGCGGCGCTTTTTCGATATCGCGCGGGAGGTGTCGCGGCGGAAGCCGATACTGGTTTGGAAGTGCGGCAATACCCCTGCCGGATCGAGAGCCGCCTGCTCTCACACCGCGGCGCTATCCGGTGCACCTGAGATATGGGATGCGGTTTTCAGGCAGACCGGCATGGTTCGGGCTGCCAGCGAGGACGAGATGCTGGATTGCCTGCAGGCGTTCTACTTCCTGCCGCTGCCACGGGGCAACCGTGTCGCCATCGTGTCGGGCATGGGCGGCATGGGCGTGGCCATCGCCGACGCCTGCGTCGAGTTCGGGCTGGAGATAGCCGACCTGTCGACGTCTACGAAGAAGAGGCTTACAGGGATTATGCCCAGTGCGGGAACCTGCGCCGACAATCCCATCGACCTGGGCATGATGTCGACGTTCAATCGACAGAATTATATCGATACGCTGCAAGTGCTGGGTGGGGAGCCCGACGTCGACATCATCATTATGACCTCGGGGAGCTGGCAGACGGAGTACGTCGAAAAAGTGATCGAGGCCGGCAGGGATATCGATAAACCGATCGTGCTGGTTACCACGCCTGCAATGCGCGTCGTCATGCAGGAGCCCAGGCCCGTAAGGGGCTTGGCCGTTTATCACGACGGCCGCCGCGCGGTGAAGGTGCTGGGCCAGATGGTACGATACCAGCGATATCGCACGGAGGATTGAGGCACAGTATGCGTATTCTGGCAACAGTTCAGGGCAACTGGGGCAAACGCAAGGAGGAGAATATCCGCAGCAACGGCCCGGCCGATTGGTCCCTCGAGATCCTGGAGCCGACGCTGGCCTTGCCTCTGATAGTCGATGACCCCGATGAATTTCTGCCTCAGTCCCTGCCCGAAGTCGATCTCCTGCTGTATCTGGGAGAGTCGTCGGGCACGGCGCAGCTCCTGCCGGCGATCGCCCGCAAATGCCGCGCCAGGTCGGTGATCGCACCGATCGATAATTCGGCATGGCTGCCATCGGGTCTGGCAAAGCAGCTCAAGGATGAACTGCAATCGAGAGACATAGCCTGCGTATTCCCCAGGCCGTTCTGCACGCTGACCGAGAGGAGCTACAATTACCGCCGCAGCGCCGAGCAATATGACGACCCGCTTATCGCCGAGTTCGCCGGGCATTTCGGCATGCCGCAGGTGATGGTCAGCGTAAATCCTGATAGCAAGACGATCGAGCGGGTAGACGTAGTACGCGATGCCGCCTGCGGCAATACCAGGTACGTGGCCCGGGGACTTGCCGGGGTCGCTGCCGACGATGCAGAGTTCCAGGCGGGCATGCTGCACCATCATTACCCCTGCCTTGCGGCCATGACCGTGGAGCAGATCGACGACCGGTTACAGGATACGCTGATGCATGTGGCGGGCTACATCATAAGGGACAATGTCGCAGAGCAGGTGAAGCCATTTAAGGAACCGGCGCAGTATATGAAGACAGCGGAATACGTCGAGGAAGATGAGGACAGGCCATAGGGTCCTGCTGGTGAACCCCAACCGCATGCAGCCGCCGGTGGCGCCGATAGCCCTGGACTATCTCGCATCATCGCTCGACGCATGCGGCTGGGAGGTCGATATCCTGGACCTGTGCTTCGCTGCCGATGTCGACGCCGCAATCGCGGGCTACTTCGCGCGGAATGACGTCTTCGCTGTGGCAGTCAGCATGCGGAACACGGACGACGCCAGCTTCACCACGCAGGCCTCCTTCATCCCTGACTACAGCAAGGTTGTCGATTGCCTGCGGTCGCATACCGCCGCGCCGGTCATATCCGGCGGTTCGGGTTTCTCCGTCATGCCTCAGGCCATCCTCGACTACTGCAGGCTCGATGTGGGTATCTGGGGGGAGGGCGAATACGCGCTGCCCATTCTGGTCGACCGGATAGCAAGAGGCGATGATTGCGGTGATATCGCAGGCCTGACCTATCGTTCGGGGCAGGGGTTCAGGACTAATCCGCCTCGATACATCGACCTGGAGGGGATATCGGCTCCGCGGCGGGAATTTATCGATAACCTCCGCTACTTCGAACAGGGCGGCATGGGAAATGTGGAGACCAAGCGCGGCTGCTCCGGGCGGTGCATATACTGTGCCGACCCGCTGGGCAAGGGAAACAGGGTGCGCTGCCGCTCTCCCAGAAGCGTGGCCGATGAGATTAAGTCGCTGCTTAAGACGGGCATCGACCATATCCACCTGTGTGACAGCGAATTCAACCTGCCCGTCGAACACGCCAGGTCGATCTGCGATGAGCTCGTCAGCAGGCGACTGGGGTCGAAGATCCGCTGGTACGCTTACTGCAGCCCGGCACGCTTCGACGATACGGTCGCATCGGCATTCAAGCAATCGGGATGCGCCGGCATAAATTTCGGTGTCGACAGCGGCGACAGCGGGATGTTGCGACGGCTGGGGCGCGACTTTTCGGTCGAGGACCTGTTGAGGACTGCGCAGTCATGTCGACGTCACGATATCGCATTCATGTACGATCTGCTGCTCGGAGGGCCGGGCGAAACGCGAGAGTCGCTTAAGGCTACGATCGCGACCATGAAGCGGCTGTCGCCGTCACGGGTGGGCGTTGCGCTGGGTGTGCGGTTATACCCCGGCACGGCGCTGGAGGCGATGCTCAGGGAGCAGGGCGCCCTGTCCAGAAACCCGAACATTCGGGGCGCTGCGGACGAGACGATGCTGACGCCAGTGTTCTACCTGGAGGCATCGCTGGGGGATGACGTGTCGGAATATATCTCGGGGCTCATCGCCGGAGACGAGCGCTTCCTTTTCATGTCGGGAGCTGTCGATGATCGCAATTATAATTACAATGACAACGCTGTGTTGAAGGATGCTATCAGTGGAGGCTATCGAGGTGCTTTCTGGGATATCTTGAGGAGGCTGGTGGACGGGCGTTCTCTTGACAGCCGAGATGTCGCGATGTAGAATGCAAAGCCGTCCCATTGGTAAACCCATTTCCGTTATGCGAGCCGTGTCTGAGTTGCAATCGAGTTCGAGGAGCGAAGGGTGAAGTACGACGTAATCATTGTAGGTGGTGGCCCCGCGGGCATATTCGCTGCACTGGAGCTGTGTCAGAACTCCAGCCTGAAGATCCTGCTCTTGGAAGAGGGCAAGGATCTGGATTCGCGCAGCTGTCCTGCGGTGGAGCAGCCGACCGGCTGCGTCAAGTGCTCCCCGTGTGACCTGGTCAGCGGCTGGGGTGGCGCAGGGGCTTATAGCGATGGCAAACTTACCCTCTCTACGGAGATAGGCGGGCGGTTGAAGGAGTATCTTGGATTGGAGCGCGCAGAGAAGCTGGTCCATTATGTCGATAGCGTCTATATTAATTTCGGCGGGACCAACAGTATCTATGGACAGGGCGAGAAGGTGGAGGAGCTGCAGCACCGGGCGAGCCTGGCGGACCTGCGGCTCATACCGATGGCGGTGCGCCATCTGGGCACAGATCGCTCCCGCATAGTGCTGCAGAACATGCGCAGCTTCCTGCAGGAACGGGTTGACATCCGGGTCGGCACCGCAGTCAGCACAATAAGCACCAGGGGTGAGGTCTTGTCGGGGGTTGAAACCGCGGACGGGCAGAGATTCGATTGCGATTACCTTATCGTCGCTCCGGGGAGGCAGGGCTCGGACTGGATGGCCCACGAGGCGGAACGGCTGGGGCTCACCCTGCAGATCAACCCCGTCGATGTCGGCGTCCGTGTGGAGCTGCCTGAGGTGGTGCTCCGGGAATTAACTGAGGCGCTTTACGAGTTTAAGCTGGAATATTATTCCAAGTCGTTTGACGATCGGGTGAGGACCTTCTGCGTATGCCCCGCTGGGAAAGTAACCATCGAGTCCACCGGCGGCAGCGATCCGGTAACTACGGTTAACGGTCACAGCTATGCGGAACGCAAGACCAGCAATACGAACTTCGCCCTGCTGGTGAGCACAACATTCACCGAGCCGTTCAGGGACCCCATCGCCTACGGACGATATCTGGCTCATCTGGCCAACATCTTGAGCGGCGGGGTTATCGTTCAGCGACTGGGTGATCTTATGGAGGGACGGCGGTCCACGCGGGAACGAATTGCCCGGGGCAATGTGAGGCCGACACTTGAAAGCGCCACGCCCGGCGACCTCAGCTTTGCCTTGCCCTATCGCTATCTCACAAGCATAATCGAGATGATTCACGCTATGGATAAGCTGGTGCCCGGGGTCGCATCCCGTCATACGCTCCTCTATGGGATCGAGGTGAAATTCTACTCATCGCGTTTGTCGTTGACGGAGAATCTGGAGAGCGAGATCATAAATCTGTTCGCTGCCGGCGATGGTGCTGGAGTCAGCCGGGGGCTGGTGCAGGCGTCGGCTTCCGGGGTGGTAGTGGCCAGGGAGATATTGAAGCGATCGGGGATCCACGTAACGGACTAGTTAGATATCGGTTGTCAGTCGGGCTGGAATCGATAACGTCGTGTCGTAGAGAAAGCATTGTTTCTGCAGACTGGTGATAATATACTGCATCGCTCGATATTGTAACCAGAAGTAACGTATCCTCTGGTTGTAAAAGTGCTGGCGGATTTCTACGAAAACAACGCGGGACGAAGCGCACACCGCCGCCGGATCACCCGTGGCGAAAGTTCAATCCCGCCTATCTTAATGACGCCAGGGAACCGGCGCTTGTATGACGCCCGCAGCGGACATTTCTAATGAGTCGTTACGGAGGACATTTCTGAAGAGTCTTGATATCTTGACATGCAAGTATTGACAGATAATTAGAATAGTGATAAAATGTATGTTTGCGTATGAAGGCCTCGTCTTCTGGGTTAGTACCTCATGTCTTCCTGATTCCGTTTGACTAAATCCATGGGAATCGTTGTGCCTTTTTCAGGGGGTATTGAAAGAGTATGGATATTATGTCTGTTAAGTCCCGGGGAGAAGAACAAAGGAGATCGTATTCAAAGATATCACATATCATAGACCTGCCCAACCTTATAAGAATCCAGATGGATTCTTATCGCAGATTTTGCGATCCTCATCCCAGCCGTGATAATCCGGAGGATAAAGGCGGACTGAGAACACTGCTGGATGAAGTTTCACCGATCACGGACTTCACCAATTCCAGGTTCGAGCTCCGGTTCGATAGCTACGGTTTCGGCGAGAAGAACAAAGCCGAGATGCCTGCATTCGATGACGATGAAGACTTCTGGAATTATATGCATGATGCGGTCACCCAGATTCGCTCTGAGCAAGAATGCAGGGAGCGTGATGTCACCTACTCTGTGCCCCTGTATGTACGTGTACAGCTGATCCCCAAGGATACCGGTGAGATTAAAGAACAGGACATTTTTATGGGGGATTTCCCCCTGATGACCATGAAGGGCACCTTCATAATCAATGGCGCGGAGCGAGTGGTGGTCAGCCAGCTCATACGCTCGCCGGGGGCGTATTTTACTCTGGAGCAGGACGTGGTTACCGGGCGGCAACTGTGTTTTGCAAAGCTTATTCCTGAGCGTGGTGCATGGCTGGAGTTTGAGACCAGTAGCAAAGATGTCATCTCTGTAAAGGTAGATGGGAAACGCAAGATACCGATCACTACCCTGTTGCGTGCCATGGGGTATGGCAAGGATGATGAGTTGTACGAGCTTTTCAATGATGTTGATCCTGAGCATCTGTACATTGATGCGACAATGGAGCGCGATCCTCAGGTGCGCAACACTGAATCAGCCTTGATAGAGTTCTACCGGCGTCTCAGGCCGGGTGATCCGCCGTCGCTGGATAACTCCAGAAACCTGGTCGATAACCTGCTATTCAACCCGCGCCGATATAGCCTGGGGAAAGTGGGACGCTATAAGCTGAACAAGAGGTTGGGATTAAAACAATCGATTAGCCTGCAGGTGCTTTCGCGGGAAGATATGGTTGAGTTGGTGCGCCACATTATCCGGGTTAACAAAGGGTTGGATAAGCCTGACGATATTGATCATCTGGGCAATCGGCGGGTCAGGACCGTGGGCGAGCTGATACAGAACCAGTTTCGGATTGGCCTGCTGAGGATGGAGCGGGTTATCAAGGAAAGGATGAGCATCATAGATCCTGAGGCGGTCACACCCAGCGCACTTATCAATGTACGGCCGGTAGTGGCCGCCATGAGGGAGTTCTTTGGGGCATCCCAGCTGTCGCAGTTCATGGATCAGACCAATCCGCTGGCGGAATTAACGCATAAGCGGCGAGTCTCTGCCCTGGGTCCGGGCGGGCTATCGCGCGAACGGGCCGGCTTTGAAGTGCGGGATGTGCATTATTCACATTATGGTCGTATCTGCCCTATCGAGACGCCTGAGGGTCCCAATATCGGGCTTATCGGCACGCTGGCCACATACAGTAAGGTCAATGAGTATGGACTTATCGAGACACCCTATCGTAAGGTATTCCATGAGCTGTCCGCTGACTCCCCTGACCTGCTGGGTCGCACGATTAAAGAAGATGTGCTTGGCAAGGACGGACGTGTTATTGCCAAGGCTGGCGCCCGGGTCACACAGAAGCTGGCAGCACGGCTGGCGAAATTAGGATCGGGCAGTATCATGGTAAGGCCATTCGTATCAAACGAGGTCACCTATTTCCCGGCGGATGAGGAGGATCGTTTTTCCATATCTCAGGCCAACGAGCCGCTGGACGACTTAAATCAATTCGTTAATGAAAAGTTGGAAGTGCGGCTGGGGAGTCGTTTTTTTGAGCAGGTGCCGGATAAGGTCGAATACATGGATGTTTCGCCAGAGCAGATCGTCAGCGTCTCAACCGCGCTGATACCATTCTTGGAACACGATGATGCCAACCGCGCGCTGATGGGATCGAATATGCAGCGTCAGGCCGTGCCGGTTATACGCCCGGAATCCCCCATAATTGGCACCGGCATGGAGCGACAGGCGGCTTACGATAGTGGGCAGGTGACTATTGCTGAACGTGACGGTGAGGTGGTATCTGTCAGTTCTCGCGAGATAGTGGTTCGGGAGAAGAGTGGAGAACTGCGGACGTATCGTCTGACAAAGTTCTCTCGCTCGAATCAGGGCACCTGTATTAATCAGCATCCGCTGGTCGATAAGGGGGACAAAGTCAAGCGGGGGCAGCTACTGGCGGATAGCTCGTCAACGGATCGAGGGGAGCTGGCTCTGGGGCGGAACGTCCTGTGCGCCTTTATGAGCTGGGAGGGCTACAATTTTGAGGACGCTATCGTTATCAGCGAGAGCCTGGTTCGCGAGGATAAATATACATCGATCCATATAGAGAAGCACGAGATAGAGGCACGGGATACGAAGCTGGGGGCCGAGGAAATCACCAGAGATATACCTAATGTGGGTGAAGAGAGCCTGCATAATCTCGATGAGGACGGGATTGTGAGAATGGGTTCTGAAGTGAAGCCCGGCGATATTCTGGTGGGCAAGATAACACCCAAGGGCGAGACGGAGTTGAGTGCCGAGGAGAAGCTCCTGAGGGCCATATTCGGGGATAAGGCCAGGGATGTGAAAGATTCATCGTTGAGAGTTCCGCATGGCGAGTGGGGAAAGGTCATCGATGTCAAGGTGTTCACCCGTGAGACCCATTCAGAACTACCGCCAGGCGTCAATGAGCTGGTGCGGGTCTGGGTGGCGCAGTGGAGGAAGATCTCGGAAGGTGACAAGATGTCAGGCAGGCATGGCAATAAGGGCGTGATAGCCCGCATCCTGCCTCTGGAAGATATGCCCTTCCTGCCGGATGGTCGGCCCATCGATATCATTCTAAATCCCGTTGGAGTGCCATCGCGGATGAACCTGGGTCAGGTATTGGAGGCCCACCTGGGCTGGGCTGCCAACACCCTTGGTTTCAGGGTGATCACCCCGGTTTTCGATGGCGCGGACAGCAACTCCATCGAGGAGGCGCTGGCGCAATCCTGGATCGCTCAGCGCTCCGATTCTATCGATCCCGATCCGGAGGCAAAAAGGCCGTTTGATATGGATAAGGCTGCAGTCTGGCTCAATGAACGGGGCTACAATGGGGAGCTGGTACTCGGCGAAGACAGTGGAGGAGAGGCCAAGAGGGCCTGTCTGGAGCTTTGGCTGGAGGATGAGGGTATCTCCTGCAGGGGGTTGGAGTGGGAGGAGTTGCAGCCGGAGGCCAAGCGGGTTGCCAGAGAGCGGGGTCTGGCCTTGCCGATATGGGGTAAAACGACCCTGTATGACGGACGCACAGGGGAACCATATGACCAATCGGTAACTGTGGGGTATCTCTACATGATGAAGCTGATACACCTGGTTGAAGACAAAGCCCACGCTCGGTCCACGGGTTCATATTCGCTGATAACGCAACAGCCGCTTGGTGGGAAGGCTCAGTTCGGTGGCCAGCGCTTCGGCGAGATGGAGGTATGGGCACTGGAGGCGTATGGCGCCGCACATGTACTACAGGAGCTGTTGACGGTTAAGTCCGACGATGTTAGCGGACGGGCTAAAACGTATGAAGCTATAATAAAAGGCGAGACCATCTGGGAGCCGGGGGTGCCCGAGTCCTTTAAGGTACTGGTGAAGGAATTGCAGAGCCTGGGGCTGGCGGTGGAAGTGCTTAACGAGGAGGAGGAGAGCGTGGCCCTGGTGGAGGACCTTGGGGGGGAGATATCCGGATTGCGCATGCCTAGAATCGAAGGGGGGCATTAGTGCTAGAAGTAAACGATTTCAGTGCTGTACGTATATCCCTGGCCTCTCCGGAGCAGATCAGGAGTTGGTCGTGGGGGGAAGTGACCAAGCCGGAGACTGTGAACTACCGCACATTGAAGCCCGAGCGCGATGGGCTTTTCTGTGAGCGCATATTCGGCCCGACCAAGGATTTCGAGTGCTATTGCGGCAAGTATAAGAAGGTGCGCTATCGCGGGATTGTCTGCGATAAGTGTGGTGTTGAGGTCGCCCGGGCCAAGGTGCGACGGGAACGAATGGGGCATATAGAGCTGGCGGCTCCCGTGAGCCACATCTGGTTCGTAAAAGGTACGCCCAGCGTTTTAGGCTTGCTGCTGGATATATCCCCGCGGAATCTTGAGCGCGTACTCTACTTCGCACAGTATATAGTAACATATGTCGATGAGAGAGCTCGGAGCGAGGTCATGGCCAGGACCAAGGAAGAACTCGCTGGTATCGAGTCCAGCAAGGAAGCCCCCGAAAACCTGGTTGATGACGGTCAATCGCTGTGGGAGGAACTCAACGCCAGGATAGATGAGCTGGAAGAATTGCAACCTATGATGCTGCTCAGCGAAAGCAGATATCGCGAGCTAGGCGATAGGTTTCCCGGCGTATTTAAGGCCAGCATGGGGGCCGAGGCGATTCTGGAGATCCTGTCCAATGTAAATATGGCTGAGCTGCGCGATGACCTTTCCCGTGAAATTCGGTCAAGCACAGGTCAACGGCGAAAGAAGGCGACCAAGAGAGTCAAGGTAATTGAAGCCCTCAGGCGTAGCGGCAATAAACCCGAGTGGATGATAATGACGGTGCTGCCCGTCCTGCCCCCTGACCTCAGGCCCATGGTGCAGCTTGACGGAGGGCGATTCGCCACGTCGGATTTGAATGACCTTTACCGCCGTGTGATCAATCGTAATAACAGGCTCCGGCGGTTGCTGGATCTGGGGGCTCCAGAGATCATTATTCGCAATGAGAAACGCATGCTGCAGGAGGCGGTGGACTCGCTTATCGATAACGGGCGGCGGGGAAGGGCTATCACCAGCTCGGGAAACCACAAATTGAAGTCGCTTTCCGACATGCTTCGTGGCAAGCAGGGGCGCTTTCGGCAGAACTTACTGGGCAAACGTGTGGATTATAGCGGACGTTCTGTAATAGTTGTCGGCCCGGAGTTAAAGCTTAACCAGTGTGGCTTGCCGAAGAGGATGGCGCTTGAGCTGTTCAAGCCCTTTGTAATGCACTACCTCATTTTGCAGGGCTATGCCCACAATATAAAGAGCGCCAAGCGGCTTGTGGAGCGGGAGCGGGACGAGGTATGGGATGCGTTGAGTATAGTGGTCAGGGAGAGGCCGGTATTACTGAACCGTGCCCCGACATTGCATCGTCTGGGCATCCAGGCGTTTGAGCCGGTCCTCGTCGATGGCAGCGCCATACAGCTGCATCCGCTGGTATGCTCGGCGTTCAACGCTGATTTTGACGGAGACCAGATGGCGGTGCATGTGCCGCTGTCACGGGCAGCGGTGCTCGAGGCCAGAGAGACCATGCTCTCTACCAATAACCTGCTTCTGCCCAGTTCAGGTGAGCCCGTGATCGCCCCTACGCTGGATATCGTCCTGGGGTGCTATTACCTGACAACCATAGTGCCTGGATCCAAGGGTGAAGGCATGAGCTTCGGCAGCTTTGATGAGGCTAAGCTGGCTTATGAGCTCGGGGTGGTGTCACTAAGGGCAGAGATCGAGGTAAGGGATGAGGGGGGCCAGCGCCTCAATACCAGCATCGGTCGCATAATCTTCAATGAGGTGGTGCCTGAGGAGCTAGGCTTCCTCGATAAGGTGATGGATAAGGGCACTATGAAGCAGCTCATTCTGGAGTGTTACAAAAAGCTGGGCAGCAAAGCCGCGGCGGAGCTGGCGGACAATATAAAGGCGCTGGGGTTCCGATTCGTAACCAGGTCGGGGAGCACCATCGCCATGAGCGATATAGAGGCCCCCAAGGGAAAACAGGAAATAGTAGAGGAAGTAGAGCAGAAGGTTTCAGAGGTGGACAACCAGTTCCAGCGTGGGCTGATCACCGACGATGAGCGCTACACGCGAACAGTAGAGCTGTGGTCGCAGGCCACGGACAAGATATCCAACGCCCTCGCCAGTTCTCTGGACCGATTCGGGTCGATATATATGATGGCCACATCTGGTGCCAAGGGCAACATTGCCCAGATAAGGCAGATGGCGGGCATGCGTGGATTGATGACAGATCCTTCAGGCAGGATAATCGATCTGCCAATCCGCTCCAGCTTTAAAGAGGGGCTGACTGCACTGGAATACTTCATATCTACACATGGAGCCAGGAAAGGGCTGGCGGATACGGCGCTGCGGACAGCGGACAGCGGTTACCTCACCAGGCGCCTGGTAGATGTGGCGCAGGATTTGATAATTCTGGAGGAGGACTGCGCGACTACGGCGGGCATCTGGATCTATAACAGGACAGAGAAGATAATTCTGGCACCCTTCAACGAGCGGATTCTGGGACGTGTCGCTGCCTCCGATGTAGTTCACCCGCAGAGCGGGGAGACCATTGTGAAGCGCAATGAAGAAATCGATGAGGAGAAGGCACATGAGATAACGCAGACAGGAGTGGAGAGGGTATATGTACGGTCATCGTTAAGCTGCCAGTCCCGGCACGGCGTATGTAAACTTTGCTATGGCAGAAGCCTGGCTACAGGAAAGATGGTGCGTTTCGGGGATGCGGTCGGCATCATAGCGGCCCAGAGCATCGGTGAGCCTGGAACGCAGTTGACCCTGCGCACGTTCCATACGGGGGGTGTAGCAGGGCTGGATATCATCAGCGGGTTGCCGCGCGTGGAGGAATTGTTTGAAGCACGCGCTCCGAAGATACAGGCGGTGATCTCTGAGATTGACGGCAGGGTGAAGATCGTGGATGAGGAGGGGGAGCGCAGCATAAAGGTAGAGAGCGCTGAGGTGTACCGGGACGAGTACCCGTTGCTGAAGGGCTGGAAGCCCAAGGTCAGCGATGAACAGTGGGTGGATGTGGGAGAGGTGCTGGCGGAGCCCGCCGGGAAGAGGCGCGCCAGCGATACCGAAAAGTCACCGATACTGGCCAGGGTAACAGGGAAGGTGTCCATTGAGGGGGATCAGATTACCATATCTTACGAGGAACGCGAAGAGCGAGAATACATGGTCCCTGCAGCGGTACACATACTGGTTGTTGATGGAGACTGGGTGCAGGCAGGCCAAAAGCTCACCGAGGGGCTCGTTAATCCGCAGGACCTGCTTCGTATACTGGGTAAAGAGGCGGTGCAGATGTACCTTGTCGATCAAATCCAGCACGTTTATCGCACGCAGGGCGTCAGTATCAACGACAAGCATATTGAGACCATTACTCGACAGATGCTGCGAAAAGTGCGCATCGATGCCCCCGGGGACACGGAGCTGTTACCGGGCGAGCTGATAGACCGATTTATCTATGAAGACGTAAATGCCAAGATCCTTGCCGAAGGCGGTGAGCCGGCGACGGCGCAGCCGGTATTGCTGGGCATCACCAAGGCGTCGCTGAATACGGACAGCTTCCTGTCGGCAGCCTCGTTTCAGGAGACCACACGTGTACTTACGGAGGCGGCCATCTCTGGCAAGACCGATAAGCTGATGGGGCTTAAAGAGAATGTCATTATCGGCAAGCTGATCCCGGCGCGATTCCAGCTGTCACCTGAGGCACAGGCTCAGCTGGCGCCGCCCCAGCCATTGCCAGAGCATGAAAGCTTTGAGGTCAGCCAGGAACTGGCAACGGGTGAGGCACCGGTAGTGAGCGAAATACCCCTGCTAGATGAGGATTTTACAGCGGAACAGTTAACTGATTCACTTGGTGGGGATGGTCCTGACGGAATTGAAGCGGCAGGGTTCGAAGACCTAGCGGATGATGCGGGCAGCTAGGTATCCTGCCCCGAATCCATTATCGATATTTACCACCGAGACGCCGGGAGTGCAACTGTTCAACATACCCAGCAGGGCGGCGAGCCCGTTGAAGCCGGTACCATAACCTACGCTTGTCGGCACAGCGATTACCGGCACTGAGACTAGCCCGCTGACCACGCTGGGCAGTGCCCCTTCCATGCCGGCTACTGCAATTATTACCCTGGCTCGCTGTAGCCTGGGCAGGTGGTCCAGCAGGCGATGGACCCCGGCCACTCCCACATCGTATAAGCGCTGCACCTTGCAGCCCATTAGCTCCGCCGTTATCGCTGCCTCCTCCGCCACCGGTATGTCGGCGGTGCCGCCGCTGATGATCACGATGCCGCGCTTCCTCGGCGCGCTCTGGCTGCGGTCGATGGTAATAGCCCGGGCTGCAGGATTGTAGCAGGCGTCGGGGATACGCTGGCGTACCGTCTCGAAGATTTCGCTGGACACCTTGGTAACCAGCACGCTATCGCTGCGCTTGATCATCTGCTGTGCGATGGTCACGATCTGCTCAGCCGATTTTCCTGGACCGAAGATGACCTCGGGGAAGCCGCGCCTCAGCGCGCGGTGGTGATCGATCTTGGCAAATCCCAGCTCTTCATAGGGCAGGTCGCGGAGCTGATCCAGGACGTCTCCGACTTCTATTTCACCTGCCTGGAGCCTTTCCAGTAATTGTCGCAGCTTGTATGTGTCGATATTGCGTCTCCGTGAAAGTCGTAAACGTATTATAACATCGAAAGCAGATGGAAGCGAAGATACAGAAGTTGACGGTCCGAGTCTCAGGCTTTATAATAAATTTGTGAAATTTGCCACTTACCCAATGGAGGAGCGAAAGTGACGGAAGAGAAAAAGCCAGAGAAGAAAAAGACAGTTGACCCTGCGACCATAGAGATCCTGTGCAAGATGGAGGGGGAGCAGTTGTCAAACGCCTTCGAGCGTGCGGAGACCACCAAGCCCTGTCCCATCGGGCATTCCGGTGTCTGTTGCAAGATCTGTTTTATGGGACCCTGCCGGCTTACGGGTAAGACCACGCAGGGCGTCTGCGGCGCCACCATCGATACGGTGGCGGCAAGGAATTTCGTCCGCATGATCGCTGGAGGTGCAGCCTCACACTCGGACCACGGTCGCGGCATGGCGTTGACCCTGGTGGCTGCTGCCAGCGGTGAGGCGCCGGATTACAAGATCAAGGACGAAAAGAAGCTGATGGTAGTAGCCGGCTACCTTGGAGTGGAGACCAAGGGGCGCTCCGTCCAGGAGATAGCCCTGGACGTCGGCAAGGTGGCGCTGTCCGAGTTCGGACGGCAGGATGGTGAGATATTATACGCCAAGCGGGCCCCGGCGAAGAGGCAGGAGATATGGCGCAAACTGGGGATCGTACCGCGGGGCATCGATAGGGAGATAGTGGAGACCCTGCACCGCACACATATAGGAAACGATCAGGATGCTGAGCATATTCTGGATCATGGCATGAGATGTGCGCTGGCGGATGGCTGGGGTGGCTCCATGCTGTCCACCGACCTCAGCGACATCCTGTTCGGCACACCCGGTCCCGTGGCATCGAGGAGCAACTTCGGTGTGCTCAAGGAGGATGAGGTCAATCTGGTCATCCACGGCCATGAGCCGACGCTCTCCGAGCTGATAGTTGCCGCCGCCCAGGATCCGGAGATGATACAGTATGCCAAGTCCAAGGGGGCCAAGGGTATCAACCTTGCCGGCATTTGCTGCACGGCCAACGAGATCCTCATGAGACAGGGCGTGCCTGTGGTTGGCAACTTCCTGCAGCAGGAGTTGTCAATAGCCACCGGCGTGGTGGATGCAATGGTGGTGGATATCCAGTGCATCATGCAGGGACTGGTGGAGGTCGCCAAGAATTATCATACCAAGATCATCACCACATCGCCCAAGGCTCATATTAAGGGTGCGGACCGCGTGGAGTTCCACGAGGACCGGGCGCTGGAGATAGCCAAGCAGATAGTCCGCATGACCATCGACAATTATCCCAATCGAGATAAATCCAAGACGCAGATACCGGATTACGTCGATCGGCTGGTCGCCGGTTTCTCCCATGAGTATATCGCTTATATGCAGGGGGGTGTCTACCGCGAGTCGTTCCGCCCGTTCAACGATGCCGTGATACAGGGCAGGGTACGTGGCGCCGCTGGCGTCGTCGGCTGCAACAACCCGCGGGTGACCCACGATGATCCTCATACGTGGATCGTCAAGGAACTGATAAAGAACGATGTGCTGGTGGTGACCACCGGCTGCAACGCGCAGGCATGCGCCAAGCAGGGGCTGCTGACGCCGGAGGTGATGGATATCGCCGGCGCCGGGCTGAGAGAGATATGCGAGACCATCGGCATACCGCCGGTGCTGCACATGGGCTCTTGCGTGGACAACACCCGCATCCTCACGGTGCTGTCGCAGTGCGCCATGGAGGGCGGACTGGGTGACGACATCAGTGACCTGCCCGCCGCCGGATTCGCTCCCGAGTGGATGAGCGAGAAGGCGGTGTCCATCGGCGCCTATTTCGTCGCTTCAGGCGTCACCACCTGGATGGGTATCGGTCATCCCGCCGAGGGCAGCGAGGATGTCAAGCGCATACTGGAGGAGGGCTGGCGTGAGAAGGTCGGCGCCTCGTATTACTTCGAGGCCAACCCGGAGAAGGCGGTGCAGGAGGCATTGGCCCATATCGATGCCAAGAGGGCTGCGCTCAAGCTGAAGGAGTACGATCCCAAGCGATTTGTTCGCAGCAAGACCTATCTGTGCAGCGACTACCTGCCTTCAGATATATTCGACAAGGGCGCGCGTTCCATGGCTGAGGCCACAAAATAGATAAGTCGAAATCGACAGTTTGATTTGGGTCGCTTCCACTCTCAAGGGCGGAAGCGACTTTTTTATGGCGGGTGAACGGGGTAAAATCTATCTGAACGATGGCGTATCCTGCATGTATAAAGTTGAGACAGTGAAATGGAACTTGAACAAATTCGATTGACATTTGACGACATCGCGCCGCAGGGCGACGCCCTGGCGCATCACGACGGCGAGGTGCTGTTCGCGCCCGGTGGCATCCCCGGCGAGCAGGCGGTTGTATCGGCACGGCGGACGCGCCGCAAGTTCTACATTGGCGAGATCGTGGAGGTCATCAGCCCGTCGCCGCACAGGGTCGAGCCGCGCTGCCGGCATTTCGGGCGCTGCAGCGGCTGCGGCTGGCAGCACATCGCCTACCCGTTCCAGCTCGAGCTGAAGCGCGGCGCGGTCGCCCGGCAGCTGGTGGAGCGCGGGCAGTTCGGGAGCCCGCCGGTGCTGCCGACATTGCCCTCGCCTGAAGTGTGGAACTATCGCAACCACGCCCGCTTTACCGAGGACGACGGCCGTCTCGGCTTCGTTAACAAAACTTCACGCAAGTTCATCCCCATCGATTATTGTCACATAATGCACCCTTGGATAAACGAAAGGCTCGAATCGCTGCAGGGCAGGTGCGCTGGGGCCAACCAGGTGGCCATGCGCTACGGGGTCAATACCGGCAGCTGGCTGATACAGCCGAAGCTGAAAGACATTGATATCGAGACCGGCCAGCCGTTCTATGAGGAAAAGCTGCTCGATCGACGCTTCCGCATCTCATCGCCCTCGTTCTTCCAGGTGAACACGGGGCAGGCGGAACGCCTGTTCGCGGTCGTCAGGGATAGCCTGCGACTCTCCGGCTCGGAAACCGTCGTCGACGTGTTCGCCGGCGTGGGCACGTTCGCCGTGCTGCTGGCGACGTCGGTCGCACGCGTGATAGCCATCGAGGAGTCTTCGGCGGCGAAGAAGGATGCGTCAGTCAACATGGAGGGCCTGTCGAACATCGAGTTCATACAGGGGAAGGCGGAGGACGAGCTGCCCCGCCTGTCTCCGGCGCCGGATGCCGCCGTGCTGGACCCGCCGCGCGCCGGGTGCCAGCGACGTTTCCTGGAGGCGCTGCTCAGGCAGGCGCCGCGGCGCATTGCCTACGTGTCCTGCGACCCGTTCACCCTGGCGCGCGACCTGCGCATCCTGTGCGACGGCGGCTACCGACTGCGTTCGGTGCGCCCGGTCGACATGTTCCCCCACACCTACCACGTGGAGTGCGTGGCCTCGCTGGTGCGCTCTGACGTTTCGCCCGGCGTCGTGCTGGCCTCGGCATCGCCGCGACGCAGCGAGCTGCTGCTGGCGCTGGGACTGGATTTCGACGTCGTGCCGCCGCCGGACGATGAGATGTTGCCCGGTGACGGTCGCTCGCCGGAGCAGGTTGCCGAGCAGCTCGCTCTGACAAAGGCACAAGCGGTCGCCGAGTCGAACAGGGATAAGGTCGTCATCGCCGCAGACACAATTGTGGTCCACCGCGGTCGGGCACTGGGTAAGCCCAGAGATGCCCAGGAGGCGCAGGAGATGCTGTCTTCCCTGCGGGGAGGCCAGCACATGGTCATCACCGGTATGGCGGTCATTTCCGGCGGGAAATCGCATGTCAGCCACGTCGCGACCGGGGTCACCATGCGGGATTACAGCGACGGGGAGATCGCGGAGTACGTCGCGTCAGGAGATGCCATGGACAAGGCCGGGGCCTACGCGGTGCAGCACCCGCAGTTCCGCCCCGCCGCGCGGGTGGACGGCTGCTACCTGAATGTGGTGGGGCTGCCGCTGTGCGAGCTGGCGCAGATGCTGAAGGAGGCGGGCGTCAAGCTGGAGCCGCGCCCCGCCTGGGCCCTGCCCCCGCAGTGTGGGGAGTGTGGGGAGATATCGATTTTGTAACTGATTAGGACTTATGCGGTTGGGCCTTCAGTTTCTCCCAGAATGTTCTGGGAGAGACGATCTGCATCTTGCCTACCTGTTTCAATTCGAGCAACTCTTTATCTCCGGTGATGAAGAGCTCGGCTCTGGCATTCAAAGCGTTTGATAAAATGACTAGGTCGTCCCTGTCCTGAACATCGATATCTGCTACGGAAGAGGAGGCCGAAAGGTGCGAGTCCTGCTGGAGCATCTCAACCAATTGGTCAATAAGCTCTTCAGGAACGCCGATCTTTTTCCTCAGGGCATTTTTCAGCTCTGTGAGCAGTGGAGCCGAGATAATCAGGCGGTGGTGGATGAGAACTTCCCTGAAAACATCGGCGCACAGCCCTCTGGTAGCTACTGCACTGATGAGGACGTTTGTGTCGAGAAAGACCTTCATGATATCTGGGAAAAGATGTCCTCATCGGTCAGCAGGCCGCGGGCTTCGGCGAACGGCATGACCCTTTTTCTCAAGTCTTCGAATTGCTCCAGACGGAGCTGCCGTCTCAGGGCCTCTCGCGCGATCTCGCTCCTGTTTTTCCCCGACCGATTGCTGGCCTTGGTCAACAGGGCGATAAGGTCTTTATCCAGCCTTATGGTTAAAGTAGACGTTTTCACGTCTTACATTGTAAGACAATACGTTCCGTCTGTCAAGCGATTGTACTCGTTCATATGATTAGTGACACCTGACCTCCTCTCTTTTGCATTGATCCAAAAATTTCTTTGGAGTCAGGTATCCCAACGTCTGGTGTGGTCTAACTGTGTTATAAATGTGTTCCC
>Ga0180431_10001401_pt1 | contig 33792 bp, 30 predicted proteins | sample SS_ome_11_FD_132459 | JGI IMG/M metagenome (GOLD analysis project Ga0180431, IMG submission 132459) | Hypersaline lake sediment archaeal communities from the Salton Sea, California, USA - SS_1_MS_1 metaG | ecosystem: Environmental > Aquatic > Non-marine Saline and Alkaline > Hypersaline >... | reverse complement strand
GGCCCGAGGCGGAGCAAAACCAGCCCCGTGAGGAGGCCCAAAACGATGATGATGAGCAGATGCACGGCGGCCATCCACCCCGGCATGGTGAACATATCACCGCCGATGATGTTGTCGATCACGGTGGCGTGGATTTCCACCCCCGGATAAACATTGCTCACCGGTGTCACCCGGAGATCCCCGATGCCCGTGGCGGTGGCGCCCACCAGCACAATGCCGTCGGTGATTGTTGAAAGGTCGGCGGTCCCCTCCAGGACATCCACGGCGCTGAGAGAGGGAAAGCTGCCGCCGGGGCCGCGATAGTGTATCCAGAGGTTACCGGTGTCGTCTGTGGGGATGAATTGAGTATCAAGCTCCACGCCGGAGACGCCGTATTGATCGAGCAGGAGTTTTTCGAAGGGAACACCCAGGTATCGTTTCGCAATCACCAGGGTGAACGACGGGTAGTATTCCTCCCGGTAATAGATCGCCAGTGGGGCCCGGCGGACCGTGCCGTCCGCGTCCATCCGGATATTGATGAATCCGGAGTCCACCGACGCCTCGGCGAGGATGGAGATGTTTTCCAGGATGCCCCCCGCAGTCACCGCCGCGGGATAGGGGCACATACCCCGGACGACGCCGAACGACCGGGCGAACAGCGGCTTCTCGGTGTGGTAGAACGGAATGCGGCTGTCGGCCTCGGTGAAGAAGTGGTATGCCGTCACGACATTTTCATGGGAACCGATGGCCCGGGCCAGGAGCTCGTCGTCGGAAGAGGTGGCCGGATTTTCGATGGTCTCCCGGAGAGCGATGATAAGGTTGTCTACCTCGGGATTATCGGGCCCGAGAAAGTCACGGACGACATGCTCGAGCTCGCCGGTGGCCGCGATGGCATCGGGAGTCGCCTCCTCGGGGAAAAATACGTCCAGCCCGATGACCCGGGGCTCGGCCGTGTTGATTTCATCGATGAGCCGGGCCAGGGTTTCCCTGGACCAGGGCCACCGCCCGATCTCCTTCAGGCTTTTTTCATCCACGGCGACGATGGTGATGGGCGCCTGGGGTGATGCGGTTTCGTTCTTGACGACCAGGTCCATCGACTTCAGCTCAAGGATCGTCAGAAACTCCCACCCGAATATGTAGAGTATGCATAAAAAGGACAGCGGCAGGAGCAGGACAAGGGTTTTTGGAATACGGATCATGGGGGATATAATGTATCGTTTGAGAATACCATCACTATAATCTGTATGAAATAAAAAATCAATTCATTTGCGTACGATGCGACACGCCCGGGAATTCTGTGAAAGTCTCTCCGCTGTCTTGTTGTATTCTCAAAATGTTCGTGATAGTATTTCCGGTGCGTGGGGACTCCTCGCATCCCTGGAAAAGGACATGATGCATACATCCACGAAAAAATTCTGGAAGATGCAAAAAGACGGCGCCGGTGGCATTCTCCGTGTCTTCAATATGATCCACGGCTTCATCTATTATACGCTCTACGATCATTACGTGGCCGCGGCCATGGCACTTGTTCGCGTACTGAAGAGGGCGGCCCCCGAATCCTTCGTAACACGCTCGGCGGTCTCCTACCTTTCCGATCGCTACCACGCCAAAACCCTGTCCTTCGAAAACGCCCGGAAGCTCGTCCTCCTGGACATTCCTTTGAGGATGCCCACCGACGAGGCGAAGAAGATCGTCCCTTTCGAGATCGCCAACAAGCTCATCTTCGACCACCGGGACCATATCGCCCTGGTGGATTGTCCCTGCCGGGTGGAGAATCGAAGCCGTGGGATCGATTACTGTGAGCCGATCAACACCTGCATGTTTTTCGGTCCCACGTCGGTTGATTTCGTCACCGCTCACATGCCACGGATGCATCCCCGGAGGATCGATGTGGAAACGGCCCTGGAGCTGCTCGAGAGCCAGCGGGCCAGGGGCGTATCGTTCAACCTCTGGTTCAAGGACGCCACCGGCTACCGGGGGGGCGTGCTCTGTTGCTGCTGCAGCTGCTGCTGTGCCGGGGCCGAGGCGGATCGATTCATGTTCGGGATCCGGGGGCTCAAGGGCCGTCGAATGGTGGCGCCGTCCGGTTTTTCCCCAAGCCGGGACGACTCGGCCTGTGCGTCCTGCGGGATGTGCATCACGGTCTGTCCCTATGGCGCCCTGACCATCGACCAGGTGAACGACGGTGGTAAAGTAGCACTGGACTCCGATCGGTGCAGGGGGTGCGGCGCGTGCGAGAGCGTCTGTCCAAACAATGTCGTTACAATGGTCAGGGACAAAAACAAGGGAGAGGTGCTTGACATCGACCGTCTCAGGGACACGTACGGGTAGGATATGGGAGAGCTGAAACGAAAACTCGTCCGGGCGCTCAACCTCCTGTGGTTGATCCCGCTCCTTGTGGTTCTTGTTGCGGCGGGTCTTCTCTTGTCAGTAACCGTGGAAAAGAGGCTCCTGAAACGTGATGCCGACCCCGGGGAAACCGATGGGGTGCCGGGGAAGTAAGGGGCGTGGCGAGGATTTCGTCCTGTAAGGGAAAAGGGATCTTTCGTCCCGGGAGACTATTGCGTCGGTGAAGGCTCGGCGGCCTCGCTCCGGTAGAGATAAATGGTGTCATCATCGGTGCCGGTGAAGGTCGTCAGCAAGACGAATCCCCGCTCCGCGAGGAGCCCGTCAAGCCCGTCCGGTTTCTCACCGGCCTTGGTATCCCACAGAACGAGATCGTACGAGCTCCCCTCATCGATTAATTCTTCCATCGATTCCAGGGTCGTGTAATAGGTCGGATCGCCCTCGGCGTAGAAGACGGTCCTCGTATCCGCGATATGTAGAAGCACGGAGCTGTTCACCCCGAACTCATCGGCGATGTACTCACCCGCGTCCCGCTGATATCGGTCGTCCTGGCGATAGGGACTGAAGGAATAGATCAGTGCGCCGAGCATCCACAGGGCGAGGACTACAATGGCTGTCCTTCGCGTGAGAAAGCCGGTGCGGGGATATTTTTCCCGGAGAAGGTTAGCCCGATCGCCGATAAAGAAGAGAAGGTACCTCAGCCCCAGCCCGGACCAGGGCATGAGCACCAGTGCGAGGGGCATGACATGGCGCTTTGAGATGAAGAAGAAGCCGGAGACGACATAGTAGAAAACGGCGAAAAAGCAGAGGGTGGATGCAACGAGGAACATCCGGGAGGCCGATCCGGTTTTTTCGGGGGGTTTCACGAACAATCCCAGAAGGAACAGCAGGATGAAGATATCCACAAACGCGCTCCCCAAAACGCTCATCAATTCCACAAAAAAGTATATAAACGGGTGTCCCGTGATGAGGTCGAGATAACTGAGCATCCGGCCGGTGTACTCAGGATTGGATAACAGGATTTCGGCATAGGTGTCGGGATTCGGGGGGATGATCTTCTGGAAAAAGGACGCGAAATCGGTCAGGATCGACGAGGTATCCACCCCGGCGAACATCAAAAAGAGCGCGGCCCCCGCCAGGGGAATCGGCAGCAGAAACAGGACCAGGTGGAGCGTCAGGCGCCCCTTCGGCATCCGGGAGGCGATTCCCATCGACAGGGCGCCGATCGCCGCCACGGGGACGGCGATCACGCCGAAAAACCGCATCAGCACGGCGCTCCACGCCACCGCTCCCGCAACGAGGGAGACAAGCAGCCTGTCCTTCTCAATACCTCGATGGGCCAGGGCCAGGCCGGAAAGGATGAAGAAAAAGAGCCCTGTATCCTTCAACACCTCGGCGGAATATCTCAGAAGCAGCGGATGAACCGCCAACAGAAACAGCGTCATGAGGGCCGTGTGCCGGTCGAAGGCGGCCCGGGCCAGGTAGACGACCGGGATGAACATCAGACAGCCGAAGATAAGGGAGACGATCTGTCCGGAGATGACGTAGTCGCCGACGACCAGGTGTACCAGGTGAATGAAAATCGGGTATATCGTCAGGTTCGGATCGAATCCGCCGCCGAAATACGCCCGAATGCCGCCCTCGGCGATGGATTTTGCCAGGGAAACATACCCCGGGCTGTCCGGCGAAACGATGGCCATGGTGGACAGCATGATCGCCCGCAGGAGAACGGCGAAAGCCGCGAACGACCAGAAGAGCACCGTCGATGCGTGTTCACTGATGAGCTCTCTCTCGATTACCAGAGGACGCTTCATGAAAATATGCCTTTATGTATCGTTGAGAAATGGAGAATATATGAAGATGAGGAAATCAGGTGTATCGATAATATTACTCCACCGCCCGGGGATCTGTCAAGGGCATACACATGATATGCAACAAGGACACGAGGGCACGTTTCTTCCATGCCGTACAAATAAGTAAAAAGTTATTGCATACAGCCGGTCATTTGTTCATAATAGAGCCGTGAAAACCATACAGAAGAAGAAAACCATCTCCTTTCGACCGCTTTCCGGCGCCGTCATCGGCCTCTCTGTGTTCTGTATCGTCCTGGCCCTGTATCTGGCCGGCTTCATCACCACGGTCGAGCGAAAAACCCAGGATTTCAGATTCAGGATCGCCTCGGGACATCACGTGATCGACGAGGATATCGTCATCATCACCGTCGACGAGGAGAGCCTCCAGTTCTACCGAGAAAGCCTCGGCTCCTGGCCCTGGCCCCGGGAGATATTCGGGGAGCTTGTGGAATATCTGAAGCAAGGAAGCGCCGGTGTCATCGTCTTTGACATGATATTCGCCGAGCCTGACGTCATGGACCCCGCCTCGGACGAGGTGTTCGCCCGCTCCCTGGAGGGGGAGACGCCGGTGCTTTTATCCATGGTGTTTCGCATGACCTCCGGGGAATCAATGGTGCCGAGCTACGAGGCCCTGATGCAAACGCTCTTTCTGAAGGATCGGTATTCCCATTCCGTCACGAACAGGTCGACGATTACGTTTGAGAACTATTCCTCGGTGACGTTGCCGTATCTGGCGATCATCACGAAAGCCGCCGGGGTCGGCTCTATCAATTACGTTGCGGATCCGGACGGCCCGTCCCGGGGCGTGTATCCGCTGTTTCGGTACGACGACGCATATTATCCGTCCCTCTCCCTGGCGACGGCCCTGGCGGTGCGTGGATATCGTCCCGGGGACGTCGAAATCACCATCGACGCCGACCGCACCCTGCACGCGGGGGATGTGACGATACCCCTTCTTCCCGACGGCCGCATGCCCATCAAGTGGCACGGCTCATACGGCACGTATACATATTACCGGATCGGGGACGTCATCGAGTCGATGCTTGCGATCCATCGAGGAGAGACGCCCCGCATCGCCCCCGGGGAGTTCGAGGGGAAGATCGTCCTCATCGGGGCCACCGCCGTCTCCCTGTTCGATCTCAGGGCCATGCCCTTTTCCCCGGTGTATCCGGGCGTGGAGCTCAACGCCACCGCCGTGGATAACATCATCAACGACGACTTCATCCGGCACATGCCCCGATGGAGTACGATTCTGATGGTGCTGGCCGCGTCGTTGATCGTCTCCCTCTTTTCAATACGGTATGCGACTCCCGGCCTCGGCGTCGCATTTTTCCTCGTCTGTTTCGGCCTGTTGACGGCGGCGGTGCTCTATTTCTTCGCCTTCTTCGATCTGATGGTGGAATACGTGGCCCCGGCGACGGCGCTGTTTCTCTCCTTTACCGTCTCGATGGTCTTCAACTACATCACCGAGGGCCGAACGAAGCGGAAATTCAAGGAGGCTTTCGCCAAGTATGTCTCTCCCCACATGGCCGACGAGATCAGCCGTAACTTCGGGGAGCTGAACGTGGACGCCGGTGAGCGTACGGAGATCACCATCCTATTCTGTGACATCAGGGAGTTTACCTCTCTGAGCGAGAATCTCCCCCCCGAGGAGGTCGTGCGGATACTCAATCGGTATTTCAGCTTCATGGTGGAGGTGATCTTCGCCTATGGGGGGACCCTGGATAAATTCATGGGTGACGGCATCATGGCGTTTTTCGGCGCGCCCCGGCCGGACCCGGAACACGCCCGAAACGCCTGTTTGGCGGCTTTAGCCATGCAGCTGGAGTTGAGGCGTCTCAACCTGGTCATGGAGTGGGAGGGGATCCCGCCCCTTTCCATCGGCGTGGGCATCAACACCGGGGAGGCGGTGGTGGGCAATATCGGCACCGACCGGCGCATGGAATATACCGCCATCGGCGATCATGTGAACCTTGCCTCCCGGCTGGAGGTGCTCAACAAGGAATTCAAGACCGGGGTGATCATCAGCGAATTCACCCTGGAGCGGGCGGGGAGCTTCGCCGTCCGGGACCTGGGAGAGGTGGATATTCGGGGAAAGCGGGAGCCGATACGAATTTACGAGCTGATCGACACCCATGGGGATGACGAGTGAGGAGATTCTTTCACGACCGGGAGCTTGTGCCGGGGGACGTCGTCGTGCTGGGCGAGGATGAGAGCCGCCACCTCCTGGTCGTGCTTCGGGCGAAAGACGGGGACCGGGCGGTGCTGATCGACGGCGTCGGCCGGGAGTGGATTGCCGCCGTTCGGAAGACGGAATCGAACCGGGCGCACCTTGTGGTAAAGGAGCTCTCCCGGGAGTCGACGGTCGGCCGATTCGAGATGTTTCTCTATCCCGGACTGCTCAAGGGCAAGAAGCTGGAGCGGGTCGTCCGGGACGCCGCCGAGTTGGGGGTGACGGGCGTCGTCCCCTGTGTCACCGAGAGGAGCGTCTCCCGGGGGCTGAGCGATGCAAAGCGGAGCAGACTCGAGGCGATCGCCCGGGAGGAGTCGAAGCTCTCCCGGCGAAACAGGGTGATGAGCGTGGCACATCCTCTGGATTTCCCGGACGCGGTGGAGGCGGCGTCGGGGATAAAGCTCTTCGTGTGGGAGGAGGCGGCCGATTTTCTGGGGGATCGCCTGGATGAGATCGGCGGTCCCACAGCCATGGTGAGCATATTCACCGGACCCGAGGGCGGATTTTCATCCAATGAGGCCGCCCGGGCCGAGGAGGCCGGGTGCATCGCCGTCGGCCTTGGTGACCTCATCCTCCGGGCGGAAGCGGCCCCGGGGGTGACGGTTGCGATCATTCAGTATGCATGGGGAGGGTTTACCCGCTCATGAAGTGTCCCAACTGCGGATATAATACCGTTGATAAGACCCAGCGCTGTCCCCGGTGTAATACGCTTATCGTATACGAACGGGACGGCATGGTGGCCGGGAAGCGCCGTACGACCACGATGCGGGGACACGGCGTTACCGCCGCCGATCGAAGGACCACGACCGCGGCACGGAGGCCGGGGAAAAGCGTCGAGCGGGCCGGGTTCCTCATCCGGGGGGTGGCGTTTGGGATCGATATGCTTCTGGTGCTGATGATGATGGGCATCATCGCCGCGGTCGCGGGCATTATTCTGGGATATTATACCGGTGTGGTGGAAAGCATCATCACCAGCGAGGAGTTCGGCTACTTGAAGGAATTTCTCCCCCACGTCAAGCGCATAGCGCTTTTCATGCTGATCGTCCCCCCCTGCTATTTTATCCTGCTGACCGCGGTGTTCGGCCAGACGCTGGGAAAGATGATCGGCGGTATCCGGGTGATCAGGACGGACGGGGCCCGAGTGGGGCTTTTTATTTCCACGATTCGCTTTTTTTGCTATAGTATTTCAGGGGTGTTGTTGGGTGTCGGATTTCTCTGGGTAATCTGGGATGAACAGAGACAGGGATGGCACGATATGCTTGCCGATACGATGGTCGTTCACGTGTAGCGATCACACTCGGCATTCAGATGCTCTCTGCTTCCGGTTCGTATTATGGTCTTAACGGAGGTGCGATATGGAAAACTTTCAGCATTTGAAGCTTGAGATCGAGGGACCTCTGGCCGTTGTGACCCTGAATCGCCCGAAAAAGATGAACGCCTTCGACAAGGTCTTGGTGGACGAGGCGGCGAAGGTCGTGGACCTCATCACGACGATGAAGGAGGTACGGGTGGTCGTCTCCACCGGCGCCGGGGGTAATTTCTGTACCGGGCTTGATATCGAGGACATGGTGGCCGTGGACAAAAACGAGGGGGTCCGGCTGATCCGGGCGGTGGCGAAGATCCTGGAGGCGGTGTACACCTCCCGGAAGATCACCATCGCCGCCGTCGAGGGATACTGTCTTGCCGGTGGGCTGAACATGGCGCTCTCTCACGACATACTCATCTCGTCGGACAAGGCGCTGTTCGGACAGCCGGAGATCAACTTTTCCTTGATGCCCGGCGTGGTGCGGCTGTGGCGCTACGCGGGCCTCATGCGGGCGAAATACATGGCGTTGACCGGGGATATCTTTCCCGCCAAGAAGGTCCTGGACTGGGGATTCATCTCCAAAATGGTCCCGGCGGGAAAGGCACTGGAGGAGGCCAAGAAGCTGGCGGGGGAACTTCTCGAAAAGCCCCACTCCTCCCTTCGCACCGTGAAGATGCTCTTCACCGACGTGATGGAGCTGGATTTTGAGGAGTCGTGCCGACGGGAGCGGGAGGGATTTTTGGACCTGTTCCAGAGCGGGGAGCGGCAGCGGCGCATGGAAGAGTTTATCGCCATGCGGAAGAAGCTCTGAAGGATCGGTGGTCCTTTCCTTGACCGCTGTTCCTATGGGTGCCCGCCGCTTCGACGGTGGTATATCTACTTATCGTTTCGGCCCGATGCCCCGACGTCCGCTGAGCGGCGTCGACGTTGTCCCACATCGCGCGATCCTCGATGGAAGGATCGGGGGGAGGGCGACGATATCCTTTCCCGGGGGCGTCGGGTCTTCCCGCCGCGGTGATATCGCCGGGACGGCGTATCACCGGTGAATAACAAGACATCCACCCGGATAGAAAAAAGGCCGACGGCACGTCACTCCTTTCCCGCCTGGAAGACGACCTCCATCACCTCGCCCACGGAAGAAATCCCCACGCAGTCGATATCCGTACCTGTGGATGCCCCCGAAAGGGAGGCCTTGGACGTGACCACCCGCCTGAAGCCGAGCTTCGCCGCCTCGACGATCCTCGCCCTGCCCTGGGAGACGCCCCGGACCTCGCCGGACAGCCCGATCTCTCCGAACAGCACGGTATCCGCGGGCACCGGTATGTCCAGGTAGCTGGAGATGAGGGTGGCGGCCAGGGCCAGGTCCGCCGCCGGCTCGGTGAGCCGCAGGCCTCCCACCACGTTGATGAAAATATCATGCTGGGAGAGGTTCACCCCCGCCGCCCGCTCCAGCACCGCCGCGATGATGTGCACCCGGTTCTGGTCCATACCCACCGTCACCCGCCGGGGCACGGCCAGCAGGCTCTTGGCGACCAGGCTCTGCACCTCCACCAGGAGGGTTCGGGTCCCCTCGAGGCTGGCCGTCACCGCCGATCCCGGGTCGGTGACGACCCGCTGGGACAGAAACAGCTCAGACGGGTTCGATACCTCCGAAAGACCCCTGTCCCCCATTTCGAAGACGCCGACCTCGAAGGTGGGACCGTACCGGTTTTTATGGGCCTTCAAAAGCCGGTAGGGGCCGCCGCTGTCCCCCTCGAAATAGAGCACCGTATCGACCAGGTGCTCCAGGGCCTTGGGACCCGCGATGGTCCCCTCCTTGGTGATATGACCCACCAGGACGACGGCGGTGTTGCTCTCCTTGGCCGCGGCGATGATCGCCGTCGACACCGCCCGAAGCTGGCTAATGCTGCCCGGAGACGCCTCGAGCTGGGGGAAGTGGGCGGTCTGGATGGAATCGAGGACGATGAAGCGGGGGGAGGCATCCTCGATGACGGCGAGGATGTCGTCCGCGTTGGCCGAAAACAGCACCGGAAACGAGGAGAGCTCGAGATTCAGGCGCGTCCCCCGGAGCCTGAGCTGGGCCATCGACTCCTCGCCGCTGATGTAGATGCACGGTACCCCCGTTTGTGACACGTGGGACACCGCCTGCATCAAAAGCGTCGTCTTTCCCACCCCCGGATCGCCCCCCACCAGCACGACGGACCCCTCCACCAGGCCGCCGCCCAGCACCCGGTCCAGCTCAAAGATGCCGGTGGAGACCCTCTCCGTGCACGCGTCGGTGACGTCCGCCAGGGAGAGGGGTGCTGCGGTCGTGGTGCGTCCGGACTCCGCTTTTCCCCCCGCCTTGCGGATTACCTCTTCGGAGAGGGTGTTCCACTCGCCGCAGCCGGGGCATTTCCCCATCCACTGGGGCGAAGAATGCCCGCACACGCTGCAGACATATACGACCCGGTCCTTCTTTCTTTTCTGGCTCATGGGGTGTGGGCCTCTGGTTTCACGTTCATCGAGCGGGTATCGCGATGGCATAGAGGGAGCCGTCCGTGCCGCTGAAGAGCACCAGCCCCTCCACGGCGGCGGGGGAGGTGCTCGGGTTCGCCTCGCCGTGACACCGCCAGATCGCCTCTCCGGTTTCCGCGTCCAGGGAAAAGAGGGTGCCTCCCCCATCGATCAGATAGATCGCGCCGTCATGGACGAGGGGCGTGGAGTGAAACGAGGTGACAAGGCGTGTCTCCCAGATCACCCGTCCCCGGTCGAGCCTGAGAAGGACGACGGCGCCGTCGGTGCATGCGACCAGTACGGCCGCTCCATTCCCGGTCTCCGTGACCACTGGGGTCGCCTCGATGCCCGACGGACCCTGGTAGGTCCACCGGGCCAATCCGGTTTCGGCGTCCAGAAGCGTGACCGTGCCGCTTTCATCAGTAACGATCACCGCCCGCTTCTTTCCGAAGGATATCGGAACGGGGGAGGAGACGATGTTTCCCGGGGCTTCGTATCGCCAGTACTCCTTCGCCGTTCCGGCGTCGAACGCCGAGACCGTACCCGATTCATCGCAGATGAACACCACCCCGTAGTTTACCGACGGGGCGGCGGTAACGGCGCCGTCCACATTGGTGCTCCAGATCTCTTCGCCGATCTCCGCGTCCAGGGCGTAGATCCAGCCGTCCGCATCCCCCAGATATATCGCCCCCCCCCAGATCGTCGGCGTTGCGGGGGGTGAGGTTCCGGGGATCGCCCGCCAGAGGGCGGTCCCGTTCAGGGCGTCCACGATGTAAAGGTCGCCCGTGGCGGTGCCCACGAACAGAGAATCCTGGGAGTGAGCCGGCTCGCCCGCCGCCCCCCCTCCCAAGGGAAGCCGCCACAGCATATCGCCGTCGGAGACGTTGACGGCATGAACCTCGCCGTTGGAGCCGACGATATACACGACGCCGCCTGCGATTACCGGCGATGTCGCGATATCTCCCCCTGAGACGTATCTCCAGACGTACCCGATTCCCATCGACGTGCTTCCCATCCCCTCAAGGCGGGGGACGCACCCCCATGCCGTACAAATGCACACAGCGACCAGTACGGCAAGGGCTCGTTTCGTACAGTTTTTCATGGGCGAACGGCTTTCAAAACAGATTTATATAAGTATTCCGTATGTATGTCCGATATCGGCGTCGTCACCACGATTCCGCGAGAAATACCCCCAGCGTCACCAGCCCAACGGCGATGAGGGACGCAATCAATACCGCAACGATTATCCGCCGCCGGGACATGCCGGGAACCGGGGGAGACTCTCCCGGTTCCGGAATGCGGGAAAAAGGCTCGGGAGCGGGCGTCCTCCTTCCTTCCCGTGCGGGCGACGCAATGGATCCCTCAGTCCCATCGGCCCCCCCCGCCTCCCGATCGATGAGCTCCAGAAGATGCACCGCCGAGCGCAGCCGCCGGGAGCGATCCTGGGCCATGGCCCGGTGGACGATGTCCGCCTGGGCGGCGGTCAGGTCTTCTCGATAGGCGGTGACGGGGCGCGGCGTTTTTCCCAGGATCCGGGCCGCAACCGCCGCCCTGTCGTCCGTCGCCCGGAAGGGGGAGACGCCGGTGAGGAGCTGATAGAGCACCACCCCCAGGGAGTAGACGTCCGAGCGCTCATCCAGGTCCAACCCCCTCAGCTGCTCGGGGCTCATGTATTCGGGGGTTCCCAGTATCTCGTCGTCCAGGGCCTCGGGATCCCCCGAGAGGGTCGTCGCGATGCCGAAATCGGTGATCATCACCCGGCCGGAGCGATCCATCATGATGTTTCCCGGCTTGATATCCCGGTGTATCACGCCCCCGGCGTGGGCCCATGCCAGGCCCCGGGCCGCCTCCGCCGTGATGGAACAGGCATCCGGGACCGAAAGGGGGGCGTGTCGGTGCGCGTACTCCTCAAGGCTCTCTCCGTCAACCAGGTCCATGGCGATGTAGAAGGTGTCCCGGAACGGGCTGTAGTCGTGTATGGAGACGATATTGTGATGGGAGAGCCCCGCCAGTATCTTCGCCTCCCGGGCGAACCGCTCCTGGAACGACGCATCCCGGGCCAGCTTCCGGTGAAGGATCTTGACGGCCATATCCACATCCAGGCGGAGGTGACGGGCGCGATAGACGACCCCCATACCCCCCTCGCCGATCAGCTCGACGATGCGGTATCGGCGGTCAAGGATCGCTCCGACGATCGGCCGGACGCCGACCTCCAAGCGCTCGCCGCACCGGGCGCAGAATTTATCGCGGTGGCGGTTTTCATAACCGCACCGGGGACAGGAATCCATCACGGGGTTGTTGCCTCAGGCCTGTTCTGTGACGATTACTGTACACTGCATGAGGTCGGGAGTCAAGGGTCTGAAAAGACGCCCGACCGCCCCCATCGGGAGGCCGGGCGACGTCCCGGTGTCGGGGAAACGACGTTTTATGTACATTTATCTTGTTCACGGGGGAAATTTGTGATAGAGAAAATCAGGGTACCTCAAGGAAGAGATATGGACTACAGCGAAGCCAGAAAGTACAGCGACCGCCACGGCGTACACGTGGGCCCCTATCACGACGGTCGCTTCAAACCCTCTCTGGAGGTGGCGTTCACCGTCTTTCTCAATGTTCCGGTCCGGCTTGTCCGGTGGTTTTTCAAGACGTGCCGGGTCGGGTACATCGGGAAGGATCTGGAGGAGCGCCTGATCAGTGAATCCGGGGTCGTCTTCGCCTATTGGCATCGATATGCGCAGTTTTACTATTTCTATGCGAAAGATCGACACCACGCCATGATGATCAGCCACAAGGACGGGGGAGAGCTGGGCGCCCGATGCATGGACGAGGTCGGAGTGGTGGCGGTTCGCGGCGCGCCGAAGAAGATCAGCAAGTCTTCGGGTCGCATCAAGAACAAACAGGGCATGGAGGCCCTGGCGACCCTCCAGGACATGATTCGGGAGGGGAAGTTTCACACCGGCCTGACGGTGGACGGTCCGTCCGGCCCGGCGCTGAAGGTTAAGAACGGGGCAATCGCCCTGGCCCGGGACACCGGCGCCCCCATCATGGTCATGACGATGGCGGCCCGGCCGAAATTCCGGCTGTTCACCTGGGACCGCATGTGGATTACCTTCCCCTTTTCAAAGGTGCTGTTCATTTTTTCCGGGCCCTTTTACGTGCCCGCCGATGCCGACGAGGAGAGGCTGGAGGAGAGTCGCCGGGAGGTCGAGACCCACATGGTGGAAATGTCCCGCAAGGCGGATCTATACTGGAAAGACAAGTCCGTTCGGGAGTCCCTCCCCGAGCCGACGTGGGAGAAATAGTCTCTCCCCATGATGTGGAAGCCCGGGTGACGGCCCGGGGCGTCGATGAAAATGTGTCCTGGGAGAGGGTCGATCGATCATCGGGGGGGTGGGGGCTCTGATCGCTTTCCTGCCCCCGGTATCGGTCTGCAGACTGTCATGGCAGTGCCCCCGTTTTCTCTTTCGATTCCGCTTCGTCCTATCGGTGAACACCGCTTCTAACATGGATATAAAACAACTCATCGATCGCTGGAATATTAAAGATCCCGAGCAGTACGGCGTCCACTTCGGCCCGTATGAAAACAGCCGCTTTAAGATAACCCGCCGGTTGTCCTTCTGGCTCATGGTGCGGATCGCCATGCCGACCGTTATGTTTTTCTATCGCTTCACCCGGGTGAATATCATCGGCGCAGAAATGGAAACGTCGCTCCTCTCCGAAGGCCGGGGCGTGCTCTATGCTCACTGGCATCGCTACGCCCAGTACTATTTCTTCTACGCCTCGGGGAAGAAACATGTCATCATGAGCAGCCACAAGGACAGCGGGGAAGTGGGGGCCCGCACCATGGCCCACGTGGGGATACTCACCGTCCGGGGGTCGTCCGGGAAGAAAAAGTCCGACGGCCGCATCAAGGACAAGGGAGGCAAAGACGCCCTGACCGCCATGGCCGCCCTGATACGAAACGAGGGATTCTCGGCGGGTTTGACGGTGGACGGGCCGTCGGGGCCTGCCCTGTGCCTGAAGCCCGGGATCGTACGCCTCGCCCGGGAGACCGGGGCGCCGATCGTTGTGCTGACGGCCGCTGCCCGGCCGAAATTCCGCCTCCCCACCTGGGACCGCATGTGGATGCCGGCGCCCTTTTCCCGGACAGACTATTTCCTCTCGGGACCCTTCTTCGTTCCCCCGGACACCGACGAAGACAAAATGGAGATGATCCACCGGGAGATCGAGGAGCACATGCGGGAGAGGGCGGATGCCGCGGATCGATACTTCAGCGATCCTCACGCCCGCACCGTCCTCCATGCCCCAACTGAGGTGCGGGAGAAAACGGAGATGCCGCTTTCCGATCAGACGATGCAAAATTGTTGACAAACGGACACGTGATGATATACAGGTATGGGGGAGGGGGGCGTTTTTATTGATCCCGACTCTCGATGCTGAACGACGTCCCGGCGACGATCGGCTCCCCGGGCACGCTCCAGGCCCCCCGTGCCCCGGATGGGTGGATGCCGCTCTCCACGCACGGTCCCCGGATAACCTCACGACGGAAGCAAGAGAACCCACCCGGCGGACCGTCGGCCCATGAGACCCTTCTCTTACAAGGAGGCGTTATGAAGGCGATCGTATACGACTTTTCCCTGCTCAGGTTTCTCGCCATGACCGTCGGCGGAAAACTCACGAAGAGAACCCTCTGGAGTCCCATCTCCCCCGTATCGCTGAGGGACGTGCCGGAGCCGACCCTTCCCAACGAGGACTGGGTCATCGTCAAGACGGCCATGAGCGGCTTCTGCGCGTCGGACATGAGCGCCATCATGATGGCCGACAGCCCCACCATGACGCCCTTCGCCTCGTTTCCCTTCATCCTGGGCCACGAGAACGCCGGCGTCATTTTCGAAAAGGGTAAAAACGTCACCGGCTTCTCCGAGGGCGACCGGGTGGCGGTGAACCCGGGGCTCTCCTGCGAGGCGAGGGGGATGAAAGAGATGTGCCCCACCTGCCGCCGGGGAGATTTCTCGGCCTGCGAGAACATGGCCGAGGGTGTGGTGGCGAAGGGCGTGAACACCGGCTATTCCACCGAGACCGGCGGCGGCTGGAGCCCCTACTTCCGGGCCCACACGTCCCAGCTTTTTGCGCTCGACGGCGTCACCGACGAGGAGGGCGTCATGCTCGATCCCTTCTGCTCGTCTCTCCACCCGGTGATGCAGCATTTCCCGGAAAACGACGACACGGTGCTGATCATCGGCGCGGGCCCCCTGGGGCTGTCGGCGGTGCAGGCGCTGAGGGGGCTGGGATCGACGTCCCATATCATCGTGCTGGAGAGATCCACGCTTGCCGCCGAGCGGGCGAAACAGGCCGGCGCCGACCGAGTGATCTCATCGACCGGAAAAGGTCAAACGATATACGACATCATCGGGGAGATCACCAAGGCGAAGGTCTACAAACCCATTCTGGGTGATCAAATCCTCATGGGCGGCGTGAATATTGTGTACGACACGGTGGGTCACGCCAACACGATGGAGATGTCTCTGCGGATCCTGACCACCGGCGGGGTCTATGCATGCATTGGCCTGGCCGCAGTGGAAAAGGTGGATTTAACCCCCCTGTGGCTGAAAAAGCTGACCATCGCCGGCTCCCTGGGATACGGCATCGAGGACTACAACGGGAAGCCGACGAAAACGTGGGACGTGGCCCTGGATCTCGTCAGGACGAAAAAGGTGGACATTGCCCGATACGTTACCCATCGATTCACCATCGATGAATACAGAGAGGCGATCAAGGTAAACGTGTTCAAGGAAAAATACGAAGCCGTCAAGACGGTTTTTGTCTTCGAGTAATCATCATTTTCATATTAATAGAAGGGAGTGCATCATGAAGGTGTTGTTTCTGGGCGGAGCGGGGGATATGGCCGCATCGATGATCGACCTGATGAAAAATGAAAGGGGCCTTGACAAGGTCACCATCGCCGATATCGATCTCGACCGGGCGAAAGAAAAGGCCGCAGGTGCCGGCCCGCTGTTCGACGCGGTCAGGATCGACTCCAACGACCGGGAGGGGCTCATCGACGTCATGGGCAAGGGATATGACGTGGTCATCAATTACGCGGGCCCCTTCTATCGCTTCGAGCGGCCGGTGGCCGACGCCGCCATCGACGCGGGCGTCCACTATGTCTCCATCGCCGATGACTACGACGCCTACCTGGAGGTGGAGAAGCTGGAAGACAAGGCGAAGAAAAAAAACATCAAGGTCCTCACCGGATTCGGCAACTCCCCGGGCCTCACCCAGCTGCTGGCGAAAAAAGGGTGTAACGCCGTGAAGACGCCCACGGGCATCGCCGTCAACTGGGCAGCGGGAGCCAACGAGGCGGTGGGTCCCGCCAACCTCCTGCACCTGTTTCACCTCCTGAGCGGAAAAACCCTCCAGTGGCGCAACGGCAAAGAAGAATACGTCCCCTGCGGCAAGGGAAAGAAGGTGGTGGAATTCCCGCCCCCCATCGGAAGGCTCCCGGTCTTCTACACCGGCCATGCCGAGTCGGTCAGCCTTCCCCGGAACGTCCCGGGTCTGGACTTTGTGAGCGTTCACGGCGGCGCCTCCCCGGTGTTCGATATCAAGGTGGTCAGGTTCCTGGCGGTGCTGGGATTGACCAAGACCCACGCCAGGCGGGAGCGGCTCTTCCGCATGGTCAAGCCGATCATTCCCCTCTTTCAGAGCGAAAAGGCGCCGGACAAGTCCGTGGGCCGGGTGGAGGTGTGGGGCACTGACGACGGCGGCAAGGAGCAGCGGGTCTACTACACGTATGTGGGTCATATCGCCTTCATCACCTCGGCCCCCTGCCTCCAGGCGGCCTCGTGGCTCTGTGCGGGAAAATTAGATCACCTTCCCGGCGGCGTGTACGCCCCGGAGCGGCTGCTTCCCGATCCCGGGGAATTTCTCAAGGAATTGAGCAGCCGGGGGGTGGAGATGACCTATTATGAATGATTCTTTCGGGGGACGAGTAAAAAATGTTTGCATTATTGGATAAATACGATATATATGGAGTATAAACTTACTGCAGTTGCAGGGTGAACGCGTGTTATTGATCGAGGACTGAACAGACGCATGAAAACATGGATTGGACTCATTGTTGCTGATACGCAAATCAAGGGGGTTGTGGATACCCTGTTGAAGGTGAACGACATCACCCAGGTTGTGGGACTGTATTCGAGCGCCGACGAGGCGGTGAAGGACCTGGGGGCGAAGGGGAAGGTGGTTATCGTTCTGGGACTGGATGACGATTACCGACGCTCCCTCAAGGAGCTCAAAACGGTACAGTTGTTCGGGCCGTATGCGGTCCTGGGCGTGGGAGACGGACACATCACCTCCCCCATCCTGTTCGACGCCTTCAGGCTGGGCATGCTCGATTTCATCTCCATCAACTCGGAAGACATCACCAGCCCATCGGACACCCTGTTTCGCGATTTTTCCCAGTCCGTCGAATCCCTCGCCGACGCAGACCTCTCCCGGCTCAGCCGGGCGCGGCTCTCTCCCGTTTCCGAAAAGGGATCGGGCGAGAGAAAAGAGGCGGAATTCTTTTTCGCCCTGGGCGTTCCCAGGGGGGGGATCTCCCAGGCGGTGAGGCTCCTGGGAAGCCTCCCCCTGGAGGATAACACGGCGCTGTTTGTTTCTCTGCCCCTCACGGGCGATCAGCTCGATTCCTTCGCAACGCAGATGGACGTGTATACCCGCTGGTCCGTCAACCGTTTTGTTCCGGATGACATGATAACCGGCGGCACCTGCTACCTGATCGCCCTGGACGACCGATTCGACGTCGGCGGGGAGGGGGACAGGGCCCTCATCCGAACGGAACAGGACCCCGGTGAATGGCCCATCGACAATATGATGCGTCGTTTGGCCCGGGCCTTCGGCTCCCAGGTGGTGGGAGTTCTGCTGGAAGGGCTGGGGGACGACGGCGCCGACGGGCTGATGACGATCAAGAGGAGCGGCGGTACGACGATATCGCTCAAGCAGGAGAGCGCCATCTTGAATCTCGCCCCCGCCCGGGCGGACGACGAGGGTGCGCTGGATATGCGGGTGGATCGCGACAACATGGAGAAGACGCTCTCGTATGTCCTGACCCAGTTGATGGATCTCTCCCATCTCAATACCATGAGCGGAAACGTCTGAGAGGATATAGTAAGGCATGACACTGCTGTCGGACATGCAGACGCTGACCGGGGAAATCTCCTCCCGGTATATCGACCCGATCTTGGAGGCCCTCAACGAGGTGGCCATGGACCTGAACAAAGAGGGACTCGATCTGCTTTCGGACGCCGTCGGTGAGTTCATGTCCGGTGTGGGGATGCTGGGGCTTGAGGATCTGCAAAGCCGCCTCGGCGGCCTCATGGCGATCCTGGAGGGGGAGGGTGCTCTGGACAGACGCCTGTTTGAATTCAAGGAGCAGTTTCAAGCGCTGATCCGAGACCTTCCCCGGCGCGAGGAAACCGGGGAAACACCGGATGAATCCCCTGCCCCCGATGTTCCAGCGGCCGGGGATGTATCGGATCTCCGTCGGCATATAGACGCGATACATGAGGCCCTCAATGAGGCCGCCATGGACCTGAACGAAGAGGGGCTTGTGCTGCTTTCGGAAGCCGTTGACGAGTGTATGTCCGGCGCGAACATGCTGGGACTCAAGGACATGCAGCCGCGGCTTGATGAGCTCGTGGCGATTCTGGAGGGTGAGGGAGCACTGGACCAGCGCCTGCTTGCGTTCAAACAACAATTTGAAGCGCTGATCGCGGATCTTCCCGGCTATTCAAAATCCCAGCAGCCCCTTGAAAAGTCCCCAACGCTCGGCGCTCCGGAAGATGGGGATGAATCGGTCATCCGCCGATTCACCGAGATACCGGGAGTGGGCGAAGAGCGAGCCAGGATGCTGTATCGCGCCGGCTTCACGTCCCTTTCAGTCCTGGCCGATGCCGGCATTATCCAGCTTTTCAAGGTCGAGGGCATCAGCCTCTCCCTGGCTAGGGACATCGTGGACTATTTGAACCCTGAGCGGTTCGTGGATATGCCGATCATGACGAAGTCCCGGCCGAAAGCCGAGGAGGAATCTCTTCCGGCTCCCACGTTTCCGGCCTCGGACCCGGAGACGGCGGCGGAGCTGGAGGCGGAGATCGAGGCCTTCTTCGCCGGGCCGCTGAAACAGGAGCTGCCCGCGAGACCGGTGGATGAAAAGGATGTCTCCGGCATCGACGAGGACCCGGAGCTGCTCATCATGTTCATCGAGCGCTTTCGGACCTACGTGGGTCATATCGGCCGCCTCATCGACTCCGTGGGCCAGGATGTCCCGTCGCCCCTTGCCGTGGAGGAGCTCATCGATGTGTCCCGCTCCCTGGCCGCCGTGAGTCGATACATGGGTTTTTCCCACATCGGCGAGGAGGCCGTCAGGGTGACCGAGGCAGCGGGCGATCTGGGACGACGGCCCGAAGACCGGGATAATACGTCGTTCGACGTCATCCGCACCGCCCACACCCGATTGATTTCGGACCTGGAAAAATTGAAGAAATCCGCCGAGGGGAAAGTGACGCCGGAGGACGATGCAGGCGAGGAAACGTTGAACGCACTGATGTCCCGATGGCGGGAGCTCGATGACCTGTATACCCAGGTGGGAACAATCATAGACAGGGCGTCCTCCACCGGAAGCCTGGATGACGAAACACGAAAGAGCCTGAAGGGAAAAACCACGCAGATCGACGAAGTGGCCTCATCCCTCTCGGAGCTTCTGGATAAAGTGAAATAACCGCCGCTGCGGCGCGTACTCGTAATTTCATCACAGAGAGTTGCCAGATGGCGCGAATTATCGCCATAGTCAGTCAAAAGGGCGGGGTGGGAAAAACCACCACGTCGGTCAACTTGGCCGCCAGTCTCGCCGCCCTGGAAAAGCGGGTGCTCGTGGTGGGGATGGACCCCCAGTGCGGCATATCCCTGTCGTTTGGATTCACCCGAAACTCCACCCAGTTCGGCATGTACGACGTGCTATTTCTGAACACACCGCTGTCGGACGCCGTCAAACACACCGATATTCGGTTTCTTGACGTCGTCGCATCGAACGTGCGCACCTCCGAGGAAGAGGATGTCATCCAGGGCGTCGCCCGGAAGGACAAGTTCAGGCTCAAGGAGATATTCGACGATATCCGGGATTATTATGAATACATCATCCTCGACTGCCCGCCTTCCCTGGGACCGCTGACCATCTCGAGTATGATCGCGGCGGACTCGATCCTCATCCCGGTCCAGGCGGAGTATTTCTCCCGGGAGAGCATCGGCCGCATGATAAAGACCGCCACGGAGGTCGCCAAGACGCACAACCCGGAGCTCTCCATCGAGGGGGTGCTGCTGACGATGGTGGACAGTCGCACCAACCTGGGCAGAAGAATAACCGAGGATATCAAGAACGCCCTGGGGAGCAAGGTCTTCAAGACGATGGTGCCCAGGACCGTGAAGCTCGCGGAAGCGCCCATGGAGAAAAAGCCCGCCATCCTCCTGGACATCAACTCCCGGGGGGCCCAGGCCTACCTGAACCTGGCCCTGGAGATCGTGGGCGAATAGGGGATCGGGGAGGCAGCAGGCGAGGGGGGCGAAGAAGGAGAAGGGAGATTGAAGGGGAAAAAAGGCACCCCGGTTTTTCAGGCAGAATACAGGCAGCCGCGCCGCTCGGATCACCGACGGCGCGGTTTTTTGATATTAAGAGGATCGATACTCCCCCTACCGCACCGCCGTCGAACGACCCAATGCAGATATCGACCGATATCGGTCGGCGTCAAACGACATCATGAGATAAAACGGATGCGACGGGACTCGTCACCGGCGCTGCAGGTTTCTGGACCACCGGAGGGTGAAAAAAAAGCGTCCCCGATTCATCTCGAGAATCGGGGACGCGATAGTGTGGTGTCATGCAGGCCGCACGCCCGTTCGCCGTCTGTTCCTAAAAGGCAAACGAGTTTTCGGAGATCTCCATGATGGACATATCCTCGCTCTTGATGGCATCGGCGAGAGCTCCGACCTCCGGCAGGACGTTGTTGATGAAGTACTTCGCCGCGGACACCTTTCCGGCGTAAAACGCGGCATCCGTGTTGTCGCTCATGAAGGCCGCCCAGGCCTCCCAGTCCGAGGGATCGGCGCCCTTTTCCTTGGCGAGGGCGTCCAGCTTCTCGGACGCGACGGCCGCCTGCCAGGTGAGCATCCAGGCCGACAGCACCGTGGCGATGAGGTTCAGGAACGGGTATGCGTTCCCCACCGGCACCAGGAATTTCCCCTCCTTGCCGCACGTGGCGAAGAAGCCGGCGATTTCCGCCAGGGTGTCCACGGAGACCTTCAGCTTCGCCACCAGATCCTTCACCTTCTTGTTCTTTTCCTGGGCGGCGAGAAATGCGTACATCTCTCCCAGGAGGCTCGCGAAGTTCTGCCCCTTCTTCTGGGCCAGCTTTCTTCCTACCAGGTCCAGGGCCTGAATTCCGTTGGTCCCCTCATAGATGGCGGCGATCTTGACGTCCCTCAAGATCTGCTCCACAGGGTACTCGGTGGTATAGCCGTCGCCTCCGTGGACCATGATGGCCTGGTCCGCCACCTTGAAGCCGACGTCGGAGCCGTAGGCCTTGACGATGGGGGTGAGGACCTCCAGAATGCCGTGCCATTTTTCCCGCTCGGTCTCGTCCGGCAGGGCCCTCGCCTTGTCCTCGCACATTCCGGTGTAGTAACAGAGCGCCCGCAGGCCTTCGGTGTGGGACTTCATCCAGAGCAGCATGCGCCGGACGTCCGGGTGGTTGATGATGGGAACCCGCGGCGCCTCGGGATTCCTGAAATTGGCCAGGTCCGCTCCCTGGAGCCGCTCCCTGGCGTATTTCACCGCGTAGAGGTAGGCCCGGGAGGCCGCCGCCAGTCCCTGGATACCCACGGCCAGACGGGCTTCGTTCATCAGGATGAACATGATCTTCATGCCCTGGTTTTCCTCGCCCAGGAGCTCGCCGTAGCACTTCCCGTTGTCCCCGAAGTTCATGACGCACGTGGCCGACGCCTTGATACCCATTTTTTCTCGATGTTGCCCACGTTCCAGTCGTTTCGCTCCCCCAGGGTGCCGTCGTCGTTGATGAGATACTTCGGAACCAGAAACAGCGAAATCCCCTTGGTGCCCGCCGGTGCGCCCTCGATCCGGGCCAGGACCGGGTGGATGATGTTCTCGGCCAGGTTGTGGTCGCCGCCGGTGATGAACATCTTCGTGCCGGTGATGGAATAGGATCCGTCGGGATTTTCCTTGGCGGTGGTCTTCAGGGCCCCCACATCCGTGCCGGCCCCCGGCTCCGTCAAAACCATGGTGCCGGCGTATTGTCCGGAAAACATCGGCTCCATGTATTTTTTCTTCTGCTCGTCGGTGCCGTAGTGCGCGATGAGGTGGGCGGCGCCTTCGGTGAGGCCCACATAGGACAGGAACGGGAAGTTGCAGTTGAAGTACTCCCGGGCGGCGGCGTTCAGGGTGATGGGCATCCCCTGCCCCCCCACTTCCGGGGGGTGGGCCATGGTCATCCACCCGCCCTCGTTATAGAGGCGATACGCGTCCTGGAAGCATTTCGGCACGGTGACCTTTCCGTCTTCTAGGCTGCAGCCCTCCTTCTCCCCCTCGGCCACCGCTGGCTCCAAGACGTCCACGGTGAGCTTTCTTGCCTCCTCCAGCACCATGTCGAATACGTCCTTTGAAAAATCGGCGTATTTCTCGTGCTCGGTCAGTTTTTCGATTTCCAGCTGCTCATACAGGACGAACTTCTGGTCTCGTTCGTCAACCACGAAATTGCTCATGTCGTCTCCTTGCTTTCATGTAAAAGTAATACGATTTATGTTTTTGTTTCCTTTTCTTTCGGCTTGGAACGAAAAGCGGGATGTCTTCACATGGTTCGTTCACACAGAATCAGGCTGAAATTGTAGCAATTCGCGGTGAGGAATTCCAGCAGAAAATAATGAAAAGTAAACAGGCTGCTTTACAGGAGGCGGTTCCGGAGAGTATATGAAAATGGACAGCATCGGGCTGTTTTGATTCCCGTCACCACGAGGGATGATCGGCTCAGGTTCTTCGGGGAGATTTTGGGGTAAAGGATTCCGGTGAGGACGGGCGGTCATCCATCCCGGTTGTATTCCCCGGCCGTGACGACGCTCGGAACCGGGCGCTCTCTCAGGTCCTTTGTGAGAAAACAGAGCTCCACGTCCATCTCCCAGACCATGTCTTTTCTCCGGGCGGACTCAATGAATCCCTGGCGGCGATAGAACTCCAGTGCGTGTTCCAGCCTGTCCACGGTGACCAGATCCATGGAGTCGTAGCCGGCGTTTCGGGAGAAGTCCACGGCGCACTCGAGGAGGGTCTTTCCCAGGCCGCGATTCCGTGCGTCCCGGGTGACGGTCAGCCAGCGAAGAAACGCGGTGCGCCCCGATTTCCTCTTCAAAAACATGACGCCCACCGGGGTTCGCTCGGCTTCCGCCAGGAGAAACAGCTCGAACCGGGGGTCGTGGCTCTGAAGCATATTCTTGAGGGCCGTGACCGCCTCCCGGAGAAAAACGTTTCGCCAGCCCAGCTCGTCGATGTATACCCGCTTCATGACGGACAGCGCCCGGTTGCCGTCCCCGGGGGTATAGCGCCGGATCCTGATCACCGTGTTTTCGTCCGGCGTGGCGGGGATCTCTGGAAACAGAGTCTTGTCCCGATGACTGATCATGGCCCTTTGTCTGAAATGAAAACGCGGTATTCGAAACGACTTTACATTGTCCGGTCGTTAGTATATCATATGAGGCTATGCCGCACGCTTATTTTATCATCACATCGATGCCGATCCTCTTCGGGGGGAAGGCCGTTCGCCTGCCGTGCCTGAGCACACTCGTCCGGCACCGGGACGACCTGATGCTCTTCGATACGGGGCTCTACGGCGGCGACGAGCTGGTGAAAGCCCTCTCACGGCTCGGCCACGTCCCGGAAGACGTCACCCATGTGTTCAACACCCATTTCCACGGCGACCACGCCGGCGCCAACGACCGGTTCCCCGACGCGGTGAAGATCGCCCGGAAAGACGAGTTTCACTTCTCCCGGGACTGGCTGACCCGATTCGCCGAGGCGACGGATCGAATGGAATATGTCAGAAACGACTTCCCCTATCTCCCCGAGGAGATCGTCTCCGAACGGACCCGGGGGCTGGAAGATCACCTGGACGAGGTGCTGGGTCGCTGGTGGGGCGGCTTCGAGGAAGATTTCACCTGGCTGGAGGACAACCCCTCCCTCCCCGCCGAGCTCACCGTGCTGGAGACGCCGGGACACACACCGTATCATGTATCCTACATCTTTCACGGAGAGACGACCCGCCTGGTCATCGCCGGGGACGCCCTGAGTCAGCGGAAGGTCATCAACGGCGACTCCGTGGGCTTCGAGCCGCACATCGATCTCGACCTCCATCGCCGGAGCATCGAGCTCCTCCTCTCGGAGGACGGCATCATCGTTCCGGGGCACGACCGCCCCTTCGCCCACGGCGACATCGGCATCACGGTGGGCAGACAGGCCGCTTTTTAAATCTCACCCCTATTCATCCCGGTTTCCCGCCTTTTCAGTCTCATATCCAAAAGAAACCTCATGACGCCGATGCGCCTGACCGGTAGCTCATGTAGTATCAGTAGTATTCTTTATGAGCCGAGGGTGATTTTCGGATATGTGTTCCGGCATCCCCGGATGAGGTCAGCGGGATGGAGAGATGTCGATCCGGTCGGCGAGGTACTGCCGTATTTCGACCGCATCGTCCAGCTCCATCGCCTCCCGGACAACCCGGGCGATCTCCGAGAGATTCACGGCGCGCACGGCCCGCTTTACCCCGAAGAGAGACGACGGGTCCATGGAGAGGATCGGGATGCCGAAGGATGCGAAAACGACGGCACAGAGGGGGTCGGCGGCGGCTTCGCCGCAGATCGAGAGCTCCGTTCCCGTCCTCTTCGCCGCCTCGGCCACGTTCCGGATCGTGGCCAAAACCGCCGGATCCCAGGGGGAGTAGAGATGATTGACGTCCCGGTTCGTCCGGTCCACCGCCAATAGATACTGGATGAGGTCGTTGGTGCCGATGCTGGCGAACGCCACCCGGGAGAAGAGCCGCTGTGCACACACGGCGGCGCTCGGCGTCTCTATCATCACACCGATGCTGGGAGTCCGCTCGGGAGCGACGCCTTCTTCCTTCAGCTCCTCGATGACCCGGTGGACGTGGGCCGTCAACAGGTCCATCTCGCCCAGGGTCGTAACCATGGGAAACATGATATCCACCGGCCCGCACACGGCGGCCCGGATAAGGGCCCGAAGCTGCACCGTCAACAGGTCCGGGTGTTTCAGGGAATAACGGACGGAGCGAAGTCCCAGGAAGGGGTTCGCCTCGAGCTCGCCCATGCTTCCCGGCTGCAGCTTGTCTCCCCCGACATCGAGGGTGCGAAAGATCACCGGGAGGCCGTTCATTCCCTCCACCACCCGCCGGTAGAGCTCGAGCTGCTCCTGTTCGGAGACGAAATGCGCCCCCATCAGGAAGGGAAGCTCCGTGCGAAACAACCCGATGCCTCCGGCCCCCGATTCAATAACGTCTCTGATGTCTTCCGGCCTCCTGGCATTGGCGAGAAGCGTTACGGTAACGCCGTCGGTGCTGACCGAGGGCAGTGACGACAGGGCCTTCTGTTCGTCCTGTATCGTCCGATCACGAATGATCTGCCGTGTATACAAATCGACGGTGCTGTTGTCCGGGCGTATCAGCACCCTGCCCCGGGTCCCGTCGACGATAACCCGCTCTCCCTCGGGGATGGAGCTCATCGCGTTCGGCGCCCCCATCACCGCCGGGATCCCCATGGAGCGGGCCATGATGGCCGCGTGGGAATAGGGGGCACCCCCCTCGGAGATCAGACCGATCACGGCGTTCCGGTCGATGAGAATCATGTCCGACGGCAGCAGCTCGTCGGCCACGAGCACCGTGTTCTTCTCGAAAATCAGGCAGCGGGGGTTGTCGTGAATGAGAACCTGGGATATCTGCTGGAGGATATCGGTGATGTCGGATATGCCGGGAGCCGGAGAGCCGCCGGGCTGCAGGTGACTTTTATCCTGGAGGAGCCATATCTGCTCCCGGATGACGGCCTCGGCGTTTATTCCCCGCTGCAGGATCATTTTGGGGATATTCTTCTGGAAGAGCGTCGCCGTGAGCAGCGCCGCCTGGGCGCGGTATATCCGGGACTCGTCGGGGCCGAACCGGGACTCGGCCTCGGCGGCGGAGGCGTTCAACTGCACTTCGATTCGGTGGAGGGCCGTACGGTATCGCGCCTTCTCGACATATACATCATCCACGTGAAAGACACTGACGGGGATCGGCTGCCTGTCGAGGTGCCGGGCGACACCGATGCCGATGCCGGGCGATGCGGCGAGGCCGGCCGCCTCTGTGTGCGTGGAATTTCTCTCCCCCGGCGTTTCCGCTGAGCCCGGGGGGGTGTTCGCCCCTTCCATTACGATTCCGGCACCGAAATCAGGGAGAAGTCCATGAAGTCCTCCGGATCCGGCTTCCAGGAAAGCTCCCCTCGATCCTTCCAGTAATCGATCACGTCATCGAGGGTGTTCTCGAACTCCCCCGGATGGTCCTCGGTCCCGAAGTAGCGGAGGTTATCATCCCTATCGTAAAAGGAGACGGCGTTTAACGTATTGTTGAAATCGGCGTTCACCTTGTAGTGCTCGCCCAGGTATTTCCTGATAATGGCCTTGGACGCGTCGGGATTCTTCTCCATCCATCGGACCGCCCGATAGACCCCCCGGACCACCGCAGCAAGGTCATCACCCCGCCGCTCGATGGTGTCGGCCTGGGTGAACAGGACGTCCACCACCATCCCGGGGGTTTCGGTGCTGGTGGCAAGGATTTCCCCGCCCAGCTCCCGGTGGGCGCCGGAGAGAAACGGCTCCCGTCCCACCAGCGCCGCCACGTTCCCGGCCCGGAGGGCGGCAAGGGCATCAAGGCCCTCCAGGTTGACGAACTCCATCTCTTCCTTCAGGTCCTCCAGGTCCCGCTCCTCGAGAAGCATGTCCAGCCAGAATTCGCTGGGGGAATAGAGCTCCATCGCCACCTTTTTCCCCTCGAGGTTTCTGATGGACCCGGTGCCGGGAACCGCCACGATGCCGTCTCCCCCCCGGGACTCGTCGATGACCATGAACGCCCGGAAGTCGAGCTCTTTTCTGCTCTTTCGGACCATCGCGCCCGCCGGGGCGGCGACGATCTGGGCGTATCGTCCCATGAGCCGGGAGATGCGGGTGTCGGTGTCGGCGATGATGGATATCTCCACCTCGACGTCCCCGTAAAAACCCTTTTCCTTGGCAACGTACAGCGGCCCGTAGCCGATCCACGGGGAAACGGCGATGGTAACCGGGTGTTCTTCCTGGGCGAAGACGGCCGCCGGGAGCAGCACGCAGGCGATGATAAAAAAGAGAAGAGCTTTCTTCATACTATATGCTCCTGGTTGGAATGATTCGGGCGAACGCGGCTCACGCATCGGTTCTGCAATGCGCGCCCAATGGGCTTTTCTCATCCATTGTAACATACAGATGGTCGGTGGACAAACGCCTTCGCCGACCCTACCGGTCGATCCTTTTTTGTACCTTCCTCCACGAGTCGGTGATCAGAAAGCTCTCGTCCATGTTCTCAATCATGGTCTCGAACTTCTTCATGGGCACGGCATAGGAGAGGGTGTCTTTCGGGACCGAGGGCCGGGCGGAGACGTCGAACATGCCGATGACCGCCCGGGGGCTCTCCGATTCGCACTCCAGGTACGGGTGCAGCACGATGGAGCCGCAGCCCGCGGCGAATGGGGTAAAAACCCTGTTGCCGTCCACCTCGTCGAAGCCGGTCAGGGTAAACAGCCCCGAGAGGACGTCGGGCGTCGCGAAGAAGACAACCACGGCGGGATCGTCGTCTTCGGTGACGGCATCCCACCGCTTGAAAACGATGTACTCCGCCGGGGCGGTGATCTCCTTGAAATGCTTCTGCATCTCCTGGACGATCTCCGGCGATTTCTTGTACCGCTCTCCCTCCATCTTGCCGGGGATGCCGCAGGAGAGGAAGTACTCGAATTTCGGCATGATTGTATGGGAAAAACCGAGATAGCGTTTCCCCCCGGCGCAGACGACCGATTCCTTGTCGAACGCCAGGGGGGTGCCCTTTCTGACGTTGGCGAGGTCGGAAATGAAGCAGCGGTGTCCCGAGGAGGTCTTTGCCTTCCTGACGTCCCCGATATCGTCGGTATAGAAAAAGACCATCGGGAGCTCCGCCCCGTTGAAGTACTTCTTCCACTTGGCGGTGAAGTCTGTGTGCAGTGCCATATCCATGACGTTCCTCCAGAAAGCGGATTGTGACGAGCGCGGTTTGGTTTCAGTCTATTGTATTCTGTTTTCCCCGGTTTTGCCACACCCCTTTTTCGGCAGTAGTGGAAGCGGTCGGTAAAAGTGAACTCCCGGACCGATGGCCGCCGGACGGGAGATCGGGAATGCGAGGGCAATGATCGAGACATCCCAAATAAAAGCAGGCAACAGGTCACAAAGGCCATCGAGAAAAGAGCGGCGATACTGTTTTTTGGGATCATTCGCGTATTGACACCAGGTGTGAAATGTGTTATTCAAGATATCAATATATTTCCGTCGTCGGTACGGAAAGAACCCCGTTCACGTCGCCCTTCATGCCTTGTTTTTATCGGCGTACCTTCGGACGGGGTTGTGATATTTCAGACTGCGGATGTCTCGTCCTTCGTATCACTCGGAGGGGGCCGCTTCATTGACGGAGAGGGCAGAGGAGACGGGGAAGGTGGCGATCGTATAAAGGCAGGTCGTCGGAGTGGGGACGGTCGTTGAGCATCCATCTCTGAAGTGTTTTTTGAGCCGGTTCAGCGTCGCCCCGAAGATGAGACGCAGCACACACATAAACACATCGCGCCCGTAGCTCAGGGGATAGAGCACAGCGCTCCGGACGCTGGTGCCGCAGGTTCGAGTCCTGCCGGGCGCACCATTTCTTCTTTCGGAAAAAAACATGAAGGCACGGGCAATCGTAGACGACGGCAGCGTCCCCCTCAATCCCTACATTGAGGAATATATCGCCGCGATCTTTTTCGCCGCCGCGAGCACCCTCCGGGGAGTGGATGACCCGAAAGAGCTGGAATTCGTCATCCATGGGGACAAGCTCCACATCACGTCCGACGGCACACCGGTGGAATTTACCGGGTTCGCGAAGGTAATCGTCGCCGATACGCTGATCGCAACCCTCAAACACCTCAAGGGAGTCGATACCAACCGGGAGACGAGGGTCGTGGTGACACGATCATAAACCGATTCACCGAGGTGAATGCATGGAAGTGTACAAGATCTTGGGCATTGTTCTTGTGTGTACCGGCCTGTTCGATATGGTGGTGCTGCCGCGCATCATCGCCAACCGCATGACCGAAAACACCCAGATCGTCACCACCGCCATCTGGGTTGCGGCGCTTCTGACGATGGCGGCGGGGGCGGCCTGCTTTTTCGGCGTGTTCGGTGAGTTCTGATGACCTATCAGGAAGAGGAAAAGAGAGGAAAGGCGTGCCCCGCCTGCGGCGGCGCCGTGGAGGAGGAGGTGCATCACTGCCCCTACTGCGGAGAGAATCTGCTGTTTGCGGACACCACGCCCGTGGGAGCGGACTCGACGGCCATGAACCCGATGGGGGTGGGCCCCCGGGCCTGCGTGATCATCATCCTGTTGTTGGGGGTGGTGCTGCTGTTGTATTTCCTGCTGGGAGAGCCGCCGCAGTAGCCCAAAAATGATGCCTGTGATGCGTGGATACGGGTCGATCCGATGTCTATGGCATCAGGACAAGTAAAAATATAAAATGAATTGCAAAAGCGGGGAAACCCCGCTTTTTTATTGAAGATACTTTTTCACAGGGTGCCGTCCTTCCGGTTCCTACCCCCGCGCCCCCCGCACGATATTCCTCCCCTCCAACCAGTGTGTTCGATACCAGCTCGACGCTTCAAAGGTATCGTTGAGCTCGGCCATCTTTTGATACATGAACTCCTTGAGGCGGGCCTTCTCCCCTGATTTGGCCGAGTCGTTCGCCAGGTTGGTCATCTGGAAGGGGTCCTCGATGTTGTCGTAGAGGTGCTCGGTTCCGTCTTTTCGGTAGACGGCGTAGGTGTATTTTTTATCCCTGGCCCCCCGCCACTCGTACCCATCTCTAAAAATCGCGCAGGCCCCCAGGTTCTGCATCAATGCCACCTCGGGCTCCGGCCCGGGCCGTCCCAGGGCACAGTGGGAGAGGTCCATCCCCTCCACCTCCGCGGGTGTGGAGAGGCCCAGCAGCGAGAGCAGTGTCGGCATGATATCCGGGATCCCCAGGCAGGCGTCCGTCGACAGCCTCGCCGGGATCGTGCCGGGCCGCCTGATGATGAAGGGGACCCGGCAGGCCTCATCGTAAAAGATATTCTTGTTTCGCCGCCCCTGGGCGCCGAACATCTCCCCGTGGTCCGAGGTGAACACCACCAGGGTGTCCTCTGTGAGACCCTGCTCGTCCAGGGCCGAGAGGATCCTCCCCAGGTTCCAGTCCAGGTTCGCGGTCATGGCATAGTAGACCCGTCGCCAGTGGGGGAGGTGTTTCCGGGCACCGGGGAAGAACCGCCCCCACAGGTCGGCGTAGGGGTCGTTCTTCGGGCGATAATTGGGCGGATTCGGAAAATCCATATCCAGAAACGGGTCGAGGAACTCCCTGGGCGGTGCGTTCTTCGGCCCCCAGGGGTCGTGGGGGGTGCCGTATGAGAGAAACAGGGCGAAGGGTGCGTCCTGCTTCGATTTCTTTCGGATGAAATCGACGGCGAGATCCGTCTGGCCTGTGGGCTCGTAGACATCGACACCGGGATCTCCTTCGTAAAAGCGCTTCTGTGGCGTGTTCTCGTGGTAATAGGCGTTCCAGTAGGTGTGGTTGAAATTGTAGGCGGCCCAGTAGCCGTCGAACCCGAGGCGATGGGGGCCCGGGGGGATGAAGCTGTTTTCGGCTTGGTGGTGCCGGGCGAACCGGTTGGCGTAGAGGTGCCATTTGCCGATGTAGCCGGTCTTGTATCCGGCGTCGGTCAGCACGTGGCCGATGGCCCGATGGTTCGGATTCATCCGGAGCTCGTTGATGACCATGCCGGTGGTGGTCGGGTATTTCCCGGTGAAGAGCGACGCCCGGTAGGCCGAGCAGACCGGCATGGTGGAGACGGCGTTTGCAAAGTCGACGCCGCTTTCCGCCATGCGGTCGATATGCGGGGTGCGGGCGTTTTCGGCGCCGGCGTATCCCAGGTGGTTTCTTCCCAGCTGGTCGGCGAAGACGTATATCAAATTGGGGCGAATGGATGCGGTCATGGGGTCTCCTCTTTCTTTAGGTCGGCGTCGGAGACGTCGGACATCGGGGCCGGCCGTGCCCGATTCTCGGCGGATATAGTATGAAACGGCGGGAACATCCATCCCCGCCGTCATCGTTTCCCGTTCGGGGGATCGTTTGCTGTGGGGAGGTCCCTTAACCCTGGGCCAGAAAGGCGTCGTGCAAAAGCCCCAGGGCCTCGTTCAGATGATCCCGCTCGATGACCACGCTGATGCGAAACCGGGAGGTGTGGATATCGTGGATATCAATTCCTGCGTCCCCCAGGGTCTTCACCGCCCGCTTCAGATTGGCCCCGTCGTTGATGATCCCCTCGCCGATGAGGGAGACCGTTCCCCGTCCCTCGAAGAAGGTAATTTTGTCCGGGTACCTGCGGGAGAGCTCGTCTCTGATCTTTTCGTATCCGTGGAGGTTCTCCAGGGGAAGGATGAAGGTGAAATCGTAGCCGTCGCCGGTCTGTATCCCCAGGTCGAACTGCTTGTAGGCCACGTGCTCGCCGTCGAGGTAGTCCAGGGCGGCGGTGATCTCGTCCATGGGAAACCGCTCTTTCGAGGCGACGAAGACGATGTCCCGCTCGTAGACCACGCCCCGGACCAGTCCGGTGCGGCTGTCGTCGGTGAAGTCCCCCACCGCCGTGCCGGTGCCGCCGCCGAAGGTTGAGACCGAGTGGATGGCGATCCCCGCCTTCTTCGCGTAGGCCACGGCGGCGGAGTTGAGGACCTTGGCCCCGGCCTCGGCCATCTCCTGCATCTCCTCATAGGCGAGCTGTTCGATCTTTTCGGCGTCGTCCACGATCCGGGGATCGGCGGACAGCACCCCGTCCACGTCGGAGCAGATTTCCAGGAACTCAGCGTCCAGGGCCGCCGCCAGTGCCACCGCCGAGGTGTCTGAACCGCCCCGTCCCAGGGTGGTTACCTCCCGCTCCAGGCTCACCCCCTGGAACCCGGCGACGATGGCGATGAGGCCGGCGTCCAGGGCCTCCCGGATGCGCTGGGGGCGCACCTCGATGATCCGGGCGTTGGAGTGGGTGGTATCGGTGATGATGCCGCTCTGGGAGCCGGTGAAGGATTTCGCCGGGTGTCCCATCTCGTTCAGCGCCATGGAGAGAAGCGTCATGGAGATACGTTCTCCCACGGACAGAAGCATGTCCAGCTCCCGGGCGGTGGGTGTTTTGACCACCTCCTTGGCAAGACCGAGGAGGCGGTTCGTGGTGTCGCCCATGGCGCTGACTACCACCGCTACGCGATAGCCCTTCTCTTTCGTCTCTATGATGCGCCGGGCCACGGCCTTCAGCTTTTCCGGATCGGCCACCGACGAGCCGCCGTATTTCTGGACGACCACCCGGTATGCGTCGCTGCTCATGAATAATCCTTCGTAATTACCTTGCGTTTTTATCAGCCGGCCATGCCGCCGCCGATCTGTTTTCCCCCCAGGACGTGCATGTGTAGATGCCAGATGATCTGCCCGCCCTCTTTTCCGTTGTTGATGACCGTGCGAAACCCCTTCCCGTCGATGCCCTTTATCCGGGCCACCTCCAGGGCGCCGGCGTACATATCCGCCATGAGCGACAGCTTCTTCGCCTCGGCAAGCTCGTTGAGATTCCGATAGTGCTCCTTGGGCACCACCAGCACGTGCACCGGCGTCTGGGGGTTGATATCCTCGAAACAGAACACCGCGTCGTTCTCGTAGACGACGTTCGCGTCCTTTTCACCCGCGATCAGGCTGCAAAACAGGCATCCCGCCATAGAAAGACCCTCCTTTTTGGTTTTCGTTCCCGGTGAAAGATGCATTGTTCGTCGACGCCGATTATAGCCGGATATCGGAGCGCTTTCAACCGCAATCTGCATCATCCTTGAAACCGCCATGGAAACATGGTACAAATGAATCTGACACGCCGAAAAAGTACTTTTTTCAGAACATTCCCGCGACGTTTTTGTCGTAAGAAACAGCCATCCTTTTCTTTCTTGCATGCGAGGTTCGCAATGAAAAAGAATAGCATATTTCTTATCGCAGCGATCATTATCGCCCTGGCCGTACCGATGTCGGCTGTGGCCCAGGATACGCTGCCAGATCTTCCGGACAGCGCCGTCTCCATCCCCTGGAGCGACTTCAAGGAGCTCATCAAGGAGCTGGTGACGCCGCCTCCG
>Ga0180431_10001400_pt1 | contig 33804 bp, 25 predicted proteins | sample SS_ome_11_FD_132459 | JGI IMG/M metagenome (GOLD analysis project Ga0180431, IMG submission 132459) | Hypersaline lake sediment archaeal communities from the Salton Sea, California, USA - SS_1_MS_1 metaG | ecosystem: Environmental > Aquatic > Non-marine Saline and Alkaline > Hypersaline >... | reverse complement strand
TGCAAAAAACAATAAGATCCATATTACAGCAGATAAGCTGTTCTCTGATAACGATGCCGATTATGCAGAATTTATTGGAAATGTAAGGGCCTCTCAGGAGGACACCGTTATCACTGCAGACAGGCTCAAGATCTTTTATAAAGCAACTTCGGGCCTTAAGGGCACCCCTGCCATCGGAGAGGAATCGATCACCAAAATAGTTGCTGACGGGAACGTTAAAATAAATTTTGACAACAGGGTTGCAGTAACCCCGAAGGCCGTATACAATACACAAACGAGAATTCTTGTTTTGTCGGGCAACAACTCAAAGATTGTCAGTGGAGATAATTCTATTTCCGGCGAAAAAATAACGATCGACAGAGCTACCGGACGCATTAATGTTGAAAGCGGCGACAAGAAACGTGTTGAAGCTGTATTGTATTCAGGTGAAAAAGGTTTAAAATAATTGGCGACTTTGTCTCTAAATAAGCTGGTCAAGACATATAATGGAAGACCGGTTGTAAACTCCGTGAACCTGAATATCGAGGACAGCAGCGTTGTGGGTCTTCTCGGTCCAAACGGCGCTGGCAAAACCACGACGATTTATATGACAATTGGAATAATCAAGGCGGATAAGGGTCAAGTCTTACTGGATGATGAAGATATCACGAACTATCCCATGTATCTGAGGGCACGCAGGGGTGTCGGCTATCTTCCACAGGAAACTTCGATATTTAGGAAGCTGACCGTAAAGCAAAATATCATGGCGATTCTTGAAATTCTACCCATCTCTAAATCGGAGCAAAAAGAGCGGACAGATATGCTTCTTGATGAGCTCGGAATAAAACAGCTTGCAGAGCAAAAGGCAAGCCTGCTTTCCGGCGGTGAACGGCGGCGACTTGAGATAGCGCGCTCACTTGCTACGGATCCGTCCTTTATTCTTCTTGATGAGCCCTTTGCAGGTATAGATCCTTTGGCTGTAATCGATATAAAAAAAATCATATGGCATCTAAAAAAAAGGGGAATAGGCATTCTCATATCTGATCATAATGTTAGAGAAACACTTGAAGTTTGTGATAAAGCATTTATATTAAATGACGGTAAGATTATCGAATCCGGTTCACCGCAAAAGATTGCTTCAAGCAAGATCGCCCGCCGGATCTATTTAGGAGACGAGTTTAAATTATAAAATGGTGCTTGAATTACGACAACAATTAAAATTAACCCAGCAGCTTATCATGACCCCCCAGCTGCAAATGGCTATCAAGCTTTTGCAGTTAACGCGGCTTGAGCTTTTAAACACGATTAACCAGGAACTCGAAGAAAATCCCACGCTGGAAGAAGAAATCCATGAAATTACTGTTGAAGAGCAGCTTGAAAAAGAGACGGATGAAAAGGCTGCTGACCCGTCCGATACAGAAGAGGTCACAATAGAAGAAAAAATCCCCGATGATATGGACTGGAGCAATTATATTGATGAATTCAGTTCATCGGGCAGGACACATTCCGAGACCGAAAAAAAAGAGTCGCCGAATTTCGAATCCTTTGTGGCACGCAAGGAATCTTTACGCGAACATCTGCTTTGGCAGTTGCTGATGACCTCACCCACCGAGGACGAAGAGAAAATCGGTAGTATGATTGCCGGCAGCCTTAATAAAGACGGTTATCTTGATGCCTCTGTTGAAGATATTGTCAGGATGAGCGGGATTGATAGTGAAAAGGTTGAAGAAATTCTATTGCTGATGCAAACATTTGACCCCATAGGGGTATGCGCAAGGAATCTCAGTGAATGTCTGCTTATACAGGCAAGACATTTTGATCTTGACAGTACCATCGTGACCCAAATCATTGAAGAGCATCTCAATCATCTCGAAAATAAAAATTATCGAGCCATCGCCAAGTCTCTAAAAGCAAATATCGAAGATATTATAAGCGCCATTAATGTTATCAAAGGCTTGGAGCCAAGACCGGGACGGCCCTTCACGGATGAAGAACCCCAATATATTAATCCCGATGTTTTTGTATACAAAGTTGAAGATGATTTCATCATCTGGGTAAACGACGACGGGATGCCGAGACTGCATGTCAACAATTTTTATAAAAATGCAATTAGGGACGGCAAAAAATTTTCAAACGAAACAAAAGACTACATACAGGAAAAGATACGTTCCGCAACGTGGCTGATCCGTAGCATTCATCAACGTCAAAAGACCATCTACAGGGTAATGGAAAGTATATTGAAGTTCCAGTGGGATTTTTTTGAAAAGGGGATTTCATATTTGAAACCCATGGTGTTAAGAGATGTGGCAGAAGATATCGGGATGCACGAATCGACAATCAGCAGGGTTACAACCAATAAATATGCCCATACACCAAGGGGTATTTTTGAGTTGAAATATTTTTTTAACAGCTCTATTCACCGTTTCAACGGCGAAGCCATAGCTTCTGCCAGTGTCCAGGATAAGATAAGACAACTTATTGAAAGTGAAGATCCAAAAAGGCCCTATAGCGATGATAAAATTTCACAACTTTTAAAGGAGGAAAACATTAGTATCGCTCGCAGAACCGTAGCAAAGTATCGTGAGATAATGAGAGTACTTCCATCGAACAAACGCAAACAATTTTAGGGAGGTCTTAAGTATGCAGACATCTGTAACTTTTAAGAATCTTGATCCTTCTGAAAATTTAAAATCGTACGTTGGCGACAAACTTGATCGTTTTGATAAATATCTATATAACCCGGCGGAAGCAAATGTTGTACTTTCGGTTGAAAAATTCCGCCATATGGCTGAAATCAATATAAGCGGCGACAGACTCAACATATACGGCAAAGAAGTAACCGAAGACATGTATTCTGCCATTGACATGGTCCTTGACAAGATCGAAAAACAAATAAAGAAAAATAAACAAAAAGTCAGAAAACACCGAGGCGGGTCCAAATCCAAAGCAAAAGATATTATCGCTGAAGACACATTGCATTTGGATGAAGAAGGTACCGTAAGAATCAGGGTTAGGGGTATCGAATATAAACCCATGGATGTGGAAGAAGCAATCATGCAGATGGACCTTGTGAAGAACAATTTTCTGGTGTTTACGAATGCCAGGACTGACCAGGTAAACGTCCTTTATCGGCGCAAGGACGGCGACTACGGCTTAATTCAGCCGAGAATATAATCTAAAATCTTGGGAATTCAACAATTTATTGAAAATAACATTATTTTTTAGACTAATATTTTTAACATGGACATGGAATGATGGAATGATGATTTAAAAAAGATTAAATTCCTCTATTTAATTCCCGTCAAGAGGAATTTTACGATAACCCAACTTTCCATTTTCCCAGAAGCCAATATTCCATTGTTCCAATATTCCAACATTCCAATTGTGAGCGAAGCGAATTGGTTTGTAATCAGGTTCGTTCTTTTGGCTTATCCTGCTATATTGCCGGAGAGTGTTGAAATCCGAGTATGATGACAGAAACAAGTTGCTACTAAAAAACTGTATTTTCGAGAACTTGTAAAATTTACAAGACGTTTTGATAGTGAACATAAAATGAAAATACTTGATGTTTTACTAAAAGAAGCAATCCTTACTGATTTGAAGTCACTGGACAAAAAAGGCGTTCTTGAAGAACTCGTAATCCCCGTAGCCCGTATTGCCGGCATGAATCATGAGTATCTTGTAAAAGTGCTGATGGAACGGGAACAACTCGGGAGTACCGGCATTGGTGAAGGCGTCGGAATTCCGCATGGCAAGGTAAAAGATCTTGAATCACTGGTACTCGGTTTTGGTCTGAGCCGGAAAGGCGTCGACTTTGAATCCATGGACGGGCTTCCAACCCATATCTTTTTCCTCCTTATAACGCCTGAAAATTCCACAGGCCTTCATTTAAAGCTGCTCGCCCGAATTTCAAGGATTTTAAAAAATGATCCTTTCAAACAAAAGCTGTTACATGCGGTTAACAGAGATGAAATTTATTCCATTATCAAAGAAGAGGAGGAAGAATTATAAACCCGAACGTTGATAAAAAGTGAAAAAATTAAATATCATTATTATTACAGGGCTTTCGGGTTCCGGTAAGAGTACTGCAATATCAGCATTTGAAGACGCCGGTTTCTATTGTGTCGACAACATGCCGGTAGCGCTTCTTCCCAAGTTTTTAGAGCTGCCGATTGAAAGCGATTCTGAAATTTTGGGGCTGGCATTTGTCATGGATTTGCGCGAAAAAAGCTTTCTTTCCAGGTATTCATTCGTTTTTGACTCTTTAAAGGAAAAAGGCTATCGATTCAAAATCCTTTTTTTAGAAGCTGACGAAGAAACTCTGCTTAAGCGTTACAGCCAGACACGGAGACATCATCCCCTGTCTCAGGACAAAAGTCTTTTGGAAGGAATACGCATTGAACAGGAGCAGTTAAAAGACCTGAAAATTACCGCCGATAAAATTATCGATACTTCCCGTTACAATGTCCATAACTTAAAGTCCGTAATCAATTATATCGCGCAACAAAGTAAAAATTTTGCGCCCATGAAAATAAACATTCTGTCGTTCGGTTTTAAATACGGCACCCCGCACGATGCCAGCCTGATTATGGATGTTCGGTTTCTTGCAAATCCATATTTTGTACCTGAGCTTAAAGCATTAAACGGAAAAAGCCCGGATATTAAAAATTATGTTTTAAACAATAATGAGGCCACCAGGTTTTTAAAAAAATATCTGGACCTGCTTGACTATTTAATCCCGTTGTATGAAAAAGAGGGTAAATCTTATTTAACCATTGCCGTCGGATGCACCGGAGGCCGTCATCGTTCGGTAAGCATTGCCGAAGTCATATTCGAACATATAAAAAAACCCGGAAGACAGATCATAATCACACATCGTGACATCAATCTTTAGAAGGAGCATTATGATAGGTATCGTAATTGTAACACACAGTCAGCTTGGAGATGCACTCATTGACGCTGCTGAATTCATTTTAGGAAATCGACCCGATACCATGGTACCGGTTTCCATAGATTTGAAAGAAAACGTTGACAAACTGCGCAAGAAAATTGCCGAAGCCATTAAACAGGTCGATAATAAAAAAGGGGTGCTTATTTTTACAGATATGTTCGGTGGGACACCTTCAAATTTAAGTTATTCATTTCTTGAAGAAGGAAAAGTGGAAGTCATATCCGGCGTTAATCTTCCTATTCTGATCAAGGCTGTGGATATTCAAAAAGATATGGAACTCAATGACCTCGCTAAAGAACTTGAAGCTTTTGGGAAAAAGAGTATTTCGATGGCAAGCGGGATTTTAAAAGGAAATAAAAGGAAATAGCCGGGCACAAAGATCAACTTAAAGGAGACATTATGAGCATAAAAGTGGGTATAAATGGTTTTGGAAGGATAGGACGCCTTGTTTTCAGGGCTTTGATTGATCATGCTAAACTGGAAGTCGCTGCGATTAATGATCTTATGGATTCAGCCACAATGGCTCATCTTCTTAAATATGATTCCGTGCATGGCAAGCTTGATTTGGAAGTAACCGGCAAAGACGGTTCCATTGAAGTGGGCGGGAGATCCATTGCCGTTACCTCGGTTAAAGATCCTGCCAACCTCGGCTGGAGAGACTTGGGCGTTGACATTGTTGCAGAATGCACCGGTCTTTTTAGAGACTATGAAAGCGCATCAAAACATCTTTCTGCCGGCGCACGAAAAGTGATAATATCCGCGCCTGCCCAGAATCCTGATATTACCATCGTAATGGGCGTCAATTCAAACCAGTATGACCCCAGAAATAACCACATCATATCAAATGCATCCTGTACCACCAACTGTCTCGCCCCCATAGCCAAGGTACTCCTAGAAAATTTCGGAATCAGGAGCGGCCTGATGACAACCATACATTCGTATACAGGTGACCAGCGCCTCCTGGATTTTCCTCACAAAGATCTGAGAAGGGCCAGAGCTGCCGCAATGTCAATGATTCCCACGACCACTGGTGCGGCCAAGGCCGTGGCGCTGGTGCTGCCGGAACTGTCCGGCAAGTTAAACGGGCTAGCCATTCGCGTCCCCACACCCAATGTATCGATTGTGGATTTTGTTGCAACTTTGGAAAAGTCAGGTGTCACGGTCACTGAGGTAAACGACGCCCTCAAAGAAGCTTCAGAAAAATCCCTTGCCGGCATACTTGGATATAGTGATCTTCCGCTGGTATCCTGTGACTTTAATGGATCAACATTATCCTCCATTGTCGACGGACTGACCACTTACACCGTTGACAACATGGTCAAAGTGCTATCCTGGTACGATAATGAATCCGGATACTCAAACAGGATGGTCGATCTTGCAGCCATGATCGCTTCGCAGCTATAGGTGCAAATTGAAAATTAATAACAGCGTTGGGCCCTTAAATAGCCAATTTTCAATATTTAATCTGAGACCTTTGAAAGGGATTAATTTATGACAAATCGCACCCCACTTATCGCCGGAAACTGGAAAATGTTTAAAACCTGCCCCGAGGCTCTTGAAACCGCCGCGCAGCTTGTAAAACTTCTCGCCGGGACCAGAGATATCGACGTGATGATTGCACCGTCGTTTACAGCGCTCGCACCGGTATCTGACGTTGTAAAGGGAAGCTGTGTTTCACTGGGCGCACAAAATATATTTTGGGAAGCCCAAGGAGCCTTTACCGGCGAAATATCACCGGCCATGCTGGTATCGACCGGATGCAAATATGTTATTATCGGCCATTCCGAACGCCGCCAATATTTCAACGAAACCGACGAGACCGTCAATAAAAGAATAAATGCCGCCGTTAATAATAATCTCATACCGGTGATGTGCGTTGGAGAATCCGAAAAAGAACGGGAATCAAAAAATACATTTTCCGTTCTTGACAAACAGGTAAAAAAGGGGTTAGAGGGATTTTCTCCGGATGATTTGGAAAGGCTGGTTATCGCATATGAACCGGTCTGGGCCATCGGAACCGGTAAAACCGCAACTTCCGATCAGGCTCAGGAGGCTCATCAGTATTTACGCTCTGTGTTTGAAAAAAGTTTCGGGAATACGCTTGCCAAATCTATTAGAATACTATATGGGGGCAGTGTTAAACCGAACAATATCGCAGAGCTTATGGCAATGCCTGATGTTGACGGAGCACTTGTCGGCGGCGCAAGTCTCGATCCTGAAACATTCAGCAAAATCGTTCAGTTTAAAAGATAATTATGACAATATTCTTAATAATAATGCATGTAATCGTCTGTATCGCCCTTATTTTGATCGTCCTTTTGCAGACTGGAAAAGGTGCTGATATGGGCGCTGCTTTTGGAGGGGGATCAAGTCAGACTCTTTTTGGGAGTACGGGCGGCTCAACGTTTTTGGGCAAAATGACAACCGTAGCGGCTATCGTCTTTATGATCACTTCTCTGGGATTGGCTTATCTGTCCGGTCATAAGATGAAAAATTCAATTATGACGGACCAAAAAGCACCCATAGAGCAAAAGGCTACACCGGCAGAACCTGAAAACAGCTCTCACTCTAAGCCGGAAGCTTCTCCACCTGAAAAGCCTGCTCAGGCTCAATAAGCTTTCAAATGTGCCGAAGTGGTGGAATTTGGTAGACACGCTATCTTGAGGGGGTAGTGGGGCGACCCGTGCCGGTTCAAGTCCGGCCTTCGGCACCACAATTTATATATTTAAACAGGCACTTAGAATTTTCTCTAAGTGCCTGTTTTGCGTGTCAGATGTGTATCAGAAATTTGTCATTATACTTTTCTTTCATTCTTTAACCCGAATCCAAGTCCCCTCCCCACCTGAGAAAATATGTCGACTGAAAAGGCTTCTGAGGCATTTCTCCGAACATCATGATTTTCATTTTGCAAAGCCTATGGAAGAGGTTTTAAGGCATTGATGTCTACCTGTTCGTGAAATGCGAAATGTAAACCTTCAACATACGAATATGAAACTCAAAATTTTTGGATTAGATGCCCTTGCTGGACCGCCAAGCAACGATATCCCCTACGAATTTGATTTTGATTTGCTTCTCGGATGAGCCCCACATGCAATTTTTCGTTTTTAGCACCGGGTCTTCGCATGTGTTCGGTTTTCCCAAAAGCCCAACCACCTCTTCGTAGCTCATTCCGATTTTGATTTTATCATAATTTTCTTTGCTGACCTTGCTACATGCGACGAGCGACAATATCGAAAACACACATATCGCCAGTACCACCAGTTTTATCATCAATATGTTTCGCTTCATTTGTCTTTTTTCCTCCTGTATTTTTTTCCTATCCCATGTCTGTCTATGCCCATTGCATATATTTCAAAATTTTTCGTTAATTACATAAAAAGGTCACGGTGAGTCGGTCTTTCTTAGATTTAGTAAATCTTGAACGAGCTTTCTTAACTGGGCGAAAAATTTTTTTCTGACTTTCTCTATGTGAAGTGCTTCCCAATAATCAAGAGTCAACCTGTCTTTTGTCATATAATCTTTTGGTTCGACTTGCAACGCATATGAATTTACCTGTCTCTCCCAAAACCATTCTGCACATCCGAATTGAATATATTCCGGTTCAATTGAAGGGATGTCTCTCAAATGCTGAAATAAGAACCATCCTTGCTTACTATTTTCTAAACACAGGGCGATATAGGCTATTTTGTATTCGACATTCGAAATACTATTCGAAACGGGTAAAGGTTCAATATTGTAAGGGTTCTTTTGGTTATTGTGCAAAAAGTGGCCATAGCAGCTTTGCAAAGTAAAACAGTAATCCAATTTTGCCAAACCGCTGATTAATTCGACGATGGGCGGATCAATACTTTCGATATCCAGATTGGATACGCATTTCTTTCTTTGATCATGGAAATAAGGATTATCAACAAAGTCTTTCAAATCTGTAAACGTTTCCAATTTACTATGCCTTTATCTTAAGTTTTGCTCCTGTTTCACAAGATCCGTTATAATAGCAGCTGCCTGATAAGATCCATTGCGGTCAAACCGTTGAGTGAGCTGAAGATTCAATAGTTGGAAAATATTCCGGAGCCACTTGCCGGCCTTAAAATCTTCGATACTGATACAGAGTCCTTTCATCTCTTTCTCAATAAATGCAACCAGCTTGGCCGTTTCACGAAAATTTGATCGAGGTACATAACCGAACGGCACTCCCGCCTGATAGACTTCAGCAATGGTACTATATCCGGCTTTACCGACCACGGCATTTGCGGCGTTAACCAGATCCGGATGGAAGAAATTGGAGCGATGGGGCAAAAGAATTAAATTGTCATGTCGTTCAGGCCGATCACTGCCGCCGGGAACAACAAAACAAATCTCCGGTTGCGAGGTGAGGCTTTCTAAAAACCGGTATTTTTCTTGCACGCCGCCGGTGGTCAGCAGGACCATTTTCTTTTCCGGAGAGACTCCCAACGCCTCTCTTACCCGCAGGCATGACACCCTGACCTGTCGGCTGATGGGGACCGTGGTCATATTCGTTTTCTGCGGATTGCACACCGGAGAAGCCTGGATGTGATAGTCAGCCGCCCGGTATATTTTCCGTAAAAAGTCCACATGGCGGCCCATATGGGCATTATCATATATAAAATCTTCATAAATCCAGTCCCACGTGAAGTTTTCTATTAGAACAGAAGGAATCCCTGCTTCTGCTGCAATGGAAATCCCTATGGAGGCGATATCACAGACGACCAGCCGGCATGCCCGTCGTTTTAGAAAATCTGCTGTTTCTGAGAGCAGTGCAGGATTAAACGGAAGAAATCGGTCCAATCTTTCAATGGTTTCTTCCAAATCATGCGAAAAAGGCGTTTTCTGTAACAGTCCGACATCCGACGGAAATTCGTGGTATGTAAACCGACCCAATAACGAGTCATCGAAAAACCATTTGGGAACTGTGGTAAAGATATCAAATGAAACGGAAGGAAAGGTTATCCTGACAGCGTCCATAACCGCTGAAGCACGGGCCGCATGACCAAAGCCATGGGGAGTAATAAAATAGGCAATCCGATGCATTTTATAAACAGGTATTACGGTCAGAAAGTTTAACTGAAATCTCAATATAACATTTTCTAATTCCTATTACTGACCCTGTATATATTTTTGGTAGAGCTCAAAAGAGTTTATCTCTTGCATGTCCTCAAGGGAAGGATGTTTAGGGTTTCTGCCCTTGAAATTTACATAATTATACGGGCTTCCCTCGTAGTAGTCGCCCGTCCATGTATCCTTGGTTCCCCAGGAATCTGTATGGTAGACCTTTCCTCCCTCAAGATCTGAAACCCAGCTTGTCTTACCCCTCAAGTATTGAGAAAATTTCCAATTCGAGTAGTCCTTCCTCGCCTGATTTGCCTCCCACGATCTCTGTTGGTCGTATCTTGCTTGATGAAGCTTTTGGATCGCTTGTTGTGTTTTCTGCTTCAGGCGCCTCAGATTTGCAAGACCTGACTGTATATAGTTTTTAGCCCAAACATCATTAACTTGATAAGATTTTGCAATTTTCTCAAGAAGCGGGGCGTATGCGGCAAATCTACTCTCCGGAGCCCAGAAGCCTCCCACTATTGACCACCATTGCCCACTAAATAAGGCGGGACGCGCTGTAATGACCTTGAAAGTAGAGAGACAGCTCCTCCCGCTTTTCGATGAAAACTTTACAACAAGGTCTTGTGCTTCACATCGAGATCTTAAAACCTGCGCCGCCTGCTGGACTGTCCGATGATCAGGAATTTTTTCAATGACCTGAACATTGCCGGCTTTCCCAAATTGTTTCAGGAATAACCCGACAAACTGGTCAGGAGGCAGATACCGGGATATAAGCACTCCCGGGACCCGAACTCCGTGGTCCTTTGCAAAAGACTCTACGCTTGTAAAAACAAATCCGGCATCCTCCTGCTCGCTTCCGACAAGTGTCTTTCCTTTTTGAGCTTGGTATTGCCAATTGGCAGGGGCCATGAATCTTGCAGAGCCGTCAGGTGCCTGGCGCCAAACCATCTGTGCTTGAACCGGCTGGACGGCCTGCATAACCTGCTTCTCTATTGACCGTGACCTTTTCTGCTCTTCATACTGATCATAAAAGTTGATGTTGTTCAAAATGGTAAGGAAAATTCCTTTGTGTTTTGAAAATTTGTCTCCTGGTGACTGATAACTCATAAATAGTACTTGGTTTGGATTAACAAAATAATAGAATTTGCCTAAAACAGGAATTCCCTTTGCTGTATAAGAAATGTCTGTAATTGCTTTGGATTTATCACGAGCAGCCCAGGTGTTGTTACACTTGAAATCAGGAAATTTTTTTCTATTTTTCTTTACACTCTCCCCGAGAAGACAAAGTGAATCCCTAATCCCTGAATCGTTCCTTGAAACAAAAAACGTAATACCAGTTATTCTTGAGTCATCACAAACAACAATGCTCGAAGAGTTGCCGGTGTAGTTCTCCTCCACATTCCACTCTTTCGGCTTTAATACCGAAACGACCCCTTGTGGAGAAACCCATTTTTCCATGGGTATGGATTTTTGTTCACCACTAGTGCAATTGAATAATGCTGAACTTACCGTTACTGCGGAAAATAAAACAATGCTTAGGTAAAACAACTTTCTCCCGGACATGGGTTCTCTCCTCAGCTTTGAATTTGATGATAACGATTACCTTTATATGACCAAAAGTTGGGGAGTTTGATTAAGGTAGACCTTGCGCCAGTATTACAATCCGAAAGCAATTGGTGTTGATTACATATATCTGAAATAAAAATCAGATTCAACACCTATCATCCATTCTTTTAATTACCAAAACCCCTGAAAATGTATAACCAATTACATAAATTAGTATGAAATATATTTCACAATTACTAATTCATTAATTTTTAAAAAATAATAAATATTTGATATCATTATAATTTATTTAATTAACACATCTGGCACAATTTTTGATTAAGTAGAATATTGCATTCAAAATTTATTAACCCTGACATCGTCTCTTTTATTTATGACCGAACACACAAAAAATATATTTCACTTGGATAGAAGATCTGGAAAAGACCGGCGTAGACATAAGATTCCGGAAATAAAATCATTGTTTATTTACAAGAGGAGAAAAGAAATACGTCGGCAGGACGACAAGAACAATTTTTTCTATTTTGATCAATATAGTTCAACGCTCTTTGGAGCGATAGTAGTTTTTCTTTTTCTAAATATAATCGATGGTTTGTTAACTTTATTTTTGTTAGATCACGGGGCTACGGAAATCAATCCTATAATGGCATATTTTCTTAACTTCGGCCCGTTGACCTTTATGAGTGTGAAATATATTTTAGTATGTTATTCTGTAATTATTCTTGTAATATTCAATAATGTTTTTCTTAGGAAAATTAAAATTTACACTCGCTCTCTCTTTTCATATACCATTGGCGTGTTTATGCTTGTCGTGGCATGGGAACTGTTTCTAACATTTAGAATTATATTTTGAACTTACAAATTCAGCCAATTCCCTATCTTTGTATTTCCAGTGAACAGTTGCAGCCTCAGCATTTTTAGTGAGATCTTAGGGCTTGATGACGTCCAGTGTGAGCCTGGTGTCGACGGTCTCCGTGGAGGCATCCTCCGCCGGACCGGAACTTCCTAGGGTCACCCGCGTGACATCCAGACCTCCGGTTGTCTTGAGATTTTTTATAATGGCTTCCGCGCGCCGCTGAGCAAGATCACGGAGGTCGTTGTCCTTAAGCGGCTCTTGCCCTACCAACTCCTTGAACATTGCCTGATAAAAGGTAGTATCTGAACTCTCCCAGCCGAAAAATGCCAGGGCCGAATTCACCCGTTTGGCCTTCTTGCCGGTCATTTTTTCGTACCGCATTTTGAAATTAGCTACCGCGTTGTCACCACTGCGCCTTTCGAGTAACTCTTCTAAAGCTCTCTGGGTCTTTGCGTTGTCCAAGGCGATAGGCCCCAACCTCTGTTCGGAAGTAAGCTTTACGCCCATCTGCACGGCGAGGGCACGCCTTACACGCTCTGTACGCAATGCCTCACCATCGACTTTGGGATCGAAACGGCCCTGCACCACAAGCCTCAGCTTGGGCCGCTTTTCCAGGGCATGAACCACCTTTTTTAGCTTTTTCAGCTCCGGCGGCAGCAGGCGATGACTCCCGGAATAGAAAGAGATGGCGTCCATCTTATCGCTCTTATCGCCCAGAATGCCGCCCAGTGCTCGGAATGGCGCAGTCACGATTTTTTTAATCAGGTTGATAAACGCCTGCCGAATTACATGCCCGTATTTGAATTTCGGGTTGTCCAAGTTGCCGTGCACCGGCACCGCCACATCTATCTTACCCTCAGCATTGGTAAGGAGAGCAATCGCCAGATCCAGCGGCAGGTTGACCGCATTCGGCGCCTCCACTCGATCGCCGAGCGTGAACTGTTCCAACACCACCTCATTATCTCCAAGAAGTTCGCTGTTCTTGATTTTGTATCCCAGGTTGAGGCTAAGCGTGCCGGATGCGATTTTTCGCCCGGCAAACGTGGCGCTGTATGGGCTGAGCGGCGTCATCTCCACGTTAAGGAACGACACCACGATGTCAGTGAACGTTTTGGGCGTGAACGGACTCAACTTTCCTTTCACGGTTGCAAGTCCGTATGGGTCGACTTTGCCCTCCAGCGACACAGAGGCACGGCTCTCAGGATCACAAGAAATGCCCGCAGCACCTCCGTTAAAATCAGTGATCCGGGTGGCGAACGGCAGGACAAGACTGAGGTCAGCAAAATCAACAACGCCTTTTTCCACGCGAACCCGATCGATGCTCACCGGGAAAAGCGTCTGGTTTGTGTGCGGCACCACGGCCGGGACCTGTTTGAGGTTCGGTGTTTTCTCAGTGCCGGCCACATTCGGGGCTTTTATCGCCTTGACCAAATTTATGCTGCGGTCCTTGAAGATAACAACCTTGGCGCCGGGCTCCAGCAGCCTAACCTCCTCGATCTGCAGTCCATGGGGCGATAGACCAAACGTCAGTCCATTAGCGGACATTTTCTTCCATTCAAGGAAGCGTTCGCCGGTAACAGCTTCGTTTAGCCTGAGCCTGTCTACACTTACGGAACCTTTAACTCGTAACTGTGGTCCGGATTTTCCGGCGCGATATTTCACGCGGGCAGACACGTTAACTTTTCCAGACTCGAGCGCAAGGGATGTGAATTTGGCTACCACCGGATGCAGCGGCTTGAGGTTAATTCCCACAATCTTCGCGCGTGCTTGGGCATGATCTACTAGCGGGCTGACCTGGCCGTTGAGGTTTACCTTTCCACCCTGTACCACAATGAACCCAGCGTCAAACTGGATCGGGGTCTTGCCGTCATTGGTAATATTTTTCAACGACGCGCGGATATCTTGCAGGTCGTAAACCATGGCCGGGTCAATGGTATGGTCCTGCAACGCTGCACGAAAGTCGTTCAAATCAAACGCATCAAGCCTAAAAGACCATGGCTTGCCCTGGGATCGAGCCTTCTCACCGGTCTCGATGATCTCGCGCTTTAACTTGCCCCGATCACCGGGCGCCAGCATCTCAGCCAGCCGGATCCGGCCGCCTTTGCCGCGCACCACGCGTGATCCTCCGCCGGTTGCAGCCACTCGTTTTAGTACTACTGAACGATTGCCCATATCGATACGACCATGATCCAGCGCGAGCATGTCTATCGCGATGAGGGAGATATCATCGCCTGTCTTCGAAAGGGCGATGTGGCTCAACTTCACCTTCAAACCATCCACGGTTGCTTTTGACGGCTCGGCGCCAACCTCTGCCGACGCATTCAACAGAATATTAACTCCGTTAATGGATAGGGTCAAAGGCGTCGCGCGACTGCGGTCTGTATAATCCAACGCAACGTTTTCAACGTTCACCGCTCCTGCTTTCAAGTGCCACGGCCGGCGGGTCGATGCTGAAGCACCGGGAATGGGTGCAGTCACTTCCGCGGGTTGCCGGCGTACGGCAAGCTTCTGCCAGTTAAACACCCCCTCCTCATTAACCCATGCTGCAATTCTACCGTCACGCACGCTGATGTTCGGAACCATAACCTCCCGTGCGTGAAGGTCGAAGCTCATGTCGGCAACTTCAATTGTTTTCAAAGCAAGTATAGGGTCTCTCTTGCTCTTTTCCGTGAGCACAACTCCATTGAACGCGAGTTTTGAGTCCTTCAACACCAAAAAGGCGTTGTGTTTTCGATAGTCGAATCGATAGTGGGTGCTGAAGTCCATCACACCCGCCGGCTCGGCAAGATTTACCTCGTCCTGTGCAAATTTCCAGGCTGTGGCCAGCTTAAAGCCGGACACGTTTAGCTGGCCTTGGGAAAAGATGGGCTGCAAAGATACCTGGCCTTGCCAGCCCACCGTGCCGCCGCCGGGCAGGTTGGCCCTGACGGTGTATGGGCCTTTTCGATCCGGAAGTGTAGATATATCTTTAAACTCGATGTTAAGAGGCGCAAATGTCTCGGTGGCAGGAGTAAGGTCGGACTGGTCACTGAAGGTGAAGCTGCCGTCGATGATTTCAGCGTGCTGCAGCAGCAGTCGCGGCGGGTGACCGGCTTCGGGCGGAGAACCCTCCGACTTGGATAAATTGTCAGAAAGTGCTGTGAGATTGAGACGGCCGTCGTGCCGGATCTCCACATGCAGAGACGGTCGTTCCATGCGAATGTCGGCAAACGTCCACGCCCAGCGGAAGAGGCTCGAAAGCTCGAAGTCTACGAACAGGCGCCCGAAGCCAATAATGGGAGCACCGTCCGCCTCCTTTAGAGAAAAACCTTTGGCATCAAATGTGAATAGGAAAGGATTCACGCGAACCTCTCCAATTAAAGCTTTACGCTTGAGCTGTTCTGCGGCGTAATTGCTCACATACCGTTTGAACAGCCAGGGTGTTAGCAAAAAACCAAGCAGGGCATACACCAAAACTAGTCCCACCCCGGCTAGCATCCAGCGGTTAAGGAAAAACCGACGCCAAGGCCCGCCAGTCACATGAGAAACATCAGTATCTGTTGTTCGGTCAGGCATGTTTGATAGCTCCCTCTCCGCGCCTCGGTCGGAGACCCTTTCTAATGAGTCCCGGTTCCGATTTCCAGGGGCACGGTAACAAGAATAACGGTTCTCTGAAGCCTTGTTAAACTTTGAAGTATGGGGTCTAAGGCGCCGGCTTTACTGTAGGCGTAATAACCACATCGATGCGGCGATTGATGGCCCGTCCTTCAGATGTCTTATTGGACGCCAGAGGCCTTACCGATCCGTATCCAACGGCCATAATTTTATTGGATGGCAGGGTCTTATTCGCAATCAGATATTCCATAACTGCTTCAGCCCTTTGTTGGGATAAGTACTCGTTAACTTCATCCGAGCCGGTACTGTCTGTATGACCTTCGACCACCACTCGAGGTTCTCCGAAGGTTCTGATGGCCCGTTGGACCTTCGTCAGCAGAGTATAAGTTCCCGGCATAAGGACGCTCTGGCCCACCGGAAATTTAATGGCCTTTAAACGAATAACCAACTGATTTTCCTGTTTGTAAACTTCAGCCTCGTCACTGTCAAAAAATGTCTGGACCTCATTGTATCGTTGGTTGAACTGTTTTTCGGCTGCCAGACGTTCTTTTTCGGCCTGACCTCTACGAGTCTGTTTGTCGAGCAGACCGATGCGCTGATTCAAAAGATCCATTTGTTCTTGCTGGGAATTTACCTTGGCCATCATAAAATCATGGTCAGACTGCAGCGTCCCGATTGAGCCGAGAATATTCTCCACCTGAACTTCAAAGTCCTGATCCCGCATATCCGGAGCCGACAGTTTACGGGTCATTTTGTGCAGGATTTCTTCCATCCATAAGGCGACATGTTCAGGGGACATGGGCTTGATCTTCCGGCTCTGATCCATTATGGGATGAAGCCGCTTGGCCATAAACAGGGCCTCATCGGCTTTCTTCTTCATGATATCTTTATCGTAAGGATTTTCGGTGATGAATTCATCGGCTTCCTTCAATTTTTCTTGGGCCAAGGCAAATGATTTGGGTGTTATTTTCTTAGCACCGGATTTTTCGGCCCGGTCGATGAGCGTGCGGACCTCACCAATGGTTTTTTCCTTAATTGCCCGAATCTCCAATTGGCGAAACACGTTAGCAAGAGTTTTCTGGTTGTTTTGAGCATAGCGCAAATCATTATTCTCTATGGCTTGGGTAAGGTTGAGAAACCGGTTTTCCGCTGCCACATAATCTTTGCCCAAATCCGTAGCACCGGCAACACGAGCCTTGTTCCTTGCTTCAATCACCTCGCCCAAGGTCGTTCGAGATATTTTAGCCATTTCTTCTGCTTTTTGGAGTTGGGTTTCTGCTTTGTTCACGTATTTCCGGATATCCGAAAGCTCTTTGCCTTTTTCAAGATCATCTTTGGCCTCTATATAGGACCCCTCAGCCTTGGCGTACCAGGTCGGTGAAAGCACATTCACCTGATTTTTGCGAGCATCGGCGATGTGCCCACCCAACTGGTTGACCATTTCCACCGGGTTTTCGGCATTAACCATGCTGGGGGCTGCTCCCGGACCGCTCGGGGTACCGGCACAAGCAGTGATCAGAAAAAATGATAGCATGATTATAATTGGGTAAAATATACGTGATATTTTATTTCTGTTCATCTATTAACCTCCTTTTTTAAAATTTTCATTTCGGCAAGATTTATAATTCGATCCATATTCGTTTAAACGTTCTTTATAGGGAACTCCGTTTTTATTCAGCTTATCTAATACTGCGCAGACGCCTTTTACAGTCATCTGTAATAAAAGATAGTTAGCATACCTTTCTGCATTTGCAAACTTTAAACTAACATCTACGTCTCGGAAATTCTACAACTTCTTGAAAATATAGGTTTGTTAATGGTAACTTATGCCATCAGACTGGAAGAATTGAATACTGGGGATAATGAGTTCTGGAATGAAGCTCCCCGCAGCAAGCTGCGAGGTATCAAAGTGGAATTGCGCCGTAGCCTTTCCAACGTTGATATGATATAGCTGAATTAACCCGCCTTCGCTCTGATAAGCTTCGGCGCGGTTCACCTTGCCTTTCATCCCTGCAGCCCCCTGAGCGGGATTTCCGTTTCACTCCAACAAGCTGCAGGGTATTTCGGCGAAGGCGAATAATGCAATATTGGGTTAATGGTAAAATATGTGTTGAAGATAAAATCGAGATATTACCTAAAAAAAACATAAAATTGATGAAAGAACAAAAAAAAGGGATGCGGCGGCATCCGGTATCGAGTATACAGAATCATTCCCTCAAGTTTTCGATTACCACACTGGGCTGTAAAGTAAATCAATCCGAGTCGGATGCTATGGCCCATCAACTCAAGAATTCAGGATGTTATCCGGTACACCATAAAGAAAAGGCAGACCTGTGCATTATTAACACATGTACGGTCACACAGAAAGCATCCATGCAGTCACGACAGGCGGTGCGAAAGGCCATACGATCCAATCCGGGGGCACGTATTATTGTAACCGGTTGTTATGCCCAGACCGAGCCTGATGAAATCGATAAAATAGACGGCATTCATCACATCATCGGTCACATGGACAAATTTAAAATACCCGACATGGTCTTATCAAAAGAAAAAGAGCCCTACCCTCATCTGATCCGGCAAAATATATTATCTGAACACCATTTCGAACATACCCCTGCAGCGGTCTCGGGGAACAGAACCCGACCATTTTTAAAGATTCAGGACGGCTGTGACAGTTTCTGTACATACTGCATTGTCCCCTATGCGCGCGGACGCAGCCGCAGCATGCTGATTGAAAACGTTTTAAAAAATATAAAGCAACTTAAACAGGCCGGATACCACGAAGCTGTGCTCACCGGCGTTCATCTTGGCGCTTATGGATTAGATCTTTCTCCAAAAACCGATTTAACAGAGCTGTTACACCGGATTGTTGATATCAATCCCATCGACCGTGTGCGACTCAGTTCTATAGAACCCCATGAGCTTACGGATGACATCATAGAACTTGTGGCAAAAGCGGATATTTTTTGTCACCATTTTCATATTCCTCTGCAAAGCGGGGATGATCTTATTTTAAAAAAAATGCACCGCCCGTATACCCGTTCGCTTTTCAGAAATCAGATCAGAAAAATTAATGAATTGCTTCCGGATGCTGCCATCGGTGTGGATACTTTAATCGGTTTTCCGGGTGAAACTCAAAAGGCTTTTGAAAATACATATTCATTAATCGATGAATTGCCCGTTACCTATCTGCATGTTTTCCCGTTTTCAGCTCGAAAAGGTACACCTGCAAGCAGTTACCAACAACCGGTCGATTCAAAAACAATCAAAGTCCGCTGTAAGATAATGCGCGATCTCGGCCACATAAAAAAAAGGGATTTTTACAAAAAGTTTACAGGAAAAACGGTTGAAATCCTTATTGAAGACAAAAGGGACAAATCTACGGGTTTGCTTAAAGGAATCACATCAAACTATATACCGGTTCATGTAAACGGTGATGATAATCTCAAAAACACCTTGGTTCCGGTCAAAATTGACAGCGTAAAAATCGACAATACCGTATTTGGCACTCTTTTTTGACGAGACCTTTGAAAAACGTCAATTTTTGTTTAAGTTCAAGAAAGGCGATAATTTTAACCACCCCGGAGAAATAGGCTTCACATTTCACGGGGCAGGCACGAATACATTCAGTATTTTGAGGATTAAAATTTGATCCTGACGCAGAAATTGATCAAAAAGGGGCGTTTTACAAAGGTCTCTTGACATCACCATAAACCCTCTTAAATCTTATAAAACGAATCAAATATCCCTTGACAAATCAATTTAGTATAGCTAATAATCCGAAGACTAAATTAGCATTGCTAAAATTACGCACAACGGCGTGCGTTTTTTTTTAGTTAAAAGACAAAGGCGTCTTTACCTTAACCAGGCAGGCGCTTTTTTTATTTAGAATTCATATTTAGAAAGGAGAATAGTTTTGAATTTACATCGACCAAATGCCAATGAAGCATTACAAACAAAAAACCGATCTCGAAGCGTTGCGCCCCAATCCGGTATCTGCAGCCGATGCATTGATGGATGCAAGGGCAACTGCGACTTGTTCAGGGCCACATTTCGTGGGCGTGAACTCCTTTATCCCGAGCCTTTCGGAAGTGTCACCGCCGGTGCCGACAAGGACTATCCGGTTGACTACTCTCACCTTAATATTATGGGCTATGCATTGGGAGCCAAAGGAATGGATCCTGATCCGGATAAGGCGACATTTCCGGCCGTGGATACGGAAACATCTTTCGGTGTCACCGACAAGGTGACGATGAAGGTGCCGATTTTCACCGGTGCCCTCGGCAGTACGGATATTGCCCGCAGAAACTGGGAGCACTTTGCAATAGGAGCTGCAATCAGCGGTATCAGCCTGGTGTGCGGTGAAAATGTATGCGGGATCGATCCTGAGTTGGAACTCAACAAAAACGGCAAAGTTACAAAATCTCCGGAGATGGACCGCCGTATAACAGAATATCGTCGCTATCAGGAAGGTTACGGGGATATCCTCGTACAGATGAATGTTGAGGATACACGCAACGGAGTTGCGGAATACGTCATTGATAAGTTTGGCGTCGAAACCATCGAGTTGAAATGGGGACAAGGCGCTAAGTGTATCGGTGGTGAAATTAAGGTAAACTCTCTGGACCGGGCGCTGGAATTAAAAAAACGGGGTTACATTGTTACGCCGGACCCGGAGAAACCTGCTTTCCAGGCCGCTTTTAAGGCAGGTCCCCTGAAGCAGTTCGAGCGGCATTCGCGTCTCGGATTCATCGACCAGGAAAGCTTTATGAATGAAGTCGAAAGGATTCGAAAGCTCGGAGCCAAACGTATCACGTTGAAAACCGGCGCTTATCCCATGAGAGAGCTGGCCATGGCCATACGCTGGTCCAGCGATGCCAATATTGATCTTTTGACTATTGACGGTGCTCCGGGAGGGACCGGAATGAGCCCCTGGAGAATGATGGCCGAGTGGGGTATTCCCTCCATATACCTCCACTCCATGGCCTATGAGCTTTGTGAACGCCTGGCCCAACGGGGGAAACGGGTCCCGGACATCGCATTTGCCGGTGGCTTCTCCTCCGAAGATCATGTTTTCAAAGCCCTGGCTTTAGGTGCGCCGTACTGTAAGGCCGTATGCATGGGCCGCGCGTTAATGATTCCGGGCATGGTGGGTAAAAACACAGAAAAGTGGTTAAGAGGAGAAGACGGTGGTCTTCCGACTACCGTCTCGAGATTTGGATCTTACAAAGAAGAAATATTTATGAATTATGAAGTGTTAAAGGAAAAATACGGTTCAGAAGCCGAACGTCTTCCTTTGGGTGCCATCGGCATTTTCAGCGTGACCGATAAAATCAAGGTCGGACTTCAACAAATAATGGCCGGATCCAGAAACTGGGCCGTCAAATACATCAGCAGAAATGACATATTCTCATTAACCGAAGAGTGTGCCAAAGTCACAGGGACGCCGTATGTAATGGACGCCTATCGGGAGGAAGCTCTCCAGATAATCGATTCTTGAAAAAATACAAAAATGGCATTACAATAACCACCAGAGGCGGCTTATAAACATCTCTGGTGGTTTTTCACCCCGGCTTTGGGATCACTTTCTTTCGCTGCCATCCTGATCAATGAGTCTGTTGATTAATGAGGATTTTCGTTCAAGATCAAGGCATGCGAAAAAAATAACCACCCCAGTGAAATAGGCTTCACATTTCACGGGGCAGGCAGGCATATATTTGATATTTCTAGGATTATTTTTTGAGCATAACGCAGAGATTGTGCGAAAAGACCATTAATCAACAGGCTCATCAACAATCATCAAATCGGGACATAGGATGATTAAAGAATACGGTCAAATACCCGGTGAATTTTATTCACACTTAAAAATTTTTCACGAGTTGATGTCAATCAAGGTACGTGAAATCTTATTTGTTTGCAGTCCTTATGATATATTCATCATGGAAGAGGATGGCAGTCCGGCATCAAGAATCATAAATGAATACAGTGGGTTAAATCTTAGCCTTCCGCCCAGGGTAACACGGGCGTCTTCGGCCAGAGAGGCGCTGTCTCACTTGAATAAAAAAAAATTCGACATGGTTCTAACCATGCCCCATGTCGATGACATGGATGCGTTTTCATTGGGCCTGGAGGTTAAGAAATTCAACCCGAGTCTCCCTGTTATTCTCTTATCTCACAGCCCCATCGGCATTTATCCATTTCCGAAAAGCAAAAATTGTAAGGGGATTGACAAAAGTTTTATCTGGTCCGGCAATTCCGATCTGTTGCTCGCGTTGGTTAAAAACGTGGAAGATCGCATGAATGTTGAAAGCGACACTCGGAAGGCAATGGTCCGGGTCCTGATTCTGGTTGAGGATTCACCGGTTTATTACTCTTCTTTTCTACCCATGATTTACAAAGAGATTGTCAAACAAACCCAGGCCGTCCTTGGCGCCGGTCTTAACGAAGAACACCGACTGCTCACCATGCGGGCCAGGCCAAAAATCCTTTTAGCAGAAAACTATGAAGAGGCCATGGAACTATGCCAAAAATTCCGGTCATTTCTGTTCGGCATTATATCCGATACCCGCATCCCTAAAAATGGTAGGCTGATCGATGATGCAGGGTTTTTGTTACTGTCACAAATGAAAGAGGAAATCCCTGATCTTCCCCTTCTCTTGATGAGTTCAAAATCATCCAATAAGACAAAAGCAGATCAGATTCCGTCTGTTTTTCTGGATAAAAATTCTCCAAACCTTCTTGCAGAGTTACACGATTTCTTTCTGAACCATTTAGGTTTCGGAGATTTTGTTTTCCGCATGCCGGATGGCACGGAAATCGACCGCGCGTGCGATCTTCGCACGCTTGAGGCAAAGGTTGCACAGATACCGGATGAATCGATTTATTATCATGCCGAGCGCAATCATTTTTCCAACTGGATTATGTCTCGTTCGGAAATCCCTCTTGCTTCCAAATTTCGACAGGTCAAAGCCTCTGATTTTGCAAGCGCCCATGACATAAGAAATTATATCATCGCCAATGTCCATGCATTGCGGAAGTGGCGTCAAAAAGGTGTGGTCGCTCAATTCAAAAGACATAATTTCGATGCGGATGTTATGGACTTTGTTAAAATCGGTCAGGGTTCGCTGGGGGGTAAGGCCCGGAGTTTAGCCTTTATGTCCGCCCTGCTACAGCAGAATCCGAAAATTTATGAAAATTATCCCGAAATTAACATCGAAATTCCAAAAACTCTGGTTGTAAGTACGGACGGTTTTGAATCTTTTATCACACAGAACGACCTAAAGCATTTTGCCACTGAAAATTATAAAAATGAAGAAGTTAGAGAAGTATTTTTACAGGCAGACATGCCCGAATGGCTGGTCAAAGAATTGGAAGCCTACTTGGCCCAGGTGAAATATCCTCTGTCGGTACGTTCTTCGAGTTTGCTTGAAGATGCCCAGTTCCAGCCCTATGCCGGAATTTATGAAACCTATATGATTCCCAATAACCATTCCCAACTTTCCAAGCGGCTGGACCATCTCATTACCGCCATAAAACTGGTGTATGCGTCTACCTATTATGAAGATGCCAAGGCATTTTCTCGCAGCACATCAACTCAGCCTCAGGAAGAGGCCATGGCAGTTATTATCCAGCAACTGACCGGAGAAGAATATGGAGATTATTTTTATCCGGCCATTTCCGGAGTGGCCCAGTCTCATAATTTTTATCCGGTTTCCAAAATGAAACCCGAAGAGGGGATTGCCCATATTGCTCTGGGATTGGGAAGGACGGTTGTGGAAGGCGGCCGAACGGTGCGCTTTTCTCCAAAATATCCAAGTGTTATGCCCCAGTTTTCCATGGTTGATGATATCCTGGCAAACGCCCAGCGTTTTTTTTATGCCTTGAAGGTTAAAAATTATCCCGATGAACTTAACTTTCTGAAATATTCAAACCTGGGAAAAAGGGAAGTTGACGATGCTGAAGCGGAGTATCCGGTAAAGACACTTGCCAGTACGTATGTGCCGGAAGAACATCGTATCCGCGATACAGGCTATATGCCCGGGCCCAAGATTATAACTTTTAATCAGGTACTGAAGTACAATATATTTCCGTTACCTCATTTATTGACAGATCTGCTTGAATTGGGGCGAAAAGGCATGGGATGTCCGGTAGAAATTGAATTTTCGGTAAATTTAAGTTCCGATAAAAAAAAGAAAAGCGATTTCTTTTTTCTTCAAATGAGACCCATGGTTGCGGGTGGAGAACGGTTTGAGGTTCAAATTGCCCGGCAAGAAATTGAAAATGCCTTTTGCCTTTCCAAACAGGCCCTTGGAAATGGAAAAAATGAAGAAATGGCAGATATCGTGTATGTTAAGCCGGATGATTTTCAACTCAAAGCTACGATAAAAATAGCAGGAGAAATTGATAAATTAAATTCGGGCTTGCTTAAAGAAAAACGCCCTTATCTTCTGGTTGGTCCCGGACGGTGGGGATCCGCCGACAGATGGCTGGGTATACCGGTGCAATGGCGCAATATTTCAGGTGTAGGCGCCATTATTGAACTTAGAAATGAAGAATTAAAGGCTGATCCTTCCCAGGGATCGCACTTTTTTCAAAATATAACATCTCTGGGTATTCATTACATTACAGTTACCGAAGGGTCGGACGATTATTTTGATTGGGAATGGGTAGGTTCACAGCCTGCCATTCAAGAAACCACTTATTTACGGCATGTTAGACTGAACAACCCGTTTACCCTTAAAATTGACGGGAAAAAATCTCAATGTGTGATGATTTATAATTAATAAATTGACAGGAGGTTGTATATGACGGACATTTTGAATTTGATAAAGAACAGAGATCCGGGCGAAAAGGAATTTCATCAGGCTGTTGAAGAGGTAATTGAGTCAGTTCAACCTGTTTTGGACCGAAATCCACAATACCGTCAAGATGCTGTATTGGAAAGAATTACGGAGCCTGAACGCGTGATTATGTTTCGAGTCCCCTGGATGGATGATCAGGGACAAGTACATGTCAACCGTGCATTCAGGGTCCAAATGAACAGCGCCATCGGCCCTTACAAGGGCGGTTTGCGTTTTCATCCATCCGTCAACTTGAGCATCCTCAAGTTTTTGGCTTTTGAGCAGGTCTTCAAAAATGCGCTGACCACCCTCTCCATGGGGGGAGGCAAAGGTGGATCGGATTTTGATCCCAAGGGAAAATCCGATAACGAGGTGATGCGGTTCTGCCAGAGTTTCATGACTGAGCTTTTTCGCCATATCGGTCCGGATACGGATGTCCCGGCAGGAGACATCGGCGTGGGCGCCAGAGAAATCGGATATCTTTTTGGAATGTATAAGAAATTGAGCAATGAATTCACCGGTGTTTTGACCGGTAAAAGTCTGGGCTGGGGCGGAAGTCTTATTCGTCCGGAAGCAACCGGCTACGGCAGTGTTTATTTTGCCGCTGAAATGTTGGCAACCCAAAACCAAACGTTTGAAGGCAAAACCTGCCTGGTATCGGGTTCCGGTAACGTGGCCCAGTACACCGTGGAAAAAATTGTTGACCTTGGCGGCAAGGTAGTCACCCTTTCTGATTCTTCAGGCTATATTTATGATGAAGCGGGCATCGACAGTGAAAAACTCGACTTTGTAAAACGGTTGAAAAATATCAAACGCGGCAGAATCAGTGAGTACATTGATAAGTATTCCGAAGCGGTTTACACGGAAGCGGATACTTCTTTAGATTATAATCCGTTGTGGAATCATAAATCAGACTGCGCCTTTCCCAGTGCCACCGAGAATGAAATCAATGCAACAGATGCGGCCAACCTGATGAAAAACGGTGTTCACCTGGTTTGCGAAGGAGCCAACATGCCGAGCACCCCGGAAGCCATCAACATTTTTTTGGACAACAAAATTCTGTATGCTCCCGGCAAGGCATCCAATGCCGGTGGCGTCGCCGTGTCCGGCCTGGAAATGGCTCAGAACAGCATGCGTTTGAACTGGCCCGCGGATGAAGTGGACCGCCGCCTCAAGATAATCATGAAAAACATCCACCAGACCTGTCTGGATGCCTCTGACGAATACGGTGTATCCGGAAATTATATGGCAGGTGCCAATATCGCAGGATTTACAAAGGTGGTAACCGCCATGCTGGACCAAGGTTTACTTTAGCCTAAATCGAGCAATTTTTTATAGGGTTAATGGAGTCGAAAAAGGCAATATTAACCCCTTCCAGGGATAAACAAAATCCGGGTCCTTTGGGCCCGGATTTTTATTTTCCTGGTTTTTGACATATTTTTTAATGAATACCGCCTTGGGTCAAATCCGGAAATCTCACACCCATCCATTCTTTGAAAAGAAAAACCACCCGGTCTTTCACATCAGCTGATCCCTGAACAAAAGAGTTTATATTAAATACAAGGACTTCTGCCATCACCGAAAACCCGCATTAATTGTTATGGAAATTTAAGTTTCACTTAATTGTTGAAGTATGGATTAATTTATGCTAATAATATATCCACGTGTTTTAAATCCTTATATCCCTTTATCCATAAATGGCAGCAGTATTTTCATTCGTAAACTTTAAGGGGGGCCTATGGAAAGCATTAAAACCGATTCCGACCCGCGTGTTGAAATTTCTTTGCAACAATCCTTTAAATTGGACCGTATTCACCCAAAAAGTCCCAAAAGTGCCCTCGGCGAAGTGTCCTGGATCGTCGACGGGGTTGCATTCCCCAATGGAACAGAATTTCGTTGTAAATACAAAGGGTATTTCTACTATGCCCAAGTGATTAACGGTGCTTTGATGATCAACGGAAAGAAATTTTTATCGCCTACGGCAGCAGCTGTATCGATAACCCGTAATTCAGTTGATGGTTGGTTGTTCTGGGACTGTAAATTACCGGGGAATTCTTCATGGGTTAGTATTTGTGCACTAAAACAAACGAATTAACAAAAAACATTAAATCTTATTTGCTTTCTCAGTAACTTAAGCTTGAAACCTTTGCAAAACGTGTCCTATTGAACTGAAACAGCGAGTGCATTCCCATACCGAATCCCTGCTCAACCTCCCAATATTCCAACATTCCATTCTTCCATTGTGATAGTATAAACAGGTCGCCATTAATAAACCTGTATTTTCGAAAAGTTGTAGAATTTCCGAGGCGTAAATTATAAGGTCTGCGCACAGGGACTGTTTTTCGATTTTTTTGGTAAAATATAGTCTTATAATAAATTAGTATGACTTAACTGTTGAATATTTTTTATAGAACAATTATAGCCACTGTAATGATATAATTTGAGATAGCTTATGATGAATTCGTGACAGCAAACATTCATCACGTTTTAGGTTTTAAGATTTGGGATTTAAGTGATTATGAATAGTTTTCTTAACAGAATCTTAAAACTTAACACCTGAAGCTTAAAACTCTCGTAAAAAGTCGTTTTTTGTGTTTTTACGAGATCATTAACTCTTACAGGAAGGAATGATTTATGGGTGGATTTTTTGGCGTTGTTTCTAAAGAAGACTGTGTAAACGATCTGTTTTTTGGAACGGACTATCATTCTCATTTGGGCACGAAACGAGGAGGTCTTGCGACAAAAAACGCTATTGGATTCTCACGGTCCATTCATAATATTGAGAATAACTATTTCAGATCAAAATTCGAGCCGGATCTTCCCGAATTTTCGGGTCATAAAGGTATCGGAGTTATCAGCAATTACGATGCTCAGCCGTTAATCTTCGGATCTCACCTAGGAAGTTTTGCTATCGTTACCGTTGGAAAAATAAATAATATTCAGGAACTTGCAAAAAAAGCTTTTCAAAAGAAAATTCATTTTTCCGAAACAAGTGGCGGAGATTCAAGCCCAACAGAAATTGTGGCAACATTAATCTGTGAGGAAGATACTTTTGAAGACGGCATCCAAAATGCTCAGGAAGCCATTAAAGGTTCGTGTTCCATGCTTCTGCTCACGGAAAAAGGAATTTATGCTGCCCGGGACAAATTAGGAAGAACGCCTATCATTATCGGCAAAAAAGAGGGGGCCTACGCCGCGTCTTCGGAAACCTGCGCATTCCCCAACCTGGGTTTTGAGATTTATAAATATCTTGGGCCTAGTGAAATTGTTTTTATGACGGCGGATGGATGTGAACAGAGAAAGCAACCCGGTGAAAAAATGCAAATTTGCGCCTTCCTTTGGGTATACTACGGGTATCCGGCCTCAAATTATGAAGGGATTAATGTGGAATTTGTTCGATACAGATGCGGTTCGGCTCTGGGAAAAGAGGATGATTATAAAATCGATTTTATTGCCGGAATTCCGGATTCAGGCACCGGTCATGCCATCGGTTACGCCAATGAAAAAAATATTCCGTATATCAGACCGTTTGTTAAATATACCCCCACCTGGCCGAGAAGCTTTATGCCTCAGGATCAGAGCATCAGAGATCTTGTCGCCAAAATGAAACTGATTCCCATTAGAGAAATGATTGAAGGGAAAAAGATCCTCTTCTGTGAAGATTCAATCGTCAGGGGCACTCAATTACAAGATCATGCACAAATATTATTTGACCATGGTGCATCAGAAGTTCATATGCGCCCCGCATGCCCCACTTTGATCTATCCTTGCGAGTTTCTCAATTTTTCAACCTCTCGATCAACACTGGATCTTGCAGGACGAAAAGCCATATCGGAACTCGAAAATGGAAAAGAGACGGTTTTGGATGAATATGCAAAGTCAAATTCAGAAAAAAATAAGGCAATGGTTGAAAGAATCCGGCAACGGTTGAAACTTACTTCGTTAAAATATCAAAAACTGGAAAATCTTGTAAAAGCCATCGGCCTGCCAAAAGAAAAATTATGCACTCACTGTTGGGATGGAAGCAGTTATTTTTGACGGTTTTGCAAAAAGTCCAACTTCTGCGTTATGCTGCATTTCGCAATCATTCAACGTACGATAAGTACGCCTCATGATTACAAAATTTGCACGCCTTGAATTTGAACTTTTTACAAAACCGTCTAAATCGGACTTTTTACGAGCTTATCATTTTTAATTTGGAAAGAAAAAAGTGACCGTTTAGTCACTAAGGCTCAAAGATACAAAACGGCTTTTAAAAGAGTTTTATTATAATCCTAGTGTCTTCGTAGAGTTGTGGCTGAATTATTACTAAAAAAGTGAGGAAGGAAACTCTATGCCCAAACGAAAAGATATTCATAAAGTTTTAATTATCGGATCAGGTCCCATTATCATCGGCCAGGCATGTGAATTCGACTATTCAGGAACTCAGGCATGCAAAGCCCTGCGCAGTCTTGGCTACGAAATCGTACTGGTAAATTCTAATCCGGCAACCATTATGACCGATCCGGGCATGGCCGATGTAACCTATATCGAACCGCTCAACCTTCGAACCCTGACGGATATTATCGCGGCCGAACGGCCGGATGCGTTGCTTCCGAATCTGGGCGGACAATCCGGTTTGAACCTGTCATCCGAGCTTGCGAGAACCGGTGTGCTTGAAAAATACGGTGTCCAAGTCATCGGTGTAAATGTCGATGCCATCGAGCGAGGAGAAGACCGGACAGCATTCAAGGAGACCATGGATCGGCTGGGAATTGAAATGCCGAAAAGCCAGGCGGTTAACAGCGTGGAGGATGCAGAAAAAGTGGCGGAAGAATTGGGTTACCCCGTTGTACTTCGTCCGGCTTACACCATGGGCGGTACGGGCGGAGGTCTGGTGTATAATGTTGAAGAACTTCGCACAATAACCTCACGCGGTCTCTCTGCAAGTCTCGTTAACCAAGTTCTGGTCGAAGAATCAGTACTGGGATGGGAAGAACTTGAGCTGGAAGTTGTCCGTGACGCCAAAAACCAGATGATCACCGTCTGTTTTATTGAAAATGTTGATGCCATGGGCATCCACACCGGTGATTCCTATTGTACGGCGCCCATGCTGACCATCGATTCCGATCTGCAAAAACGGCTTCAGAAATATTCTTACGATATTGTGGAAGCTATTGAGGTGATCGGTGGAACCAACATCCAGTTTGCCCATGATCCCATGACCGGTAGAGTAGTCGTTATTGAGATTAATCCGCGAACTTCCCGCTCGTCGGCTCTGGCCTCCAAAGCAACCGGCTTTCCCATTGCATTTGTCTCCTCGCTTCTGGCCGGGGGGTTGACCATGGATGAAATCCCTTACTGGCGAGAGGGAACCTTAGAAAAATACACCCCCTCCGGCGACTACGTGGTGGTTAAATTCGCCCGGTGGGCCTTTGAAAAATTCGAAGGCGTCCAGGATAAGCTTGGCACCCAGATGCGTGCGGTTGGCGAGGTTATGAGTATCGGAAAAAATTACAAGGAAGCCTTTCAGAAGTCGATTCGTTCCCTCGAGATCGACCGTTACGGCCTGGGTTTTGCCAAAGACTTCAATAAAAAAAACAAAGACGAATTGTTGAGTATGCTGGGCACTCCCACCAGTGAACGACAGTTTATTATGTACGAAGCATTGCGTAAAGGCGTCGATATTGAAACACTTTACCATATAACCCATATAAAGCCCTGGTTCATCGAACAGATGAAGGAACTGGTGGCGCTTGAAGAACAGATTCTCACACACAAGGGTCGAATCCCTCCCGACGATTTGCTCATTCAAGCCAAAAAAGACGGTTTTGCGGATAAATACCTGGCCTATCTTCTGGATATTCGTGAAAAGGATATTCGTGAAAAACGCACCTCTCTGGGCAAGGTCGAAGCCTGGGAGCCGGTTCCGGTCAGTGGCGTGGAGAATGCGGCCTATTATTTTTCGACCTATAATGCGTCTGACAAAGTAGAAGTGACTGACCGCAAAAAAATTATGGTTCTCGGTGGAGGACCGAACCGTATCGGGCAGGGAATCGAGTTTGATTATTGTTGTGTGCACGCAGCATTTGCCATCCGGGAGGCGGGATATGAATCGATCATGGTGAACTGCAATCCCGAAACCGTTTCTACGGATTACGACACATCGGATAAGCTTTATTTTGAACCCCTGACCGTCGAGGATGTGCTGAGCATTTACCAAAAGGAAAAACCAGAGGGTATTATTGTCCAGTTCGGTGGACAGACGCCCCTGAACATTGCCAATGAACTGACCCAAGCGGGGGTTAACATCCTGGGCACCTCTCCGGAAACCATAGACCTTTCAGAGGACCGGGACCGATTCCGTAAGTTGATGCGTAAATTGGGAATTCCTCAACCGGAATCCGGTATGGCCGGCACCGTGACGGAGGCACTCGATATTGCCAAAAAGATCGGGTATCCCTTGATGGTCCGTCCCTCTTATGTTTTAGGCGGGCGTGCCATGGAAATCATTCTGGATGAAGAAATGCTGTTACACTATGTGGCTGTAGCCGTAGAAGTTTCTCCTGAACGGCCGATTTTAATCGACAAGTTTCTGGAAAACGCCATTGAGGCCGAAGCAGACGCCATTGCCGACGGCACCGATGCCTTTGTTCCTGCAGTGATGGAACATATCGAACTTGCCGGCGTACATTCCGGAGACTCTGCATGTGTGATTCCACCGATCAGTATCCCGCCCAAGCACATAGAAACCATTAATGAATATACCCGGAAAATTGCCGTAGAGCTTCATGTGGTGGGTCTAATGAATATACAATACGCTATTACCAGCGATACCGTGTATATCCTGGAAGCCAACCCAAGGGCCTCGCGAACGGTACCGATTGTTTCCAAGGTCTGCAATATATCCATGGCCCGGTTGGCCACCCAGATCATGTTGGGCAAAAAACTCTCGGATTTGGGTCTTGAGAAGAAATCCATACCTCATTTCGGCGTAAAAGAGGCGGTTTTTCCTTTCAATATGTTACCCGAGGTGGATCCGCTCCTGGGACCGGAGATGCGTTCAACAGGAGAGGTGCTTGGGATGGCGGACTCCTTTGGCATGGCTTTTTTCAAATCTCAGGAGGCAACCCAGGTCCTGCTGCCCATTGAGGGAACCGTTTTGATCACTATAGCAAACAGGGATAAACCCAGTGCCCTGGAACCTGCCAGGCTTTTCCAGGAACTCGGTTTTAAGATCCGGGCCACAAAAGGGACCCATGCTTTTTTGGCTGAGCACGGCATAGATTCCGAACCGATCAACAAGTTAGGATACGGCAGGCCCGACATTGTGGATGCCATTAAAAACGGAGAGATTCATCTGGTGGTAAACACGCCCAGTGGAAAAGATAGTAAGGATGATGACTCTTATATCCGCAAAGCGGCAATAAAGTATAACGTCTTGAATATTACAACAACCGCTGCAGCCACAGCAGCTGCCAGAGGCATTGCCCGGCGAAGAAAAGGACAGGCCAATGTAAAGTCACTTCAGAATTATCATAAGAATATCAAATAAGAAAAAGAGAGGTATGCAAATGAACTCTGTAACCTGTAACACTAAAGAAGACGTTTTGAGAATCGTTAAAGAAAAAAATGTAAGCTTCATTCAGTTCTGGTTCACGGATGTTCTGGGTATGCTAAAGAGCTTTGCAATCACCCAATCCGAACTCGAGATGGGCATGAGCGAGGGCATGGGATTTGATGGATCTTCTATCGAAGGTTTTGCGCGTATTGAAGAGAGCGACATGGTCGCCTTGCCTGATCCTGCCACTTTCAGATTACTGCCATGGCGACCGGAAGAAAGACCGGTGGCCCGGATGTTCTGCGACATCGTTAACCCGGATCATACTCCGTATGAAGGTGACCCGCGATATGTACTGAAAAGACTTTTAAAAAAAATAGAAGAAAAAGGATACACTTTTTATGTGGGCCCCGAACTCGAATATTTCTATTTTAAAAGTAAAGAAAAGCCTGAGGTGATTGATTCCGGAGGATATTTTGACAGCCTGCCTCTGGATGTGGCGTCGAACTTAAGAAGGGAAACGATTTTCGCTCTGCAGGATATGGGCATAGTGGTGGAATACAGCCATCATGAGGTGGCTCCGAGCCAGCATGAAATCGACCTGCGGTTTGACGATGCACTCAGCATGTCTGACAAAACCATGACCTATCGAATCGTGGTCAAGGAAATCGCCCGGCAGCATGGGTATTATGCCACATTCATGCCCAAACCGATCTTTGGTGAGAACGGAAGCGGTATGCATGTGCATCAATCCTTGTTTTCCGGAAACAAAAATCTTTTCTTTGATGGAAATGATCCATACCATTTATCCAAAATGGCCAAGGGGTATATTGCCGGGATCATGAAACATGCACGGGAAATCATCGCCGTGACCAATCAGTGGGTCAACTCTTACAAACGGCTGGTTCCCGGTTATGAAGCCCCAGTCTATATTTCCTGGGCCCGGCGCAACCGTTCGGCCATGATTCGGGTTCCTATGTACAAACCTGGTAAAGAGGTGGCCACCCGCATAGAGTTCCGCGCTCCTGATCCGGCCTGTAATCCTTATCTTTCCTTTGCGGTCATGCTGGCAGCCGGTTTGAAAGGAATTGAGAATGACTATGAACTCCCGGACCCCATCGAAGAGGATATCTATAGAATGTCAGCGAAGGAAAAAAGGGAAAGAGGTATTTTTACCCTTCCGGACAACCTTTATGAGGCCCTTCTTGAGGTTGAAAAATCAGAAGTGGTGAGAGAAGCCCTGGGTGAACATATTTTCAACAAGTTTGTGGAAAATAAAAAGATTGAGTGGGACAGGTATCGGACCCATGTGAGCCAGTATGAAATAGAAAAGTATATGCCCATCACTTAACGGGTTCACTTTCTTCAGAGGCAAAGCCAAAACCGCCAACGGGGAAGATGAACG
>Ga0180431_10001398_pt1 | contig 33819 bp, 38 predicted proteins | sample SS_ome_11_FD_132459 | JGI IMG/M metagenome (GOLD analysis project Ga0180431, IMG submission 132459) | Hypersaline lake sediment archaeal communities from the Salton Sea, California, USA - SS_1_MS_1 metaG | ecosystem: Environmental > Aquatic > Non-marine Saline and Alkaline > Hypersaline >... | reverse complement strand
ATCTCGATAACCAAGCAAAAGACGAAACAATTAAGTCTTTAGAAGAGTCCCTATTCAAAGCAAATCAAGTTATTACTAAGCTAGAACAGTTTAAGAATAGTATTTTAGAAGAAGAATAAAATATGGATGATTTTCAACGAATAGAACTATTAAAGAAGATGAGGTCCTTATTATTAGAGTTTGATCTAAAAGATACCGATTTATTGAAATCTGCATATGATATGGCCACTATTTTTCTTAATGCCTCTATGGCTCAATATCAATTAGAGAAAGCAAACGAGGATCTAAAAAGTCTTTTAGATGATGATGATGATCAAAGGCATTGGTCCGATTCATTCTATGATTCTATGGATACAGAGGACTTTAACTTGTTCTAGTTTTAGGAGTTAAGTCATTTTAATGGTTAGAGATCGAAACGGATTTAAGGAGAATTGAGATGAAAAGTAAACCTTTTACAAAGAAAGAGCACGCAGCTGCTCGGAAACGCGCTAAGGAAGTGGAGAAGATGGAACCTGAGTTTCTTGAGAGACTCTCTACTACTTTAGAGTCAGAGGAAAAGATCCGCAAGGACCTAAAGATCTATCAGGACCTCTATTACAATGTCTGGCGGAAGAATAAGACTTTCATGAAGAAGTATGTTAAGGCATTGGAAGCCAGAAAGCTTCTCAAGACCCACAAAGCTGGTGAGCTTCTCTGGGAATGTGTCGAGAAGGCACCCGAGGATCCGAAATACCAAACATCCTTGATCTTCTTCTGTAAATCGGAATTGGGGATGAAGGATGTCCCAGATGGTATCACAGTTACCGGTAACTCCGCGAAGAAAGTAAACTTTAACATTGAATTCGATGAGTCTCTCAAAGATCTTAAGAAGAAAGGTTCCTAATGAAACTTACAGGCACAGTTGGAACTTGGACTTGGACCTATCCTGGAAAGATTAAAGAAGACGATCTTAAAGACTTACTGGATAATCCTAAGAGATATCTGACAGATGAGCGGCATGTGATCAGAAGGTTAGCAAAGAGACTCTTAAAAACAGCAAATCCGGGGAAATTCTTTGCCAAAAGATCTTAATCGGCACTTATTAGTAGCACGTTCCTTTTTAGACTTAAAAGCTTCTCGGAAACCACTCGGATATCTCGCTCTAAAACAACTTTTATCTGAGATGAAAAGTGCGGGGGAAGATGAATTTTCCCTATGGGATTTGCCAAAACAGAGATTACTGAAATGCCACTAGATCTAAGGAAAAAGTAGTTTACGTTACGTTTCAAGGGAAAATTATGAAAGTCAATCTCAAATTAAACCGCCCTCAATCACAATTCTGGGTCTCAGATGCTGATCCTAAGGTTAAGATTGTTGCGATGATTTGCGGGGTTGGGACAGGAAAGTCATTTTTATCTGTGAGAAAAGCGTTCCATTTATGTTCTCTTTATCCTGGATCGGTCGGTCTTCTCGCTGCGAACACATATGATCAATTAAACGATACCTTAATTCGAAAGCTCTCAGAGTTATTTGAAGAGTTAGACTTTGAAGAGGGGGTTGACTATATTATGGGTCGTATGCCTCCTAAGTCATGGAAACTTCCCTCTCGCAAGTTTAAGTCCTATGATAAGGTTGTTACATTTAGGGAATCCCGATCCTGTTTGATGTTGAGATCACTAGACAATCCAAAACCTATTAGAGGTTCTGAATATGATTTCGCCTTTTTGGATGAGACTCGGGATACGACTAGAGAAGCATTCACAATTGTGCTTGCGAGAATGAGAGGCACGAAAGGAAACCGTGTCATTTATATCACAACAACTCCTGCTGGGAAGAATTGGCTCTACGATATGGTAACCGATCCTTCCCCAATGGTCTCTTTAATTCGCGGATCTACATTTGACAATGAGAAGAACCTTCCAGAAGACTATATTACTTCTCAGATGCAGGTCTTATCGGAAGAAGAGATTGAGCAGGAGATTTATGGTAACTTTGTAAGTTTCTCGGATCTAGTCTATACATCCTTTAATCAAGATATTAATGTTAATGATACGTTAGTTTATGATCCAAGGCAGGAATTGTATCTTGGGGTGGACTTTAACCATAACCATATCTCATGGGTTATTGGGCAGCCGAATAACTTAGGTGGCATTGATATTGTTGATGAGGTTTATAGAGAGAAACCAAAACTAAACAAATCGGCATTAGAGTCCGCAGCAGAAGACTTTATTGAGAAGTTTAGGGTCCAAAGAGGTATGTTAACAATCTTTGGAGACTCCTCAGGTAATAACGCATCCGCAAGGACTTCGGAAACAGATTATCAAATATTGAAACGGATCTTTAATCCTTACTTTAAAGATAAGATGCGGATCAGTATCCCGAGCAGAAACCCTTCAGTCGTGGATAGAGTGAACTTAACAAACTCAATGTTACGAAATGCTTTAGGAAAGGTTCGTATCCAGATATCTCCGAGATGTAAGAATTTGATTCGGGACTTTGAAGGAGTCGTATGGAAGTCCGATAAAAGAGAGATCAATAAGTCTGAGAAATATAAACATTTAACACACGCAACTGATGCTCTTGGTTATATGCTGTGGACAAACTTCGGATCTTCCCGCATTAGACCATCTTCGAGCTCCGAAGCACCATCCATTACATCTATTGCTGCAGATATTTTTGGAGAGTCCTATCAAAGGCCGGAAGTTTTTAATGACTAGTTGTAGTAATCTAGTAATCATTATGCTACTTTTAGCACTCAAATAACTTTTTAGAGGATATTCGATGCCAGAAAATGAAATACCTCCTATTCCTGAGATCCCTACGCCATCGGATGACTTTGACCCATCGGAAGCATCAGGAATCGACTCATTAGGGGAGAAGCGTAACCTTGCTCGTGGACAAGGCTTTGACCAGATCGCATCTAAGATACGCAATATTTGGTCTGGGGATAAGGGTTGGATAGAGACCCAGGACTTCTCTAAAATTAAGGATCCTGAGATTTGGTTAAAGATCACTCGGGATCCAGTTCCCAACAAAGCGATCAATATGCGATTGCATCTCGTGGGCGCTACAGATTGGTTTTTAGAAGCCCGACAAGAGGAATCGAAACCTCTGATTCCGTACATGGAACGACTAATTGACAATATCCCGAATTTCTCAAATGCGAGAGTTAATTCGGCCCGAGCAGTCTTTCAAGGCAAGTCATTAATGCGTATGGTAACTGCTCCAGAACCTCTCAAAGCTCAAATAGATCAGGATAAGACTGAGAAGACTTGGTGGTACCCATATCTCTATCATATTGATCCTTCTATGTTTAGAACTGAATATAAGCATGAGAAGGTAAAGAATGTTGCTGGAGAACCATATGATCGATATAAATTCCAACTCTCAACCTGTGACCCATTAACAAAGCAATGGTTCATCGCCCGGCATCCCGAACAATACATCCACATGACTTATATGGATGAACAGGTCAAAGCCGGAGAAGGTCGAGCATTATTAGAGGGACTACTCTACTATCAGAAAATTAAGTCCGAAGCATTAAAGATGCTCATCCAAGGTATGGAACGGTTCGCTTTCCCAATGATGCATATTGGGATTGAGGAACAAGACTTCTTCGCTAAGTCCTTTGGAGAGGATGAATATCCAACTCCTTCCGAGTACTTCACTAAATTCATGAATTTCTTTAAGGCGATGAGATCCGGACAGATTATGTTAACTTCTGCTAAAGATAAAGTTTTAGCATTAGATTTCAATGGTCCTGGAGCCCAAGCGATTATACAAATTATTGATTATGTTGATAAAGCAATGGTTGAGTTAATCTTAGGCTCTTCAATGCCTTATGGATCGAACCAACAAGCTGGATCATATGCAAGAGCAATTGTTGAGGCTGGCTCAACCTCATCCTTAATTCGATACGATCGGTTAGTTTTAGAAGAGTCGTACCAAAAGCTGATTTGGGCTCTCAAGTCTTATAATAGAGCAAACTTCATCTCAACAATCGATCCGAAGTCTGGAAAGACTCTTTGGCAACTCCCGGATCCTAAATTCAAGATTGGCCGGGAAGATAGAGATGACGTCACTCAGAACGCAATGAAGCTCGAAACTGCTTTTAACATGGGATTACCAATCGCTAGAGCCGAAGCTTATCGGATGCTTCAAATGCAACCTCCAGATGAGTTAGAGGAAGTTATTGGAGGAGCAGGGACTGATCCCGAAGCTTTTAGAGAATCAGTTAAAAGAATGGTTGCTTTCTCAGAAGCTAATAATCCTGTCAATGCAGAGACCCAGAGGTTGGCTAAGGAACTGGACGAAAATTTAGAAGCGAATCGAAGAATTTATAAGAAGCTCGCGGATGCTAGAGATGAGCACGATAAGAAAAACGGAACAACACCCTTTGATAATATAGGTCCAAATGCCTAAGAAAAAACCCCAAAAACCTAGTGGTCCTCAGGGACCTAACCCAATATTTGGACCGGAGCAGCCGCAGCGTCCGACTCGAAAGAGTCTCCCCTCAACGCCGGTTATGGCTCCGGCCCAAAAACCTTCTCTTACGAGGCAACAGAAAGAAAACGTTGAAAACTTAAGAAACAAGTTGATGCGAATTGCTTCCCGGGGAGGTAATGTTGATGTTGAATTTATTAAGAGAACAAATGGGGCAGATAGACTTATGTCTTCTGTATTCCCTATTCCACCATATACTTCTCCGACAGGAAGAACTAGATCCTGGAACCCTTTAACCTACGACCTATTGCAAGCCTTTGATACTGCAAAGGGTAAGTTTAGGATGATTAACCTCGCTACATTAAAGAATGTTGATGAGAATCCTCCTAATCCAAAGGGAACGGATGAGCCGGAAGACAAGGGACCTCCTGAGACACCTGCTGAGAAAGAAACATATCAAGGACCTGCTGGACCAACAACTGGGCTCGGCCCTAGTGGTATGTTTCTCCCAACCATGGGAAGTATGCCTCTAAACAGTTATATGAAGGCGAATTATCCCTGGGCATCGCCTCCTCATGGGACCCCAAGCACTAGTGCCAATAATCAAGTGATTTCACCTACTAATTCTGGAAGGATAGTCAAACCTGAAGTCGGGCCTCAAGGAGAAAGAGAGACCGGGCCTCAAGGAGAAAGAGAGACTGGACCTCAAGGAGAAAGAGAGACCGGGCCTCAAGGAGAAAGAAAGACTGCTCAACAAATGGAGGGCTTGGAAGCAATGATCGCTAAACTTAAACGTGAGATGGATGCGGCTCTCCAAGCCCCTCGGGTAGAAGGTTCGGTTATTTCGGGCTTAACAGATAAGGAAGCAATGATACGGGATTTGGTAAAACGTATAAGACGAACTCCTGCCGGAAGAGTTTTTAGGACAAGTAATACTATGAATGCAATACATTTCACCTGTAAAACGAACTTTGCCTCTCCTTTTGGTGCCGGGATTAGTTCATCTCGCCTAGCAGCAATGCTTAACGCTGCTCGGAAAGGAAGAACCAGAGTTATTCGGAAACCACAATACCCACCAACACCAAAACCAACTTTTCCTTTAAGTGTTACGGAAAAGGCTCCAACGTTAGAATTAGCGAAGAAGACTTTTCCAAGAGCTCAGGAAATGCTAAAACGAGCTAAGGAGGTTGGGAAACCGGAACTTTCTGTCATTGAGAAACCTCCAACAGCAGAGATGATGCTGAACCCAGGGAGACAACAACAAGTAAAACATATCATGGGTCTAAAAGGAAAGTATCCATGGTTTAAGGGATTTGAGCCACTTAAAGGCTTTGAAGGCACTAACTTCGCTGCTGAAGATGAGCCTTTCGAAGAGATCCTTATTAAGAAAAAGGATCCTTTCTGGGTTAGAACATTAAAGGATGCCAAAGCAGGTAACAAGGGTGCTAAGAGATTACTCACTAGAGGTTTATTAGGAGATTCCGAGTTACCTTTTAAGATGAGTCCAACATTAAGGGGAGCCTTAGCGAAACATCTCCAAGAGAGAGTAGGACAGTCTGCTTATGATAAGAAGATAATGTCCGCAGCTTCTCTCCCAAAGTCTGAATGGGCAAACCTTCCTCAAAGCGAGAAAAACTTCTACCGAAAGACCTATAAATCTGATGTACCTCAGAGACAAGGTATCAATCTGGCAGCTCTTAAGAAAGGGTATGCTGCGGCTGTTGGAAGAGCTGATCCAATCGAAGCCTTTAGAACTGCGTATCGAGCGAAGGCGGGCAAGGCACGCTTAGCAGAACAAGATCTTCTCAAAGGCTTTGATAAGACCGGTCCAGTCTTTAGACCCGAGTTTGGAAGAGCAACTTCTAGATCTAGACCAGGTGCTCAACTAAAAAGGACAGGGTCATCAGCAGCTCATCTAGCAAGGCTTCTGGGAAAGTCTAAAGGCATCAGTCCAACAGTCCCTGCAGTGAAAGGTGCTCAATTAGAAGGAATCTTAAAAGACTTAAGAGGTTTTAGAAAGAATTATCCCTTTGGTTCTGTTTCTCAAAGACTAAGAGAACGTGAACCGGCAAGACCTCTTGAGAGACAAGTAAGAAGACCTCTTGGGAGACAAGCAGCAAGACCGGATATCGTTAGAATTAGTTCTCAAATGCCTAAGCAGGCACCTCAAATGCCTAAGTCAAGACCAGGTAGAATTCCAAGCACTCCAATACGAAGAAGAAGAGAACTTCTTCGACAGGCCAGTGGTGGATCGGGATCTCTGGGAAGAAGAGAACTTGGGGAACCTCGAATGCCAAAACCAATAGGGATATCAAGACCTGCATTAACACCAGGGCAAAGCAGAGCAAGGAAACTAATAGGACCTTCTGCTCGGGTATCCTTAGCCGATAAGAATGTCAATAGGGAGGCAAGAATGCCACAAAGCATTGGAAAAAGAAAGCTTGGAGTAACTTTCCCCGGAGTTGCAAGAATCCTGTAGTAATCTATTAATACGAACACTTAAAGATATAAGGAAACATCTTATGAGTAAGAAAAAACGAGACAAGTTTAAGAAGGTTTTAGAAGCATTACACTTCTTTCAACCGACCGGAGCTAGTGAGCCCGGTTTCTTAGAAGGGGTCTCAATTCCTGCAAACTATCAGGCTTTCGAACAAGCCGATGGTAATTTCACAATTAAGAACTTGGATGGCTTTACTGCTTGTGCTAGGGCTGCATCTAATGGCAAACATGTTAACTTTGATGAGAGATGGCTTGATTCTGCTATTATGAGCTTTAATGAGAGAAAAGCTCGGGATTCTTATCTCCCCCCAGTACACTTAGATCATCATAATCCAAAAAACCCTGGGGTCTCAAGAACCTTTGCAGGTCATATTGGAAATATGCGGAAAGAGCTTGATCGCGATGGGGTGCCAACAATCCTAATGGACTTAGTTGATATGCCTCCTGAGATCTTCTCTCAGATACAAGCGAAACGCTTACCCTATCGATCTGTGGAAGTAAACAATCCTAATGTTGCAGAGATCTCAAGTCTCGCTCTTACTTCAACAGCTGTTCCATTCCACAAATATGCTTTAACCAGAGTTGAATTAGTCGGAAAAGAAGAGAATGCTCAAACATTTAATGAAGATCCCGCACCAACTTTGTTTATGGAATCCAAAAAAGGAAGAATCGTGGTTGCACAGAAATTTAATGCAGAATACGCACCTTTTGGAAAGAAGCCGGAAGCTTTATACTTTTCCAATTCCACAGACGACTCTGTTGGAAGAAGTGTAGGTCAACACCTAAAGCTTAGTGGCAAAGTAAAAGACGAGCCTCTAAACTTTACACAGAATAAAACATACATGCAGGAAGAGGAGGAAGAAATTCCTGAAGATATGATTCTTCCCGAAGATGATATACTAGAAGAAGGTATACTAGAAGAAGACATTCCGGAAGAAGAGATGATAGATGAAGAGATGACAGATGATTCTCTAGATCCCGAATCACAGGCAGCGTTGCTTGAGATGTTGGGTTTAACACCAGAAATGCTGGATGAGGAGGATCAGGCTTTATTAAACGAAACAGGAGACGATCAAATGTCGAAAATTCTCGAAGCGATCGGAACTATCGCCGAAGGGATGCAAACGTTAAATGCGAAGATTGACGCAACAAACGTACAAGCTCCAGTTCAAGCATCCCCAATCCCGCCAGTAGTTTCAACAGAACCAGAAGTAGAGAAAATCCATTTCTCAGAAGATAAGCTAGAATTTAATGAGGCTTCATTCCATGCACTGGTGGCTACTAATAAGTCGCTCGTTGATAAGGTGAATAAGTTGGAAGAAGAGCACCTCTCAGTTGTAAAATTCTGTCAGGAACTAGAAGAAGGAATGCTCTTTTCTGAGTGGCAGCAAGCCCAAGGCAATATAATTGAAGGTGAAATGTCTAAGATGAATTTCACTGACGACGAGCAGAAGACGATTGCCTTCTCTCAAGCATATGAGTTTGGTGTCGGACAACTTGAAAAGGGAACTATCGAACCAGATTATAAAACCTACTTTGAAAATCTTAACAAATTAGGTGTGGGGACTAATCCTCTGCCTCCAAAGGCGGACGAGGTTGCGCCAACTGCTACAAGTGAAGTTGATATGGTCCAGTTTGTGGAAGCAAGCCCGGACCTAAAACAGTACTTCACAGAGACACGTCTTCCATTAACCAAGGACAACGCAAAGATTGCTGTTGAAGCACAGGAAGAATGGGAAAAGAATTATAAAGACTCAGGTGCGACTTGGAAATATTATATGGACGGCGCATTTAGACAATAAAATATCGGAGGTTTTAACACAATGACTTTATCCGCACAAGATTCAACTAAGAGCGTAAAAAACCCTGACCAGCTCAATTTCGTCCTTAAGAACGACGAAACATGCTACGGGGGAGCCTTAGTTGGTTTAGATCTCGTTTACAAGCAACTATGCAATTATGTTGACCAGGGAACCTATTGGCCACTAGGTCAAATGGGATCCACAGAGGAAGGTGATCTTTCTTCTGGAAACCCAATTGCAACCGGAATAGTTTTAGACAACGTCCAAAGAGGACCAGCAACAGTAACTGGTGTTGACTATCTTAAGGACTTGCTAAAACCCGTATATGCTACTGATGAAAACACCTATACCTTATCTCAGGCTACTGGTGATGCCCCTGCAGTTGGGTGGGTATGCAAGACTTATCCAACTTCTTATTCGACTTTAGCAACAACTAAAGCGGATGTGATGCTTTTCAGCATGGAGCATTTCATCGAGCGTTATCTTGCTTTGAATACTCTTCCTAATCGAAGAGAACTTAATTTCAAGTTCCCCCTACCTCCAGCCGCGACACAAGCTGTTACGACTGATCTTTGGTGGGACCTACTTGGTACTTCGGCCGCTGCCGCTGTACTCGCTGGTGGAGGTTTCCAGGTAACCACAAACACCACAAATTATGGAAGTATTGCTCCAGCCGCAGCTGCGCTAGCAACTGGGGACTTCTATGCAACCCGTAACCCTGAGATGATCGCTAAGGTCGTAACCGCTTCCGCAGGCGCTCACTTTATTGGATTTACACTTTCTGCTGTTGGTGACCTAACCACAGACGACGACTACTATGTCTTCTACAAGGAAGATGGTGGTACGACTTGGTACTGTGCGTGGGGCAAGGGTGGAGTAGATGCTACCCCAACAAGCACTGGCGTTGCCGTTTCAACCACTGCTTATCATGACTTCCAGGTTATGATCGCAGATGATGGGTACGTCTATTTCTTCATTGACACTGAATACGTTGGCATTTCGGATGCCGCTGCAACCACAAATGCAGCCTTCTGGCCTTCTGTTGCTGGGAAGCACAGCTCTGCCACTACGTTTAATGTTCGTGAAATCACTGTCCGGAATAACCATTCCGCATAAGAAAAGGAGATATTAAATCATGAGTCTTAATAGCGGAACTTATAACAAGACAAATCGGATTTGGAAAGATGAGCTTTCCGGCCAGTATGTCGACGCAATGAAAGCCCAATATCCTTGGTTAGGTGCTGTTGCTCAATTTATCCCTTCTGATAAAAAGGACGAGTACTTCCACCAATGGCTTGATAATGGATATCTTGCTCTCTATACCCCTGGGGATAAGAGAAAAGAGACCGTCTTTGATGATCGTGAACTTGTTATCACTAACAAGGACTACAGCAAAGTCATCTCTTGGCAAATCAATGAAGAGAAGGATGACCTATCACCTCGTAAGATGGTTGATGTGGCTCGCCAAGCTGGGCAAGAGATTGCTCAGTTACACGCACGTGCCTTCTATCGTATGATTTTAGAATCTGCCGATACTGAAACATTAGACACTATTCCCACCTGTGCCGATGGTAATGGGCTGTTCTCAGCTAGCCATGCGGATGCGACCGGTGGAAATATTGTGAGCGTTACAGATCCAACTACAACCTCGTTAGTTCAGGCTGCATATAAAGCAGTCCGGGCACGGGCCTTAAAGTTCCAGCTTCCAAGCTATGTCGCTAATAGCCTAGATGGTGGATACTACTACACCGATGCTGATCTAGACGCCGCACAGAAGCATGTGTTCTTCAATCCTGATTATGAACAAGTCTATTATGACTACTTCAAGAATCAGCTGATGATCCAAACTGCTGGAACTGCTGGAACTGACTTAGCAGCCGCTTCAATCGGAAACGAATTTGCTAAGTCCACTGGTCGTTCTGTTTACTTGCATCCAACCCCAGCCATTACGACTGGCGATGCAATGTATTTCTTCGATCTCCCAGGTCGCCCAAAACCTATCTTCATTCTTGAAAGAGAAGTGATGAGCACCCAGGATCAAGATGAAAATAGTGACCAAGGTTTCTGGTATCGCCAGAAGTCGACCGGGATCTATTGCAGATACGGCTTTGGGTATGGGAACCACCTCGGAGCTATTAAAGCCGACGTGACCTAGGCTTAAAGATAGATGATGGCCTGTGGGGTGATTATTCAAAGTAGTCACCCCACAGGCCTCGGCTGGTTACTTCAAATACGAATCAAAGGAGAAAAAATGGATCTTAAGGAAAACAATCAGACAGTCTCATACGATGATATCATTTCTGGGAAGGCCGAGGTTAAGCGAAAATATAGAGCTTGGCTATCTGCAGATGCACCGAACGGAATTAAAAACTGCTCAGTGCTTGGAATTGACTTCCCCTATACGACTAAAGAATACCGCAAGGATAAAAAGGGAAGGAAGATCAAACCAGGATTTGATATTCGGGGGCATATTGTAGAGATAACGGACGAACATTATCAAACAATTATTGAAAAGTTAGCCGAACCAGTTGAATACGATGCCGTTATTAAGAGCGTTAAAAAGGGAAAATGCTTCCATACAGGCTTGGAAGAACATGGTTACCCAATCCCTATGGGACCTATCGGCAAATATTTGCATCTCGACCCAGTAGACGTTGATGAAGCAACAGATGCTAAAAAGCTTCCAGAGAACGAAGCTAAGATCATTAAACTTCAAGCTCGTTTATCCGAGTATATGGAAAAAATGTATGCTGCCGAATCAGAAAACGATCGCAAAAAGGTCGAGATTGAAGTTAAAAAAATAGTCACTAAGATAAAAAATCTTAAGGAAGAGAACTAAAATACGGTTTGCGGGTCAACCAACAGGGATTTCTAATTTTCCTTTGATCCGTGTGATGGAAGACACTTTTAGGGGTGTCTTTCGTCATGTATTGTAGTAATCTAGTAATAACGTTCATAAGACATACACTACGGATTATCAAAGGAGACCAAGATGAATGAGAAATTTGACAACTTAACCCCCGACCAGCAAAAGAATGTTATCGAGCTACAGGCAAAAATGAAGCAAGAGAAAGAAGCTGCGCAGGCTGCGGAATTAAAGAAACCAAAACCACACGCAATTTTACTAAATGCGCTTCAAACATTGCTTAACCAAAAAGATAACCAGCAAGTAGGATTAGCAGTTGATTTTGCTAATTTTAAGGCTAATTTAGAGCAGTTTAAGTCATATCTCTCAATGCTAATTGATTGGAATCGAGATGATTTCGGGGTAAACAAGTTATATGCAGCGATAAATGCAGTTGATGAGAGGCTCTCAGAAGCTTATCAGATCCTAGAACAATCAACTAAAGAGATCGTCTCTTCTTATAATTTCACCAAGCAGGAATAAACTATGACCGGAACAGCCGCAACTTTATCAACCTTTGTCCAGGCAAATATGCCGACACAAACACTAATCGAGTTGACAACTTGGTTGGATAATTCTGGCTCAAGTTCAATCGATACGACTGTTTTAACAGCAGTTTGTACCTCTGCAATCAATTATCTCGCTTCTAAAGCATTTTCATATGATCCTGCAACATATTCTTGGCATAATGATGCGGGACAAGCATATGTGATGGGTTTACTATTAAGGAGAGCCGAGAAATATGAGGAGGCATCTTCTTATTTTAGAACCTGTAAAGAATTAATGGAAGCATTTGCCCTTGGGGAGAAGAAACGACGGGTTGCTCCAAAAATTAGCACAAGCTCCTCGGATGTTGTCTTTAGCGGGGATGATAATACTTTTTGGGATGACTTTGTAATCGACTGGTCTTAGGAGACCTTATGGGATTATCAAATAATTGGGGTGTTAAGTCTAAAGCGGGTCTATATGACGCGTGGGCGGCTCTAGGGAAAAAGATTCAAGAAGCGAAAGCTGCTAAGGCCGAAGAGGAACAATCTGGAGATTCCGAAGAAGAATCTGAGAAGTTTGATAAAGGGGCAGGTCGATGGCTCCAAAGGGCACCCGCTTTTATAGTTGGATCTAGCTCGGGGCAAGCCGGTATCGCCGAAGCTAATAGACAAGAGCCTTCCCAAGAGGAAGATGGAGACTCGGTCTTTAGGGTTGGGATCGGAGGTGATAAGATTGCTGGCTTCGCTTCCCCAATCTGGAATGGTAATGAGATGTTAGGTCATTCTGGGTTCGGAAAGAAAGCGGGACCTCCCGGCATAGATGCTCAGATAATTTTCCCTTAATAACCGGAGAAAGTAATGGTAAATCAAGGAAATGTTTTAACCTTTTCACAAGCATGGACAAATCTAACTTCTGGGATCGTAAAACCACATTTTACATTGTTTAATTTTGCTTCCCAGAACGCAACTAATCTAATAGATGTTATTCAATCAACAGATATTACTCTAACCAATCAGTTTAGGGATCCTTTAATCCAAAACCTGAGTAGTGTTAGATCACAGGTTAACTCTGCTTTAAGCACTCTAGACTCTGCCTTCTACTTGAGTTTCATTCCGTCAATGGCACAGACAATTAATTCGCCTTATACGGATTTAAATCTCGCTTGGACGGACATCTATGAACACTTCGTTGATCAATCATACGAAGTCTTAAAGAGAGATATGACCTATGGGGCTGTTGCTTCTGGAGGCAGTAATACCGGGGATGGATTCTTATATGAATGCACGACAAACAAATATGGGTTTGTTTATGATTTAGGGATTCCTTTCGATGCCTCTGGGACAGCGACATTTTATCGGGAAGTGATTCAGGATGCGGCACAAACAGGAACTGAAGGAAAATCCCGAATAAGAGCTTATGCTTCCGGAGCGCCACCATTTGATAGTTTAGTGGATGTTCGGTCTGGTGCCAATGCTTCGGATTATTTCACAATTGATTATAGAGACTCTATCCTCCAAAACGCTAACTTTAAGTTAACTGGAACAAGTCCAACACTCACTAACTGGTGGGCTTCGGGTGCCGATTATACGGGGATTGTTCAATCTACATCCGCCTCATACTGGGCAGAAGTTGGATCGAAAACTGCTACGGCCCAATCTGGCAGATATTACAATATGAGTCTCACACACAATGCAGCTCCTGTTTACCAAAACATATCCACCTCTTTTAGAGATGATGTTCCCTATGTGATCTTATTAGTCATTAAGGCATCTACAACCGCAAATATTGGTAAGTTATATTATAAATTGGGATCTAAAACTTGGAGCCATACTCCAACGACTACAGACTTTGAGATTGTTACCCCAACAAGAGACAAATATATTTGGTATCGCAATTTCGCTGCTTCCCCTCTTACATTTGAAATCTATAGATCCGGTGGGTCGGCAGGAACAATCCTTATCTCTGCTGTTGTTGTTTGTCCATTCCCATTCTATAACAATCTCAAAGGTGCGCATGAGTTTGTTCTAAGGGGAAATACAGACTTCATTAAGGGGGATTATTTCACTTCAACTAATACGATCGGTGCTAACCCTGGTACAACCCAAACATACTTGGCGAAATCGAATTTCTCTTTACCAAGTGCTGCAAGTGCTAGTGCCGAAACACCTGATTACTCATAAGGAATCTAATAATGGCAAGAAGCTTAACTTCAGTCTATCGAGATAAGGGAACTCTTACTTGGGGAGGAACTGATTTAGGATATAACTCTGCTACGAAACCAGCGATACGAATTCAATGTAGCAGGGAAGTCGATGAAGGCTTTGAAGAGTGGCATGGTCAAACCCCAGTGCATCTTTGGCAAATGGGATGGAACATTAAAATTGTTGTTTATTTGAGCCAACATGATGCTAATACTGTAGCAACTGCATTCCCAGGATTGAATACGACTACGAGTTTCACTATTAATGATCAAACAGTCGCTCCGGGGGTAGATCTCTTTAATACTGCAGGACAGTATGGCCAATTAGTCTTTACAGGGTCCAAGCTCAAATTTACTGCTTATAAATGCACCCCTGTTGTCCTTGCCGACTCAATGAACGTTTCGGTTTATGAGGACTATGAATATGGTTTGGCATTCCATTGCACTGTAGATGCTACAAATAACATTCTAAAGGGGGAAAAGGTTTAATGAAGCAAGAGGCATTAATACCAAAGGCAATTAGATTAAACCTAGAGCGTATTGAAAAATCCTGGATAGAAGAAGAAGAGATGAATTTGGAAATAAAACCAATGCATCTCTTATTCCCCGAAGGGGTTAATGACGCCGAGAGAAGATACTTGAATTTGCAAATCTCTGCTTATCTCTCAACCTTACAAGCTGGATGCCAAAGACCAACAGTATTAGAAGTTCTTGATAAAGAGCAATGGTCTGCAATCGAGTTTATGTGTTTTAGAATTGCAGCAGAGATTTGGGATGCATTCCTAGGTGCTATGGACGAGAAACAAAGACTTTGGTATTATAGATCCATTATAGACCCAGAGTTAAACATGGACTCAGCGATGGAGAACTAATATGGACTTAAAAACATTACTTGGGAGAATGAGACATAAGGTTATTTCGCTGGGGATCTTCAATAACGTGCATATTGCTAGCGAAGACGCACAACCATTTCCGGTAGAGTCCCCTCCAAATGCTTATATCTTCACCCAAGATTGCAGACCTCATCCAGATTGGCCGGATGAAGTATCTTTTTATACGATCGATATTTTAATCGTTAACCAGTCCCACCAAGGAAGAACTGGGTCAGGCGCTATTATGGGTGCAAATCATGTTTCTGGAAGTATTGTGGGAAATGGACTAGCATACCTTCAGAACGAAGTGATTAAAGATCTAGGATTTATGAAAGCCTCGGGTGCTTCGCCAAACTTTAATGAAGGGTGGTGGCGATTTGAGGGTGCTGCACCATTCAGCTACCCAAACCAAAAAGAAGGTAAGGCAAGACTAACTTTTAGTGCTTGTGTCGCAACAGGAAAAACATAATGGCAAATCAGGATGTAGCGCGACAAATTCAGGATCTAGTTGCACAGCTAAAAACCTTTATTATTGAGTTAAAACAGGTTCTTAAGGCTCCAACAACTTCTGCGGATAAGGCTGCTGCTAGAATAGGACAACCTGGTCGGGGTATCCCGCAACTTGGCGGGGTAATGCAAGAAACTACTTCATCGAAACGTCAAGAGGATAGGAAAACACTTGGATCGATGATGCCGGTCTTAGGTTCAATTGGAATGTTTGATATTCTAACACGAGGTGTTCCAGCGATATCTCAAGCAGTTTCCGCTGCTGCGGACCCGTCTGCAACCCCAGGGGCTAAAAGAGCAGCAATTTATTCTTCAATGACTCAATTGGGTGGTATGGCGGCAGGTTTCGGAATTGGGACCTTAATGGGCGACGCTGCGGCTGGTGTTGCGATGGGAGGTGCGGCTGCTCAAATCATAGATCCATTTGTTACCCGTAATGCTCGGAGACAGGCACGAATAGAGCAGAGAGTAACTGGCGGTATGGCCGATATGGAACAGATGGCGGCATTTGGCGTGCAATTCTCTGATGAAACAATTGATCGGCGCCTTGAGTTTAATACCGCAATGGAACAAAGAAGGGAAGCCTTTATTGAGAGATATGTTGGGAGAATGCCGAATACCCTTACAGGTCCTGGGGCGGAAGCAGAGACAGGAGCATTAGAGCAGATAACATCTAGTTTAGGGGCTGCTTTCCAACCACTAATTGATGCCATATCAGGAATGGGTGGAGAGTTAAGAGGTCAGACAGTCCAAGTGGCACAGAAAGTAAAAGGTACCTTATAATGGCATATTCAATCAAATATGGTCCAGTTGGATCCCAATATACATTAACAAACCCGGATAAGCCATATCTGTTAAACATGGATGTCACTTCCAGAGGTTTTAACTTTAGGCAAGAGTTTGTTATAACTGCTACTACAGCAGCACTATTCAAGGCAGCTGTTGATACCGCAAGGGATAAGCTTTCATATAAACATGGACATTTTACCGTTGTCTGGGATGATCAAACTTTATATGACTTTAATCCGACTAATAACTCTGGTTTTATCCTAACACCTTCGTTTACAAAGGATAATGACCAGAATAAGAATGGGAAGTATACTGCGAAATGTGTATTCCAGCTAACTGGGCTATTACCAAACTCTGTGTTCTTCGATACTACAAATGGTGTTGGGGATATTTCAATTCGTGAATCCAGAAGTTACAATAATATCCCTTCCTACACCTTTAACTTTGATATCCGGGCAGAGGGCGGCAACTCAGCAAGCACAAATTATGCGACTGCCGTAGGGGATACCGGGGTTATTCGGGAGTGGTTGAGGAATAATGCAAGTCCTGCAGAGGTTGCTGTTGGGGCAGATTATTATCCAAAATACAATCTCAAATTCGAAACATCCAAAGAGGATCAGAATAAAACAATCACTACCCAAGTGGTAGCAACCTATCAGAATCCTCGAGCGGAAAAAGACGCCTCGCCATATCAAGATAATCGGTTTATGATCCAAAGCAGTGTGATCTCATCGGCTGGGGATACTCAAATGGGATATAACCCCTTTGATAATGGTGTTTATGCTCTTGGAAGTCCAATACCAATTGTCATGACTGTTCAATATGATATTGTTGTTGATAGAACCCAAGTTGACTGGAATTCTCTTCCAACAATCATTTATGGTGATGGTAATTTCATGGCAATGTTAATCTATCATCTAGAACAATCTTGGCAATCTGCAGGATTGTTTAATACAAATGTTAATGATTTCCAAATTGATGGGTCACCAGTGGTTAGCACCGATTTCTCAAATTCTATGATTCGGGTTAATCTTCAACTAAGAGGCTTGGTTAATGGATTCTTAGCGTCTATGCAGCATGATATTGAATATACGGAGGATTTGGGAGAAGTTGATCTTAAAATACTAGATGGTCAGGACTACACTTATGAAACGCAATCCCCGGTTGGGAAGACCACAACTGCTGTTCAGACAATCACCGGTACAGTGGTAGGCCGTGCTGCTCCAAATGAAACGCAATGGAGAAATACTGCAAATGAAAACCCTGGACCCTCGGGGGATTGGAAAGTTAAGAAGACAATCGTAAAACACCAGAATTTCCAGAGAGCCTTCTTATCCACAAATCAATCAGCAAATAAAGTTGGATATGATTTTATTGTAATTCGCTTACTAAAATATAAACTATCTTCAGAGAGTGCCTACGAAACCGTCCCAATGATGACAAACCCACCACAATTTGGTAACTCATAAAAGAATAGAAGAATAATCTAATGGTAAAACCGCCAGTTGTTAAAATTAATGAGATCCCTTTAGCCTTAGGAATGGAGGCCTTCTCCTGGGTCATGCAGGCAGGGGTTGCTCCTTTCTTAGGGTATCTTATATGCCCGGAATCACAAGTAGAAGCGATTGGGGCTTTGCCGAATCCAGTTACGCTAACAATTGAGTCTTCGAAAGATGGACGCAACGGTGTAGAGACCAAAGTTATTAAATTTGAAAACTTATGGATTTTGGATATGATGCCCCTAGGTGGATCATTCCGTAACGGTTGGTACAAATTCTCATTAACTGATTCGAGATGGAAATGGGATCGGAAGATAATGAATCTCCGAGCGAACCATTTAATCCGCTTAAACGATGCTGATATTGCCGAAAAAGGTGCGAATATTCAAGTTCCCTCGGAAGGGGATGCTGGGGCTGGGGAAGGCGACTTAAACGTTAATGGGGCACCTGTTGTTGAAGGAGCAAAATCTGGCGTCGCACTGCAGCCGATAGTTGACCCCCAAACTGGAAGAGTTTTAGGATTTAGCAATGTTGATGTTATTGGGAAGAATTTGGTTATCCCAAAATATGCGTATCGGGAATACACGAGAAACCCAGCAACTGATGAAGCATGGACAGCTCTAGAGTTAGCCGAAGCGATCCTAACAGGGTACACTGCAAAGGATTATAGCACTGGACAAGAGTTTGAAGAACCAGGTCTCATTGATGAAGATGCTTATGGAGGAAGGCTTCCTAATACCGGATCAAATTCTCCGTTTGATAATGAGGATCATTTAACTTCCGTTTCCTGGGTAGGGATGCAAAAAACGGAGGCATTAAGAAAAGCCCTATCAAGAGCACGAGTTAATTTAATGCAACTCCCAGACGGGAAGATATATCTTTATCAAATTGATACCCCAAGCGCCGAACCATTTCTTCCCCCCGACTGGAGAAAAACTATCCAGGATAGCGGAACTCCCTATATCCATTACTTCTCAAGGAAGCGCCCTTCAGAGATACATGTTTTTTACCGAAAAGAAATGGAACAACTTTGGAGGTCAGTTACTGCCACTGAGGTCACAACCCCCGACGAGTTTATTATTGATAACGTAGTTCGGACACCAGTGACTTTCACTTATAGAAATGTGAGGCATGAGAAAGGGACGTTAGTCAATATACACACTTATATGTCTAACTTGGGAATTGACGAAGCAGAGCTAAGGGAACACTACTTTGATGTTCCTGACTTAGCAACATGGTATTCTGCAAACCACCAGGGCTCGGGACAATTCCCGTCTCAAAGAACTGTTGCTCAGCTAGAGGCGCTTCGAAGGGATTATAGAACCCTCTATATGTTAGGTCCGGAATGGAGGGATAGGATTGTTAACTTTACTGCTGAAATGGCAACTAAGCTAGATCCAATCTCTGGGAAACGTAACCCCTCCGAAGTTTATTGTGCTTATACTTTGATTCGTTCAATTCGTGGGCTAATAGATGAGGACGCAGCTGCTCTAGAAGACAGGGAACTGTTTAAGAATGTTGAGTTTAAGCAGTCTGGTGGCGTCCCTGACGATGATCAGGAACCGGCACCTTTCCTAGTTCAAGTTGAAGATGACGAATTAGGGGTCTTTCGGGTTGTCCCAGCTCAGGAGAATGAAGGACTTGCTTTAGGATTTGAACTATCCAATATAGAGGCTCGCCAGGATGGTGGATTACCAACTCCGTTTATCTCAGATACAATGTATAATCTCTCGAACTGTAAACTAAAGGATGACTTTAGGTTATCAACATATTTGACCTTAATGCGAGGCGATCCAAATACTAAGGATTGTTTACACAAACATACTATATCCTGCGAGGACATAGCAGGAGCACCTTGCTTAGGGGAACCTTTGGAGATTTATGTTGATGATGAAACTGCAAGATTTGATTTCGAGGATACTCTTGTAAATGAGAAGATGATTAAAAATAGATCGGATGCTGAGGCACGTGCAGTTTTAAGAACCTGGGTGGATCGCTGGGCGGGCTCTATCTCATTTGCTGGGACTCAGGAAATTCAACCATTCGGAACGGTTGAGAGAATTGTCTATTCTTATGATGCCCGGAGGGGTATTATAACGTCGTTAGAGATGCCGCTCCCGATAATCAAACCTGAAGTCGGGCTTCTAATGCCTGAGCCGTTAAGAGCCGAGATGGAGAAGCGTCCGGTAATTCAGCAATAAAGGAACTAAAATGGCAAGATCAGGGAAGCCTAATGATATTATTGGAGGAGGGGTAAGCAATGCCAGGGATCATCGTCCCTTCCCACCAAAGTTTAGAAATATGCAAGCGATGTCCAGGATTGTTAATGAATCTGGACAGGTTAAGGTTGAATGGGCGGCACATTTCGATTTCCTAGAGTACCTGGACTTTGGATCTCCACAAGCAGGAGGGGTTTTTCAATCATTAATCCCAGATAATCGGGAAATGGGAGCCTGGGCTTCCGTTGTTGGAATGGTTAAGAATGGGGGAGATGCTTATCCAAACTTCGATGGTCTCTTTCTAGATGGAAGATATGCCCCGTGGTCGGATATTACAGTTTCAGATGCATCCGAAGGAGATGGGGAACAACAGTATAGAGTATGTGACGGTGGTTATATCCCAAATGGGGTTCCATTCTTAATGACTGCCGGAACAAATGAAATGGTCATGGAGAACATTGCCTATCCATTCAGACCAATGATCGCTTCACATAATGGTGAGACCCATTATTCCTCCCCAATCTATGATATGATGGGGGATGATCTAGATTCGGATAAAGTAGGCCTATTACACACCCTAGTTCATGTTTTACCAAATGCTGATGCTAACGACCTTCATGTTCCAGCATGGAACTGCTCAACTTCGCCGGATGGAACTGGATTTGGTGTATTTTGCGCTAAACCAGAAGGGCAAAGTGCATCGACCGATCAGCAATTTACAGAAGGACCTGGAATTGATTTAAGCGGAATTGATCAAATATCAATTCCAATGGGTGGTGGGGAAGTGCCAATAAATGGTGGGGCTATGGTTACACCGCTCCCTTCGGAGGAGGTGATCCTAGCATATACCAGTTGGGAGAAATGGGGACCGTTTCATCCTGGTGCTCATGGAGATAAGCATAGTTGGGTTGAAGGGGAGCATGGGGATAAGAAACCACCAAACTCTGGACACCTATCCTGTAAATCAACTTTTTGGTGGGGAGGAAATAAAAGGGAAGATGCACCACTAAGATTCGCCGATATCCCCTTCCAGTTGGGGAAGGACTTTGAAGTCCCAACTAAAGTTTATCTGGCTTATAGAGATGATATTGACCATGCTTTCGCAAAGGGAAAACGCGAGGGATACTTTGACTTTTTCACAACCTCACCTTTAATTCCTCCTGAGTCCCCTCCATACATTACAATTATTACAAACGAGCCAGAATTACAAGACGGGGTGCCAACAATAGGAAACCCAGATACCGCCTATACAGAAGATGATACCATTCCATGGCCTCCCGGAGCAGGCGGCGGCGGCGGTGGTGGAGGCGGCGGAGGTGGAGGCGGCGGAAATAATGGAGGAAATGCTGCTGGAAATCCGGCTGGTGGACCCAATGGTGCTCTTTTACCAGGACCAGTTGATGCCAACCCGATTCCAGATGAACTTCTAGGAAAAACTAATATCTCAGAACAGATCTCGGACGATCCAAATGGTGACCTTGGTGGATCTTCCCCCCTTCCACCATCTGGCGGAATCCAGCTTCAAACCCTGGTCAACTATAATGCTGCTTCTAATAAGCCGTTATTCCCTGGTATTCGCGGAACTCAACTAGAAACTCAGATTCTTGGATCAGAAAATGTCACAATTGGCCGTGAGGGGGATTGTTTATCGCCCTTAATGACCCGATATGAGATGGGGATGCCCTCTCTATATGTTTCGGCAGTAAGACAGGCAGGTCTTCAGAAATACGATGGAAGGTTTGGGTCGAAGGGTGCTTCACCACTGGCCCCGTTTGTTGGACATTTTCAAGGATTTGGTGCGGTTACATCAGATACTTCGGATCAATGGGATTTAACAACTTCCGATTATTATCAAGACCCAGCAAGTTGTGTTTTAAGATCAGGTACTGCAAATGGTGGTGTTTGGTATACAATGCCCGAGATCTTAATTGATGGGTACAACCAAACTTCTCAATCTACAACTTATCTCGGATTACATCCTGATGTTAAATTCGCCTGGGGAACACCAATTTGGGATGGGACAATTGCAGACGGGGCAATGATCTCAAATACAAATGGTGCCCTAATCTTTGAGAAGATAGATTCTAGTGGTAATGTTGATACAGGGAATGCCGATATTACAATTGATGGGGATCTAACAGTTAATGGAAAGATTAATGGATCTAATCTCAATACCAAGGAATTTACCCAAGCCGGACATGGTTTATCGGTTCTCCAACCCGTTTATATCGATAATGTTGGGAATTGGAAGACCGCAGCGGCGACCGCAGACATAACAACCGGGGATGGGATTGTTACCGCTGTCTCAGGAAATGTGTTTACGGTAGCATTTTCCGGGGTAGTATCAGGATCCAGTGCCCAATGGTCTGCAGTGACAGATGAAGGAACTAATATAACAGTAGGGGACACTTACTGGCTCTCGGATACTCCAGGAAAGTTTACTAAGACAAGGCCTGCAGGAAGTGGCTCTAATAGTCAATATTGTTTCACCTGTGTTGAAGCTGGAGTTTGTTCATTCTCTCTCGGAGATGCATTTGATAACCCTGAAGCTTTAACTGAGAAGCGAATTCCATATATTGGTCCAGGTGGGATAATATCAACTAACTCCCAGCTAACTTATGATTATGACACTAATAAATCCACTTTTGGTGGAGATTTAAGTGTTGGAGGTAAATTAACTGTTACTGGTCTCATAGATCCGTCCGGTCTGGTTTTAGATGAGCAGGCATCTCAGCCATATAGTGAGAGGACTTTATGGACTAAAACAGACCATGATCTCATATGGACGGATGAGGACGGAAATGATAAGCGGATTCATATGGATGAGGAGCCAGCCGTTGTTCATGGGTATTCTGAGAATACTGTTGAGGTTACCATCGACTACAATACATTATTAACAGACGATACGATCGTCTGTAGTGGGTCTATTAATGTAAACTTGGATGATACCGGATCGCTTCCAAAAGGGAAAGTATTTTCGATTGTTAATAAAGATCCCAATAATGATACCACAGTGCAATCCATGGGAGGGAATATGATCAGTGGCGATGCTACTCAAACGGTTGGACAATGGGAATGTTTAAGAGTAACATATATGAGCACTTATTGGGTCGTAACTTAAGGAAATAATAATGTCTCAGTCTAGAAGTTTATCAATTGTAGGCGGTGCCGTAACTCAAGGATCTACCGGGATTCAAGGGGTCACGGGGCTTCATGGAGAGACAGGATCCCAGGGAATCACTGGTCTCGCTTTAGGATCTACAGGACTTCAAGGACCAACGGGATCTCAAGGCTTAACTGGGATTCAAGGGGAGACTGGTGCTCAGGGAATCACAGGTTTAGTTGGATCTACAGGACTTCAAGGATCTCAAGGTATCCAAGGAGTAACAGGGATTCAAGGTATCCAAGGATCTCAAGGAGTAACAGGATCTCAAGGATCTCAAGGAGTAACAGGATCTCAAGGAGTAACAGGGATTCAAGGATCTCAAGGAGTAACAGGTCTTCAAGGATCTCAAGGAGTAACAGGGTCTCAAGGAGTAACAGGATCTCAAGGATCTCAAGGAGTAACAGGGATTCAAGGCGAAACAGGGCTTGGAATTCAGGGAGTAACTGGTGTTCAAGGAATAACTGGCACCGAAGGAATTCAAGGAGAGACTGGATTTGGAATTCAGGGGATAACTGGTGCTCAGGGGATAACTGGTGCTCAGGGGGTAACGGGACTTCAAGGTATCCAAGGATCACAGGGAGTAACGGGGATTCAAGGAGTTCAAGGAACCCAGGGGGTAACAGGAGTTCAAGGAACCCAGGGGGATCAAGGAGATACTGGGATTCAAGGTATAACAGGTCTTCAAGGGATTCAGGGGACTACTGGGATTCAAGGTGATCAAGGAGAGACTGGGATTCAAGGGGTAACAGGTCTCGCTTTAGGGTCTACAGGTCTTCAAGGACCAACGGGTATTTTAGGAACAGATGGAAGCACTGGAATTCAAGGAGTCACTGGTGTCCTTGGGATTGATGGCCAAACAGGTATTCAAGGGATTCAAGGGGTTACTGGCCTTTGTCAAGAAGTGCTTTCCCCTAAACAGGTTTTCACAGGGATGACGGGGACTCATAATGATTATGCTATCAATGATACCACTGAATGGGCAAGATTTGTTTTATCTGCTGATACAACTATCACTGGGCTTGATACACAACATAAAGATGGAAGACTTTTGCTTATTATGAATGGCACTGGGCAATATACCTTAACATTAGCCCAAAATGATACAGGGTCATCTGCGACCAATAGATTCGTCTGTCCAAATGAAGCAGATTTTGCGATCAGGAAACGTGGAGCAATATTCTGTGTTTATGACACTTATATTGCTAGGTGGAGCGTGATTGACCCTTAGACCTCATAATTCATCTAAAAGTTCTTTGAAGGCTTTGCATTGTTGCAGGTATCTCCGATACATTTTAGATCTTAGAGACTTATCAGCATTGACCTTCATTCGCTTGAGATTTTCCCACATCACTTTGATTTGTTTGAGTTTCTCTTTAGCAGTCATTTTCCTTCTCCAAGTACGCGAGAAGCATCTCACCAAACAAATCATCCGGGACTGCCCAGAATGTTCCCTTATTTGTTATCTTGACCCGTAAAAAGTCAACCTCTTCGGTCCTTAGGTTATTAATGATCTGCCCGCTTGAGAAAGCTTTATAAGATTTGCATTCACAGAATAGATTCCCAGCAATCTTTACATCCGGGTAGGTGTCTGAGAGCCCAGCCTGCATAGGAGCAGTACGCTGAGCAGGTATACCCCAGGATTTAACAAGATTTACTGTCCCCCTTTCGAAATTCGCTCCTTTATTCCTGCTATAGGATCCTGACATTTTTTATCTCCTAAATTAAGTCATCTTCAAGAATCTCTTCTTTAACCTTAAAAAATTCTGGGATCTTCTTTAATAAAGGAAGATCTGCTTCATGTTTTAGGCAATACTGGTAAAGGAAGGGATAAACATCAGTCTTTATATGGGGAATGAGATACATCTCAAACCTTTTAAAGCTCTGAGGGGAAGGGGTGGATGAGTTATTAGATGATGCTAAAACATGGATATTAGTCAACTTTAGATGATGTTCGTATCCGGATGGGCTTTTAAAAGAAAGAAGATTATTATTAGTTCTCTTTTCGCGGTGCCCAAGGATCAGATACGCCCAGTGATAGACTTCATCGTCCTTAAAGCCTAAAAACCATTCTGTTCGGTTAGGCAGGGTTCCTTCAATCCGATATCTCCTGGAGCCAAGTTTAGTGTGCTTCTTCTTTCGCCTATCAACCTTTTTAGCAGTTCCGAATTTTTTATGGAATCCTTTGGTTCCGAGGAAGTCAACCCCGAATCTATAACCGCCAGTCTTTAATGCCTCCAGAATAGTAGGATGTTCCCAGTCTATCTCTAAGACTTTGGTATTAGGGTCATTATGGTTTTCTGAGTAAAATTCCCACGTATAATCGACCATTACTTCCTCCTCGGCAACACTGCAAACATTTCTTTGCTGTTAGTATTAGTGGTTTTATATCCCCGAACATAATCTTTTAGGGAAGCGATATCATTTATTATAGACTGGGCATGTTCCTTGGAATCAGCCCATAAGAAATTACAGGACCGGGAACATGCTACCATAGGTTCTAAAACCTTTTGGGTGCTAAAAGATCTAACCCCTCCATTACGGTTAAAGAGAACTTTCCAACCCATAAGTTTCTTAGTATTCTTGGGTAAAGCTTCCCTCTCAATAAATCCAAACCTAGGGGGTTTATCTTTTTCGCCAGTCGTTTTAATGATCTTTATAGAACCTTTGAATGGTTTCTCTTTAATCCTAGGATCGAACTGGCTGATTTTAAATCCATCATCCCAAATCTCTGCATAATTTGATATCAAGGCTTCGTTTCTTAGTTCTAAAAACCTACTAAAATCCTTCTTTTCACAGTATATTGGGATAATATCATCATAATGCCAGTCGAAATCAATTCTTTCCCCTAAATGGTTTATAAAGTGCTTCTTATCCCCACAATTTGATAGAAGAACAATATTCGTCATTGACGAAACCGTTGTAAACAATTTATGGGCTTCTATAATAGTATTTGAAGTGTCCAAAACTAATTCTCTAAAAGGGGAATAGCATTTTCCCGCCCATTTAGCAGTTAGAACTGTCACAAAGTATTTTCCGAATCGAATAATGTTATAGAATTTATCATAAAGTTTCTTAGTGATTGCGATGTCCCCGTTTCCAAACTCAACAAATGGAGGATTGGCTATAATCACAAATTCATCTAAAGGTATTCCCCACCAGTCGAATTCTAGAGCATCACCGTGATGTAAATTAGGGTAGTTGATACAGGCATTCTTTATATTATCCTTATCCAGCTCACACCCATAAAGGTTTTTCTTAGGGATACCTCTTTTATGGATCTCCTTAAGGATTCTGGAATCCCCACAGGCCGGGTCTAAGAATTTCTGGTTTTTATTCCAAACCTCTTTTGGAAGCAGATCCAACATTTGATTAATAACTGGTATTGGGGTAAAGACCTCCCCACGAATCTTGCTTGGATCGTTAACTTCTCTTAGTTTTGGCCTACCACCTGGTAAAGTCGCCATTTATCTCCTCCTACCTTTGTGGATGATCTTAACACCTTTCAATGCTGGGTCTTGTGCAGGTCTTTGGATCGTCTTCTTTGGTGGATTCTTGAGCTTCTTTGGAGGGTTCTTCTTTTTCCACTTTTTCCCGGCTTGGACATATTTTTTATATTCCGCTCTAGAGAAAGCGGAGCAGGTTTTGCAATGGTTTTTATATGTTGAAACCCACTTGAGATAGTGAAAGTTTTCAATTGGTTGTACCTTTTTATGATGGCAGCAGAATCTATGATCGTTTTCGAGAAGCAGTTCCTGATCCTTATCCTGCTTTTCTTGCCTCCGTGCCATTCTCGCTTCGATTTTTTTTCTCAGTTTAGGGTCCATCTTATTCTCCTCTCCCCGTTGATTTTTCTTGTTCAGGGTCCATTTTATTCTTCTCCAATCTCTTTAGCCTTAATCAGACCTATCTTCAGACTCAAACACCCAGATTCTTCCTCTAAATTTTTCTCATGGATATTATGTTCTGGAAAATTCCGTTTTAGACTCGCTAATACCGCTTGATATATTTTAATAAAGTCCAAGTCCATATCCTCAAGCTTACAGTAACTCCGGAATACTATTTCCTCCTTAGCTCCTAGTAAGTTGGCTCCTAGTGTGTTGGTATCTTCCTGATAGCTGATTTCTAAGGACAAATGTTTCGTACCTTCTGTTAGAATTGTGTATAATTCTTCGTAAATTCCCATTTTATTCTCCTCCTTTTAGAATCCTAGAATACTCACCATTAGTGATACGGTTCGCGATCTTAATATATTTCTGCTCAGGTATCGTTGCTTGTAAGGCATCAATTAAACGCCAGGCGCTTGACCCGAATTTGCGCTCTAGCATCGCTAAAGCTTTGTTTCTTCTTAAGATGGTGGGTACTGCGATTTGAAGTGCTTCGTTCTTAGTCATATTTTGCTCCTTTAGCTGTCAAATCCAAAAACGATCCGAACATCTTCTGGCTTACCCAAAGGTTTTAAGGCTTCAATAATCTTGGGGAAAAGCCAGGCTTCATCTTCTAATGGGGATTCAAATTTAAACCATTCATATCCCTCTCCGGTTGTAAAAATGCATCTGTTTACCGGGATTTTCTTGGATTCTCTGTATTCCTTCGCTTCCTCTGTCGGCACCATTCTCAGAAGGGTTACCTTAGTGTCTTTAAAGGGGTAACTTAATAGCTCTTGTAGGGTTAACCAAGAAAAGTTGTGCTCTGCTATCCAATCCGGATCAGAAGCAAAATCGTTTGGAAGACCTTTCGGAGGGGATATCGGTATCACCTCCTCCCCGGAGTTGATTCCGCCAACGTCAAAGCCATTCCGAACATCAGCAAGAATAGAAAATGTGATATAGTTTCGGTAAGAAGGAACCTTAACATCAGTCGGGGTCCATATTCCATTTTTTCGAACTTCTGCAACTATCCAAATGTCAGTGCCCATATTTTGCTCCTATTCAAAGAAAAACCCCGCACAAAGGTGTTGTGATGCGGGGTTTTTAAGAAACGTTCTGCTATAGGAATTTTCAGATGGTCTTAATCTGATATGCTTGTCACAACACCTTATATTATATTACTCCTTATTAATAGATTACTACAGTGAAATGTTAAGGAAGCGTCTTTTTTAATGATTCCATCAAGTCTTCCAAAGATAATTCGCTTAAATCTTTAACCCCGAACATCCAAAGGTTTCTTTTCCGCTCGTCCCTTTTTTCGTCCTCTGCACGGATATAATCTGTATCCCTAATAAACTTTCCTTTAATTTTCCAGCTTCCATTGTTTGGTTCTATTGTTAAATGAGGAAACTCTTCTATTGTTATTATTGTTTCCTGATTTGTTTTAAGTTTTTATTTGATCTCCTTTTTTCTTCATTTTTATGCCATTTATCCAGCTCTAACTCTCCTTCCAGCCCAAATATTTTATAAAGATCGCTGAGTTTCATAGGTCCTATGAGGCGATACTTGTCCAGGTTCATCTCTAAATCTCCTCTCTCATAATAAGCAGTGTCGCTACTCCAGTCTCCTCATCCAAAGTTATTAAGAAGCTAAGCTCTTCCCCAAATTCATCGATTAAAGCATCCTCATCCTCAAACATCTCAAACACTGCATCACAGATGCTTGGCCAAACCATCTCCGCTGCAATATCCATGTCTCTAAAATGATATTTGAGATCATAAACGAATGTCTCCTCTCGGTTAGGGTCTTCACAAGGTTTAATCGTGTTAAACTGATTAACCCTTAACTCTAACTCTTGCTGCAGGTTCTCTTCCATTTCTTCTAGCCAGTTCATCTGATTATCTCCTTCATCACATAATGATAAATTGGAACCATTAAATCATTCTTCGCAAATCCAAAAGTTCTATTAAACTTATCAAACCTCTTCTTGTACTGGGGGGTATCAAGCATCTCATGTTCTGCAGACCCAACAAGAATCTCCAGATTCTCAACCGATAATAATCCTACACTAGTTTCGACGGGGTCTTCTAAAATGTCCTGTTTTATTTTAAACAAGAAGAATTGGAACGGATCTTTATAGAACCCAAAGAAAACATAGTTGTTTGGAAACAGTTTGAATTTAAGATCCAGAACATCTTTGGCTTTGAGATCCATATCCACCCGGGCGTTAATCTTATTCTCTTTCCCAAGATTAACGAATTCTAATCGATTCTGACAAGCCCAGTTAAAGTGCTTGAATCTAAAGGTTTGGAAAGGTTTTTTGGAAAGCGAAAAGTTCGCTTCAAGCTTGATGTGGCATTCTATCATGGTCGTGTCCTCTCTAATATCTTATACCTTATATTATGGCTGGTTTAAGATAAACGCAAGAAAAAAGCCCCAAGATGGACCGACCAAAGTCTATGGGGCTTCTTTACTTTTTTAAGTCTTTATGTTTTGGTCGGATCCGATAAGGGTTGGCTGATTACAAGAATATTATAAAAATCGAAATTTTTTCTAGAACCCTAAGAACAAATCTATTCAATCCAGTATAATGAGTGTAGTGAAGAAAAAATACATTAACCAGAAAGGAGATCAGTTCTTAAATTCCAAAGATCAATTTTTATTAGTCTTGCGTTCCGTCTGCACCCTTTATGTCTATTATACTGTGAGCACTTCTCAAGATCCAAATAAAAATCATATTTTCATAACAATTTTTTAAGTCTTTAAATCTGCCTCTAATAAGAGGTTAGAAAGGACACCCCATGTGTAGGGCAAGTATAAGACTCTGTCAAGAAGAGATGGAGATAACGATTGAAAAGTTTCATAATGCCCCAAGGAGGCTGGCTTGGAGGACTTTTATCCTTAAATCTCGGGTTGATCAACATCTTCGACTTTATAAAACGTCCATATATGAAGGCTATCCCTTTGTCCCTAAAGTCGAGCTGATTAGGAAGGAGTATGATGTTATTGCATCCTTTGATGGTAGTTTAACCCCAACCGATATTAAGCGAAAATACTCTCAAGCAAATATAGCTGTTCACTTTGATAAGAAGTCAAGATCTCGATTTAGGATTGGAAGTAACAGTTATCCAAAAGTAAACCGAATCCTAAAGTCTTTAAGAAGTTTAGCAGTAGAAAGAAAAGAAGAATTAGAAACTGTTCTTGTTTAGAAAAGGAGACCGACCATGAGTAGAGATGAAAGATATAGCAAACTTAGTAACGGTATTAGAAAGTATTGGCTTAAAGAATCAACCATTTATCATGATTGGATCCGGAATACCAGAAGAAGAAGATTCCGAAAAAATTGAAGAGTCCCTGACATATGATGAGCTTATAGCGATGCAAATTTAACTGAATTGCTATTAAAAGACTCTCATCGTGGACAAATTCATGGCTCGAGATAATATCGCTGTGATTTAGCAAAATTAGTATGTCAACAATAAAATCTCGATTTAAGCATGATCTACCCTGAAAAAGGGTTGGATCCAAAAAATACTTTAAATTGGGTTTAAATTCTTTAGGAGATTGCCATAGTAAGAGACATAATAGGGGTTATATTAAGAGTCTTATTAGTCCTTATAATAAGAGGCTGACTTTTTCTCTCTTAGAAAGTACTCGCTTAAGCAGCGAGCTTCGCACCATCCGGTGCGGTTGAATTTATGACCGCTACATGTCTATGATCTTAAGGCCTCCACAACAGGGCAAGCCTGTCGACATAGGGGCATGGTTTTCTTTCTCTTTGAGAAGTTACAGTTTCTTCCTTCTGGGCGGGGAAGCCCGCCTTCATCCAGAAACTGGGATTGTTGTTGATGATTGATGTTTGGATAAGCATATGGTTTTTATCCATTTTAGAGACTTTCTGGTTAGGAGTAGGAAAAATTATTGCTTTCCAGATTTTCATATGAGATTTAGTTGGATAAGATGATCTTAAGGCCTCCACGCAGCTCTGCTGCGGGCAAGGGGCATGACTAGTGCTTTAGACTGGCACCGGTGACTCTTTTTTTTTATAAGTGTCGTGATCTACAATTCCCGGATTTAAAAACCTGGTTTCCAATCTCCCAGATGATGAGATATGTTCAGTTTGAAACTCAGTTTGAAGTCCCATCTTGCATATCTCAGATTCTGAAGATTTTCTACCAAAGTTCTATTTTCCAGAAATCCTAGATTTTCATGATTTTAAAGTGAGCTAATTCTAGCTCACTTTTAGGGGCATCCCCTATAGAGAGACAAATAAAAAAAAAAAAAGATAAAATAAACTAATCTCTATGCTTTTTGGCTCTGAAAATCCATTCTGCCTTTTGGTCCTGTTTTTTCCAGATTTTCACCTGATTTTGGACTTTCCCCCCTTCCATAAAAAGAGTGAGCGAAAAGTGAGCTAGAAAATCAAATGGTAACCTGAGTGACAGGTCACCCAATCCTGAGAAGATTTCATGAGTCTGAATGTATTATGTCTCATTGGAAGAATCTTCAAATCATGTCAGGAGGTCACAGTGGGAAGACTCAGCAAACTAGACTCACTAAAATACGAGATGTTAACCAGGACAGCAACTGATCTCGATCCAGAGTTCGCCCACGACCAGTGGATGGCTATTAAAGGTTCTTGTATTTCTTATAAAGAGAAAATGAAACTTCTAGAAGAGATTATTGCTGAGATGGGCGGATCTAGCAATCTTAGTAGTTTAGAAGTCCCTAAGAAGACCCCGAAAATTAGAAAATTAGAGCGAAAAAGAGCGCCGAGAAAAGAAATTACTTCCTTAGTTGATGATCTTACCCCTACAGGGCAGAAATCACCTCCCAAGCAGAAACAGTCTTTAGATGACAAACTCTTGGAATTGGAAACCTCATTTCATTCTCTGGTGAGTCAGATTTTTAAGATTTTGCGTAACCCCGAATAATTTTAAGCTTAGACCTAGTATAAGAAGCATGGAAAGGACTATGCTTAATAAAGCGATTTCGCTTGGCAAAGTCATTTGATTTTTACTCTACTAAGATTAAGTTTAGTAGGGGTAAGGTCTCCTAAAGAGACCGGTCTCGGGTGCGAGACCCTGTTAGAGGAGCCTCAGCTAGTCTGAGGAGGCACCCTAAACTTTCGTTTAATGATGATTAGAAAAACTTATCACTTACGATTAAAGGATAGCCAGCATCGAAACTGGCTTAAAAGAAAGTCTGGGTCGGTTAACTTTACCTGGAATTATTGTAAAGAAACAGCACTCTTTGCTTGGAAAAGAGATCGTAAGTGGTTGAGTCACTTTGACCTCACCAGGCTTCTGAAAGCAGCCGGATCCGAAGTAGAATTACATCAACATTGTGTTGAAGCAACGGCTAAGGAATTTACTGTTAGAAGAAACCAGCATAAGAAGTTTCCGAGATGGAGATCTAGAAAAAGAAGTCTTGGATGGATACCATTCTCTAAAACATCAATTAAAATCAAAGACGATCATATTGTCTTTATGAAACGAAAGATCAAATTTTGGAAATCTCAAGAACTAATTGGAACTTTAAAATCTGGATCAATATGTGAGGACTCTCAAGGTCACTGGTATCTGAATGTTGTAGCAGAATATGAACCTAAAATAGCAGGGAAGACAGGAAAAGATGTTGGGATTGATTTAGGATTAAAGACCCAACTTACTTGTTCGGATGGAACAAAGTATCAAAGAGAGAACATCACTAAAGAATTAGAAGAGAAACTCGCTAAGTCACAGAGAGCAAGAAAGAAGAAGCAGGTTACCAAAATACATGCTAAGATTAAGAATAAGAGAAAGGATTGGAATCATAAAGTCTCTAAGGAGATTGTTGAGAAGCACGATAAGATTTACATTGGTAATGTTAAGTCTCGGAGTTTTATAAGGAAAAAGAGCAAATTAGCAAAGTCAACTTCTGATGCATCATGGTATGCAATCAAGTGCCTCCTTGAATACAAAGCGATTTCGCTTGGGAAGCATTATGAAGAAGTTAACGAAGCCTACTCTACTGCCACTTGTTCGGTCTGCTCCGCAAGGAGCGGCCCGAGTGGACTAAGTGCTTTAGGGGTAAGGTCTTGGGATTGTCCAAATTGTGGAGCACATCATGATCGTGATGTCAACGCAGCTCGGAACATCCTAAAGACCGGTCTCGGGTGCGAGACCCTGTTAGAGGAGCCTCAGCTAGTCTGAGGAGGCACCATTGGAGAGCTTCCCAGTCATCTTTGTCGATCAAGAAACTGAACCACACATTTCCGGCTTGGTTGAGATTGGTAACTCTGACATGACTTCCACGAGCTTTAACTTTCAATACGTTCTTTTTTCTTCCAGATGGCATATGATCTCCTAAAAAAATAGTATGATGATAAGAATTATTACGAGATTATTATGAAAAGTTCTTGTATAAAGAAGCATGGAAATGACTATGCTTAATAAAGCGATTTCGCTTGGCAAAGTCTTTGATTTTTACTCTACTAAAACTTGCTTAGGTTTACCTGAGTGGACTAAGTTTAGTAGGGGTAAGGTCTCTTTAGGAGACCGGTCTCGGGTGCGAGACCCTGTTAGAGGAGCCTCAGCTAGTCT